>Ga0182027_10000064_pt1 | contig 151893 bp, 128 predicted proteins | sample 712E1DmetaG_FD_121300 | JGI IMG/M metagenome (GOLD analysis project Ga0182027, IMG submission 121300) | Permafrost microbial communities from Stordalen Mire, Sweden - 712E1D metaG (Illumina Assembly) | ecosystem: Environmental > Terrestrial > Soil > Wetlands > Permafrost | place: Sweden...
GGTGCTTCGGTACTCATACTGGAGAAAGATCGCGATGTCGGTTATCCTGTCCGATGCGGTGAAGCAGTAAGTCATGAAGGAGTAGTGCAATTTATTCAGCCTGATCCGAAATGGATTGCGGCAACTGTCACTCGTTTTCGCCTTGTTGCACCGAATGGAAAATCAGTTATTCCGCGTCTTGATGGAACGGCATATGTACTTGAGCGGCGTCTTTTCGATTATGAATTGGCAAAGTTAGCGGCAAACGAAGGTGCAGAAATTATTACTAAGGCGTATGTGTACGACTTGCTCAAGAATGACGCCGGCAAAGCTGTTGGAGTGAAGGCGCTTATTAAAGATCAACCGGTTGAAATTCGCTCGAGCATTGTTATTGGCGCTGATGGTGTTGAGACACGTGTGGGAAAGTGGGCAGGAATCGATACCGCGAGTTCGATTCACGACATGGAAAGCTGTGCGCAAATGACGATTTCGGGAATCGATTTCGAACAGGATCTTTTAGAATTTAATTTTGGCGAGAATGTTTCGCCGGGCGGGTACGTTTGGGTTTTTCCGAAGGGAAATAAAACGGCAAACGTAGGTCTAGGGATTACAGTAGAGGAAGCAAAGAAAAAATCCGCAATACGATACTTGCAGGAATTTGTCGACCGTAAATATCCTCATGCCGCTGTACTGACGCATATTGCCGGCGGAGTACCTTGCGCCAAAACGTGCAGTACTTTGGTGAAGAACAACGTGATGCTGGTTGGGGATGCGGGTCATCAAGTGAATCCAACTTCCGGCGGCGGTATTGTAAGCGGAATGATCGGAGGAATGATTGCCGGACAGGTCGCGGCTGAAGCGATTCAACAGAACAATCTTTCACGTTTGCCTGAGTACGAAACGCGCTGGCAAAAACGTCTTGGCTGGCGGCACGATGTATTCTATAATATCAAAGAAGCAATATCAAGTTTCTCAGACGAAACGCTGAACAACATTGCAAAGAGCGCGCTTTCACTCCCCGAAAACAAACGGACAGTCGGCGGCATTTTTCGCACTGCATTATGGAATAAGCCGTCCATGCTGATTGAGATAGCAAAGGTGTTCGTGTCATAATAGAATAGGATGGAATATCATTCTGTCCTATAGAAGTCTTTAATGGTTGCCATCGGTTCTCTCGCGAAAGATAATGTGCGGATTTATTTCTTCTTTGGATTTAGCCCTCCAAAAATTACTTCGAGGTGGTCTATTCCGCTGAATAGTTATGGTTTAAAAGTACAAAGATTGTACATCATCAAAAAAATCTTTTAAGGAACGTACCATGAATAAATGCATCGCTGTTTCATTCTTCGCTATCGCATTACTTTATTTTTCCTTTTCATTCGGTCAGTCCAAAGTTTCTCCGGATCCGCTTGTTGCGCACATCGATTCGACTGTAAAACCGGGGGATGATTTCTTTCTCTTCGCCAATGGAAAATGGTTTAAGGAAAACCCAATTCCTGCCAGCGAACAGAATAACGGGATATGGCAATTGATACAGGATACCATTAATGCACAGATACGTACTATATGTGAATCTTCTGCTTCACTCATCAATGCTAAAAAAGGAAGCAATAAGCAAAAGATTGGTGATTTCTTTTCTACGGGCTTGGATAGTATTTCGCTTAATAAAAAAGGCATTTCTGATTTGAGAAAAGAAATGGAAATGATAGATACTATCAAAGATATGTATGGCGTTGTGAAAGCGGCAGCATATATCCATACTATTGCCGGCTCTCCGATGTTTGGATTCTATGTGGGCCAGGATGATAAAATCAGCAGCAAGCATGCAATATTTGTCGCACAGGGGGGATTAAGCTTACCGGATCGCAATTATTATTTCGATACCGATGCGCAAGCCGTGTCGATACGCCAGAAATTTGTTGTGCATCTTCATAACATGTTCAAGATCATCGGTTATAATGATACGAAAGCCAAACAAGCTGCTGATAATCTTATGACATTAGAAACTGCAATCGCGAAAACATCTCGCAAGCGCGAAGATACACGCGATCCGATTAAGAATTACAACAAAATATCTTTCAAACAATTGACCGAATCTACACCGAATTTTGATTGGACAATATTCATGAAGGGTGTAGGATTGCATGTTATAGATACAGTTGTGGTTGGTCAGCCGGAATTTCTTACTGCGGTGAATGAATATCTTCAATCATTCCCACTGGACGATTGGAAGAATTATCTCAAGTTTCACCTTGTGCGCGGTCTTGCACGTTACCTGGATGACAAAACGTATTTAGAATCTTTCAACTTTTATTCCACAGTTCTGCGCGGCGTACAAGAACCCAAGCCCCGATGGAAACGTGTGGTGGAACAAACCGATCGTTCATTAGGTGAATTGCTTGGTCAAGTGTATGTATCCGAATATTTACCGAAGGGGACGAAAGAAAAATTGCAGGAAATTGGAAATACCATCAAGGAAGTCTATGCCGAACGGATAAAAGCATTAGATTGGATGAGCGAAGCCACCAAAGTAAAAGCGCTAAACAAACTCAACACTATTGTTATGAAGGTCGGTTATCCTGATAAGTGGAAAGATCTCAGCAGTATGCAAATTGATCGCTCTTCGTACGTGCGGAATGTAATGAGCGCAAATCAATGGGAGTTTAATTATATGATTGCAAAGTATGGCAAGCCGGTTGACAGATCCGAATGGGACATGGAACCTCAGACTTACAATGCTTATTATAATCCATCCAACAATGAAATAGTTGTACCTGGCTGTAATATCATTCTTCCGGGATATGAGCGCACACTCGCTGATGATGCATTGCTCTATTCTGTTATTGGCGGATCTACATTTGGGCATGAAATCACTCATGGGTTTGATGACCAGGGCAGCAAATACAATGAACAAGGCAATTTAGAAAATTGGTGGACAGCCAGTGACAGCATGAAGTTTTTTGCGAAAACAAAAATGATTGTTCAGCAGTTTAATGGATATGTTGCAGTGGATAGTCTGCACATAAACGGCGAGCTAACGCAAGGCGAGAACATTGCCGATCTTGGCGGAATTATGATGGGATACGAAGCATTCAAAAAAACCAAACAGTACAGGAACCATGAACTCATTTCTGGATTGAATCCCGGCCAACGCTTTTTCCTCGGCTATGCATTTGCTTGGATGGTGGACGATCGCCCCGAAGCTATTGCCAATCAGGTGCGGAGCAACGAACATTCCCCCGCTAAATTCCGTGTTATTGGCCCGTTGACGAATATGCCAGAATTTTATACAACATTCGGGATAAAAGCAGGCGATGCAATGTGGCGTGCGGACAGCGTGCGCGTGAAGATTTGGTAGTTAGCTTTAGATATTTTTAAAGCAACTTTTCTGAAGAACGCTTCTCATCATAAAGATATTATTTTCCTTGTCTTTTTCTGCAACATTAGGTCAAAATGAAGTTGATTTAATAGAATATTTTTGGCAAACTTTATACAAGAGAATTGATTGGAAAGTTCTTTTGCGTATATACAAATTAAGAACCAATCCCATACAAACAGAATATAACATCTTAAATGCATTTTCTTTAATTATCTATCCATCGATTATGATTTCATAAAAATGGAGGAAAGTTTTATGGGAATGAATGAACTTGATCGGCGAAAATTTTTACGAACTTCCGTACTTGGCGGAGCGAGTGCATTGCTTGCGTCTGCTTCTTTTACAAGCTCTGGTTTTGCAACCAATCGTACTGAGAGTGAAGATAAACCGATCATTAAGCGTAAACTCGGAAAAACGGGAATAGAGCTGCCTATTGTAAGCTTTGGTGTGATGCGTGCTGACAGTCCTGCTCTCATTCATGCCGCCATCAAGGAAGATATTATCCTTTTTGATACCGCACATGGATATCAAGGTGGCAAGAATGAAGAGATGCTCGGTGAAGTACTCAAGGAGTATCCGCGTGATTCGTTCGTTCTTGCTACAAAAGTGCCGTCCGAATGGAAAGATAATTCAGATGCGACAATGAAAGCATTCCTTGAAAAGCTGGATATCAGTCTTCAGCGACTCAAAATGGAGTACGTGGATATTTTGTATGTCCACGGGCTTTCGAAGCGTGATGACGTTCTGTATCCCGTAATGTTAGAGGCAGTGACGAAGGCAAAGAAATTGGGCAAAGCAAAACATGTGGGAGTTTCCACGCACAAGAATGAGCCGGATGTTATTCAAGCAGCAATCGACAGTGGTGTGTACGAAGTCGTGTTGACATCCGTCAACTTTAAACAAGATCATTACGCGGCAGTGAAAGAAGCGATTGCGAAAGCGGCGAAAGCAGGCATCGGCATCGTTGCTATGAAAACGATGGCAGGCGGCTTTCTTGATAAGGAACGGAAGCAGCCGATCAATTGCAAAGCAGCATTAAAGTTTGTTTTGCAGGACGAAAATATTACGACTGCAATTCCCGGAAATACGAACTTCGATCATCTTGCGATGAATGCAAGCGTCAATCGCGATTTAACGATGACCGCGCAGGAAGAAGCAGACCTTCTCGTTAGTAAATCGGAAGGCGGCTTGTACTGTCAGGGATGTGAGCATTGCGTTCCACATTGTCCTAAAGGATTGCCGATTCCGGAAATTATGCGTGCGTATATGTACACGTATGGGTACCGTAACAGCCATCAAGCGCAAGAGCTGTTGATGAGTCTCAACATTCCGACTAATCCTTGCGCGGATTGTTCGCAATGCTCAGCAATATGCGCTAAAAAATTCGCGATCTCAGAGCGAGTAACGGACGTGATGAGATTGACTACGGTACCGGAAGAATTTATTTCTTAAGCCAAAAATTATGCGGTCAATATCATTTTATGGAAGTACTGCCCTTTTCATTTTAGTGATCTCAGTATCCTTGTCTTACAGTCAGGAATCACTTTTTCCGCAAATTCCCGGCTGGAAGATCACGCAAGATGATCCTGTTTATAATGCAAATAATCTGTGGGATATTATTGACGGAGCTGCCGATCTGTATCTCGAGTATGCTTTTATTGATCTTCATATCGCACGCTATATCAGTGCGGACAGCATAGAAGTGAAGGTGGAATTGTATAAGCATGCATCTGATGTGGACGCGTTTGGTATGTATTCTCAAGAACGGGATACGGTATACAACTTCATTCAATTAGGTGTGCAAGGATATCTTCAGCAAGGCGTATTGAATTTTCTCACCGGTTCCTATTACATCAAGATGTCAACATATCAAACGGGAAGCAAAGCACAAGGGGCGATGCTGACCATTGGCAGAATGCTTGTAGAACACTTGAAGCAAAACAACGTGATGCCTAAACTTTTTCAGGTGTTTCCGGCAGAAGGAAAGCTATCCAAGACCGAACAGTACATTGCCCATAATTTTCTTGGATACAGCTTTCTGAATTCAACATATGTAGTTACGTACAAAGATAGTTCTGCATTCAAAGTATTTGTGATTGAGTCAACAACGTCGGAAAAGACAAACGCGATGCTGGCAAAATATTTTAATGCTGTTCCAAAGGAGGCTGTGACAAAGTTTGCCCCGGATAAATATCAGATTCGTGATCCGCATAATGGAGTAATTGAATTGCAGGTAGTCAATCGATATGTCTGCGGTGTTATAAACTGTCCTGATGGCAAAATTTGGGATTGGTATCTTAAGGAAGTGACCACAAGTCTTTCCCGAACTTTTAAATAAGCCTTCTTCACAAGACTCAGTCTCATCAGCGGGTCAATCTGAAGCATTACCATTTTAAAAAGAATTGCCCCGGAAAAACAAACGAGGTAAAATGACAATTTGAAGTTCTCAGTAGTTGGAACTTTAATTTGCGTGAGAGCGTCTTACTATTATAGAGAAATAGATTTGGAGGATGTAAACTATGAGGACACTTATTATTGGAGCATTAATTCTGCTTTGTTTTACACCAGCTCTCTCGCAGCTTGGCGTCCCACGAAATGTTGAATTTGCACTGAATAGGATTGAACAGGCTATTCGTGCGGGACATCCAGCCACTATGGAAGACTTGTTACAATCAGGGATAACAATGCGGCTTGGGGATTCGCTCTATCAGAGGATTTCCAGCATCACTGCAATAGATCTCCTCAATAAATTCTTTACAAATAAAGATTCAATTGATTTTCGTTTTGGATTGCCGGGTCAGGGCACGATGACATATTCATCAGGCGGAAAACGAGAATCGACTCAGGTCGATGTATGGCTAAAAAGAGATCAAGGTGAAATCGGGATATACGCGCTCAACATCAGCAATTACCCTATTGCTACGGTGTTCTTCAATATTCATCCAGACACAAGCAAGGCGGGGAAATGATGGATATTTATCCGCCGCCGGTTCTCATTTTATTTCCCCGTTGTTGGTTCGTAAATGAATCGAACCCACTGGTTGAAGAATTCTAACCCGTGACTTCGCCAGCGATTAATCGGGTTATTGATATCTACATTGGCAGGCAACTGGACATCTTCTCTTCCGAGTGACGCGTCTCTTCGGTACTCTTCCACAAGCCGCTGAGCTTCATATTCAGGATGTCCCAAGTGCATCAAGTAGCGATGGTCGACGCTCTCGAAAATGGTATAACCGCCATTCTCAGAATGGGCAAGCAGGTTGATTTTTCCATGCTTCTGTTCATCCTCTAGTATTTTATCAGAGATTCCAGAATGTCTGCTTTGCGCGCACCAAAACACATCATCTAACTCTCCGGTGACAGGATGTGAGCGATCAAGATTGCGCGTCTCGAATGCACCAAAAAGTTTATCCTTGAATATTTCTTTTTCAATCCCCAGCATTTTTGCCAGCGCCATACCGCCCCAGCAAATGCCAAGTGTGGAAGTGATGTTCTGCTGCGCAAATTTTAAGATAGTCGTAATCTCGTTCCAGTAATGAACATCTTCGTACGCAAATTCCTCAACAGGCGCACCGGTCAGGAGAAGTCCATCAAGTGGAGCATTTACAATAGAGTTCTCGAAGTAATCGTAAAAGAGATCAAGATGATTTTGATCGCTGCTCTTGTAATTGTGCGAACGCAACCGGATCCAAACCGGCTCGATTTGGATAATAGAGCGGCTCAGCGGATAGAGAACAAACGGCTCGTATGTTTCGCCCTTTGGCATAATATTAAGAATGCCAACTCGCAGCGGACGAATATCGGCGCGACTGGCTTCCTCTTCTGTAATGCAGAGTACACCTCTCTGCTCTAATTTACCGCGATGCTCATATTTGTTTGGAAGTACAACGCTCATAAGAACTCCTTAGGCGAATATATATCGTTGAATTTTTTCATTCTGGAAAAAATTATTATGACAAAATTTCCTCCCCTCTAGGGGAGGACTAAGGTGGAGTTATTTTGTTTATTTAATCTCACCCTGACCCTCTCCTCATAGGAGAGGGAATTATTTGTCTATTTTAATTTGTAATGTATATCAAGCAAGTGCACGGAACGCTTGATCAAAGTCGGCGATGATGTCGTCGATGTGTTCAAGTCCTACTGAGACGCGAATCATTTCCGGTGTAACACCCGCCGCTTTCTGCTCGCTTGCTGAAAGCTGTTGGTGCGTTGTTGATGCCGGATGGATGATGAGCGTCTTTGCGTCGCCGACGTTTGCCAAATGGCTTGTCAGTTTCAATGCCTGAATGAGTTTCTTACCTTCTGCTATTCCGCCTTTGATGCCAAATGTGACAACACCGCCAAAATGTTCAGCGCGAAGATATTTGAGGGCATTGGAATATGAGGGATGCTCGGTTAATCCAGGATACCAGACCCAACTGACAGCCGGTGATTGTTTCAACCAGCGCGCGAAGGCAAGTGAGTTCTGACAATGACGTTCTGCGCGGAGCGAAAGAGTTTCCAATCCCTGAAGTAAAAGGAATGCGTTGAATGGTGACAGGGCGGCACCAAGATCACGCAACTGTTCTACACGCGCCTTTAAAATAAACGTGATGTTATGGAAAGGGGTGTCTGAGCCGAACTTATCCCAAAAAATTAATCCGTGGTATCCGGGGCTTGGTTCTGTGAATGCAGGGAAATGTCCGTTGTTCCAGGGGAACTTGCCCGAATCGACAATGACACCGCCAAGAGAAGTACCATGTCCGCCAATCCATTTCGTTGCCGAATGAACTACGATGTCTGCGCCATGCTCGATAGGCCGGCAAATGTAGCCGCCCATGCCGAATGTATTATCGACGACAAGTGGAATGCCGTTCGCGTGTGCAAGTTTCGCTAATGCAGCGATGTCAGGAACATCCAAGCGAGGGTTGCCGATGGTTTCAACATACAACGCTTTTGTTTTTTCGTCGATAAGTTTTTTGAAGTCAGATGGCTCATTGCTGTCGGTAAAACGAACATCGATGCCAAACCGCTTGAAGGTCACTTTGAATTGGTTGTACGTGCCGCCATACAAATTGCTGGAAGAAACAATATTTTCTCCCGCTTGTACAATCGTGGTTAAAGCGATTAATTGCGCCGCATGACCGGATGATGTTGCCAGTGCGCCAACACCGCCTTCAAGAGCTGCAACGCGGTCCTCAAATACCGCGACAGTCGGATTCATAATTCGGCTGTAGATATTGCCAAATTCTTCCAGACCAAATAAGCGTGCCGCTTGGTCGGTGTTGTCAAAAACATAAGAAGTGGTTTGATAAATCGGCACAGCGCGGGATTTTGTGGTGCTATCGACCTGCTGACCCGCATGCAGCTGAAGCGTTTCGAAACGGTACTTTGATGCTTGTGACATAAGATGCTCCTTTTATTATAGGTTATGTGAACGCCTATAAAACGAAAAAGCCTCGACGGGAAGATTTCCTGAAGAGGCTTGTGAGCATCTTCTCTTATCGTTCCCTCGACGACATCGTGTCGCGGGCAGGTTTTAGCACCAGCATTCCGCCTATGGCGGAACCGGTTGCTAAGGCTTCAACGGGCCTGTTCCCTCAGCCTTTCTTTATAAGAGGCATTTTTCGGATTATATCGTTTGTTAATCCGTGCGATAATAACTTTAACCATCGCTTAAATAATATACAATCTGGCAGACGACTTGTCAAGTGCTCGCAGGAAAAAATAAATGTCACCTGAACTCGTCGAAGGGTGATTAAACGGGAGAAAGTCAGTCTTCGACATGCTCAGACTGACTTAGTTGTTGTTTTTGAGATAGGTTCTCATTATATGAGGGATGAACATGCACACGTAGTATACTGGCTGCTGGGACTTTTTTTCTCTATTGTGTACAATACTCCGACGCTTGCGTTGTCATTCCCGCGAAGCTTGTGCCTGTGAAAACGGAGAGCGGGAATCCAGAACAATAGACTCCCGCGTACGCGGGAGTGACAAAATACATCGCTGCTTGCAGCGAGGATTGTTTATTTATTGACAATGATTTTAAACAGAGCTACATTATCACCTAGTAGTTGCGGTTACGTGGAGGTACTAGGCATCTACCAGACTTCACCACATTCACTGAACATTTGAGATAACTTCCTAAAGGATTCTTGTGGAAGAAATTTCTCGTTTAGCAAAGACATCGTGGGAAAAAAATTAAAAGGCACAATTTAAGGAATACAAGGATAACCACAAACAGCACAAACCCAAGGTCTGCGGGGCGTGCAGTCTATAATACATAAATGACGAATTAGGCTGAAATAAGCAGTCTAACCAGCAGAAAGCGAGAGTTAGACTGAGGGATGCAGTCTAATCATAGTTAGGCCGCCAATTAAAAAAGGAGAACAAAATGCTAAACACATTTAAAGTGTATCAAAGCCAGTACATTGTCGGTATTGGAATGCCGGTAATTGTTGTGACGGGATTCTCAACTATTTTGAGTGAGATATACTCGGAATATTTTGTATTTCTCAGAGATAACGAAGAATTCTTTGCCCGAACTCGGTACAATTTTAAATATAATTATCCTGCGCCGCATCCTGTCGAAATCGATGGTGATTTTATGATGTCAACCGCATTGTCGGATTCTGAAATGGCTTTAAGTAATTATATCAGCAATGAATATGTTAAGCGCAAAATATACAATTTCCCTACATTAGAATACAAAGAATCGTCTGAAAAAATTCTATTCCAATTTCATCTTGTTAATGTGTGTTCAAAACAACTTCAACAAATCTTTAACGAAACTCAGTGTCCCAAATTAAAAGTATTTTTAAAAGATATATCAGAATTTCCAAGATTAGTTATTTAAATATTGGCGGCCTAACCATGCGCTCAAGCTGACGGAATGAGCGTGGGAGCAATTTACATGGCTAATGGTGGGTTGAGGTTTTTATTATTCAGTTTTTAGTACCTATAACTTTTATACTTATCAATTTGGTTATCAGCATGAACTCGTTTCGTTTTCAGCAACTTGAAAATTATCAGCGCCGCAGCTTAGCGCCGGTCCGTTAGGCCGCAAACACATATGGAAAGAGAACAGTTTATAAAATTGATTACACCTGCTTTAAAGGAGAAAGGATTTAAAAAGATTCGTTCTACTTGGTATAAAGATGGCGCGGAATGTATTGCGGTGTTTAATGTTCAAGCATCGATATATGGTCCTGCGTATTATATCAATATTGGAATTTATTGGAAGGCTTTGGGTTCTTTAAGTAACCCAAAAATCTATGATTGTCATTTGGCTTCTGGATTATTGATAGATCAAGGGAAAGAAATAAATGTTGTGTATGAAGCCATTAATTGGTTCGAAGGCAATAGCACATTAGACGGTATACGTGAAACTATTAAAACAAATCGAAATATAAAAAAAGAATTATACGGACTAATAAATGCGGCCTAACCAGGCGCTCAAGCTGACGGAATGAGCGTGGGAGCAATTTACATTGCGGGTGGTGGTATTAAGTTTTCATTATTCAGTTATTAGTATCTCTAACTATGATACTTATTAATTTGGTTTTCAGCATGAACTCGTTTCGTTGGTTGCACTACGGAACTTTTCAGCGCCGCAGCTTAGCGCCGGTCCGTTAGGCGGGCGGGAACAATCAATTTGGAGGAGTCAAGTACATGAGACACTATACACTGGTTTGCGTATTCATCATTATCGCATTGTTGATCTTTTCTTCAGATGCACTTAGGAGTCAATCATGGAAAACAATAATTACCCCTTCCGACCGCAGCTTCTTGTATGATGTTATCGAACTCCCTAACGGCATTCTGGCGGTTGATGATATCCTCGGTGTATGGGTTACTTCGAACAATGGTGCGTCTTGGACAAGGACCCTAAATACTTACAATGTGCTCAGGATGCGAGGAACGAATTCATTGTTTGCTTTGGGTGGTGTGGGCACAGCATTTATTTATGTATCAAATGAGACTGGTACAACTTGGAGCAACAAAGCGACGGATTCGATTGCCCGTCCCTATGTTGTAGAAATTGCCGAACGAAGCCCAACTGAGTTTTTTGCCTTAGGGACTATGATGGTGGGAACAAGCCCATTGTTGTACAGAACTACGAACGGTGGTACAACATGGTATTCGGCTTCACCTGCAGAAGCGCCGTATTTCTCAGCCATGTTGGCTGGCCCAGACAATATGCTCTACGGCGTGCATAGCACAGATGGTTTCTACCGATCTACGGATAATGGTTCGTCATGGACATTAAGTAACAGTGGTATCACAACATCATCCTTCTCTTCAATTGTCGGGAAAGGTCAAGATACCCTATTTCTTCCTTCTTCAAATGGCACATTGTATAGATCAACGGATAAAGGCTTATCATGGCAATCAATTACTAGTGCTTTTCCAACCACATCCACACTTCTCTCATTGCACATTTCTTCTGCAGGGGAATTGTATGTTGCAACCAAAACGGCGTCCCAATCCACGATCTATCGATCCTCTGATGGTGGAATTACTTGGAGTCCTGTCGGCGATCCTATAAGCTCAAGCTCAGGTGGTCTTTGGTCAATAGCTATTACTCCCAGAAATACAATCGTGGCCCTAGTGGACTATGATCTTTACACAAATGATTCAACATTCGTTACAACCGGAGTAATCGGTCAAAATGAACTCCCCTTTACATCTCAACTTTATCAGAACTTTCCAAACCCATTTAACCCCACCACGATTATTAAATTTGATTTGTGGAAAAAAAGTCATATTACGCTTAAAGTGTTTGATCTTCTTGGAAGAGAACTTTTTACTCTAGCAGACGAAGAAAAAGAGGCGGGTGCATATTCATTCTGCTTCCGAGGAGAGACTCTTTCTGGTGGCACCTACTTTTATCGTCTTCAAACAGATCATTCAGTATCTATAAAAAAAATGATACTCCTTAAGTAAGAAACATAATGACACCGCCCGCCTAACCAGCAACTCAAGCTGACAGAATGAGCGTGAGTACGTTAAGCATGGCGCTTGGGGATTATTGATTGAAAGATTTTATAATAAACTCGGTTCGTTGACAGCAACTTGCGGCTTATCGGCGCTGCAGCTTAGTTGCGTCCGTTAGGTTGCGTTTTGAATATAGAAAAAGAATGGCGGCACACGCTGGATTTATAATCGAAACACTTATTTAATATGATATTGAGATTTAACATAATCAGAAATGTTACGCAATTTGATTCTGTTCAGCCAGATGCAGATGCAAATTTCAAAAGACTTACGTTAGTCTATGCCGAGAATGGTCGTGGCAAAACTTCTTTATCTTCAATATTTAGATCTCTTTCTACGGGTATTTCAACATCGATTCAGGAACGATCTCGCCTAGGTTCAACTCATCTTCCCCATATTGTTATTGCTTGTGATACACCTACGGGAACGCATGTTTTCGAAAATAATCGATGGAATCATGCATATCCCACACTCTCGATATTTGATGATGTCTTTATATTTGACAATGTTTATTCTGGTCTTGAAGTTGGACCGAATCACAGACAAAACCTCCATGAATTTATTCTTGGTTCACGAGGTGTCATTCTAGCAAGGCGGGTTGATGAACTTGCGACAAATATATCAGAAATAAATTCTAATATTCAAAGGGCATCGATAAGTATTCCTGTTAACATACGTGGTCAATTAACTGTTGATCAATTTTGCGCCTTAACTGCCCGGGTAGATATTAATCAAGAAATTGAAGATGTACAAAGACAAATAGATGCACTTTCCCATGCCCCTGAAATTGCAAGGACGGCTCTTTTCTCAGAGTTTTCTCTACCACAATTCGATATTGAGAATATCAGAGCCATCCTGTCATCTTCTCTAGAGAATATTGACCAGACTGCCCTAACAAGAGTAAGTCAACATTTTACACAAATAGGAGCACGCGGCGAACAATGGATCGCTGATGGCCTGCAACGTGTTATTCCTCCTGCCAACAATACTGATTCGAGTAAATGCCCATTTTGTGCACAAGACATTTCTGGCTCTGCAATAGTTACGCATTATCGTTCCTATTTTAGTGCAGAATATGCTACTCTTAAACGATCAATAACTGATGCGGCAAATATGATCGCGACAATATTGGGCGGAGATTCCTTAGCATCTTTTTTACGACAGATCCAAGATGTTCGAACCAATGCCGCATTTTGGAGACAATTCTGCACAATTCCAGAATTTAATATTGACTTGCAATCTGTACAAACAACGTGGCAACAAAGCAGAGAGTTTTTACTTAACACCTTAGAGTCAAAACGTCTTGCTCCGCTTGACGGAATTGATTTACCTGAAGATGCATTTTTATCTTTAGAAAACTATATATCGCATTTTACGGCCATATCGACATTAAATACGGAATTTCAAAATGCAAACGATTCTATCCGGCAACTGAAACAAGATGTTTCAAATGCCAACTTAAATACGCTTACTTCTCAAATGGCGTTACTTCGAACAACCCAAACAAGATTCCTTCCTGAAGTATCAATTCTCTGCGATAACTATCTTGCCTTGAAAGAAGAAAAACGTAGGGCTGAAGAAGCAAAAACAGAAGCACGTAGACAACTTGACGAATATCGTGATAGGGCTTTTCCAAATTTCCAAACGGCTATCAACGATTACCTCCGAAGGTTTAATGCGGATTTCGAAATTGTGAACGTACAACCGTCGAATGCAGCAGGGCGGCCGAGCTCCGCTTATCATATTCGCATCAACAATACTAATGTAAATGTCAATGCTCCCTTAGGTCAACAAGCTTTTCGAAACACTCTTAGTGGCGGAGATCGTAATTCTCTGGCTCTTGCATTCTTCTTTGCTTCACTTGATCAGGAACCCGATCTTAATGAAAGGATTGTTGTCCTCGATGATGTCGTTGCTAGTTTAGATGAACATAGGAAACTTGTGACTGCTGAAGAGGTCAGAAGATTGCTAACACGAGTTTCTCAAGTTATTGTGTTGTCGCATAATAAATCATTTCTGTGTGAAATATGGAATCACCTGCATGACGACGAAGTTTCTACCTTACAAATAGTTCGAGCTACAGTAGGCTCTAATATCACGACTTGGGACCCATCTATTGATAGTCTTACTAGTCATGACCGTAATTTCTCAATTCTTTGTAATTATCGAGATAACAATCTGGGCGAACCAAGACAAGTTGCAGAGACGATCAGATTTCTACTAGAAGGGTATATCCGGGTAAAATATCCAAACTATTTTCCGCCGGCTTCATTATTAGGCAATTTTGTTGCACGTGCTCGTCAGTCTCTTGGTCAACCGACCCAGATCATGGATACAGGTAAGCTTACCGAACTTGCAGAACTTGTTGATTACGCAAATAGATTTCATCATGAAACGAACCCAACTTGGAGAACCGAAGTTATCAATGACAGGGCACTACTTGGTTATGTTCGTCGCTCATTATGCTATATTCAAGGATGAAATAGTGCGTGTGCCGCCATTTCAAATAATGGATTTAGTTGTTTGTTCGCAAACGCTGCTCTTTGAAAAACGTGTGCACGTCGGTTCATCCACCATCAATTAAATTATTTTGATTGGCGGATTCACCCACTTTGCACACTTGCTATTAAGTTCGCAACCACCAACAAAAGAAGTTGGTCGTTGCTCACTTCTTTGCGTTTGCTCACATCCAGTATTTATGGATTTATTATAATAGGCAAAACGCAACCTAACCAGGCACTCAAGCTGACGGAATGAGCGCACTGCAAAATTCATGGCTAATGGTGGGTGTATGTTTTTATTATTAAGTTCTTTGTACCTCATGACTTTAGTATTTATTAATTTAGTTTTCAGCTTGAACTTGTTTCGTTGGGTGCATGTTGCGGGTTTTCAGTGCCGCAGCTTAGTGCCCATCCGTTAGCTGGCATTGACAAGAATATTCATCGGAAGTAGGTGATTATGCTGACAAGAAATAAAACAGGGTTTATGCTAGTCGTAATTTTGTTTATTGTTAGTAAGACTACTGCTCAATTAGAGCATTATAATATTGAAAACGAGCGACGAGATTTTAAGATTACAATTAATAAGTCGCTCCCAGAATTTACGTTCTCCTTTATTTTCTCGTCCGGAGCCGAAGGAAATCCCATTGGAATATCTCGGATCGAAATTAGACGTGGGACAGAAAAACGTATCTTGCAAACCATTAAGATGGAAAATCCTCAAGGATCATTTGATTATTATAGTAGTTATTCCTTTGGTACAATAGATCTGAACTTTGATGAATACCTTGACATCCTTCTTGTAGAAGGTAACGGTGGGAGTGGTGGAGACTTTCCTGTTGTATGGCTTTATGATCCACAATCTGCAAAATTTAAAATAGAGCCACAATTTGAAGGAATAGGTAATCTTAGCACAGATCCAGAAACAAAGACAATAATTTCAGATTCTTGGGGTGGCGTATGGTCAAAAGGACAAAGCGTTTATCGTTTTGAAGGTAAAAAGCTTATTCTCATTCATGAAGAAAATGAAGAATGTAATGAAATCCGAACTTATATTATCAGGACAATAAAAGATTACGAGCATGGAAAAGTTATTTCTGTGGTTGTTGATTCAACCAAAGCAAAAGAGGAATAATTTAAGCAATGCCAGCTAACCAGGCGCTCAAGCTGACGGTTGCCAGCTGGGTGCGAAATTCATGGCTAAGCATAGGTCTGGTGTAAAATTGAAAATTATCAGCGTGAACCTGTTTCGTCGGTTGCATTATGAAAGTTATCAACGCCGCAGCTTAGCGCCGGTCCGTTAGGGCGCATTCAATAATCAGCAGGAGGTTATAAAATGAATTACCCAAAAATTTTACAAAATCTACCAAATCAGGTATTCGAAATTTATAAATGTGTTTTGTTGACAATAATAGCGATCATCTTGGCAGCAATCCTTTTGAAGATGCCAACACCTTTTACTTACCGGAATATAGCGTCCCAAAGTGTTGATCCCCAGGATATTCCTTTAGTAAGAGTTAACGGTGGGCATGTGAATGTAGAGAATACTGTTGAAATTCAAGGTAAAGTCGAAATTGATCAATAACAATAAGATGGCGACAAGGAAGTTGATGGACGATTCTAATGAAAGTCAGTCGTGTCGTCAATCGCTTATATAAGGTAACAAAAATAGGCTTTGTACAAATTAGATAAGGAAGAAAGATGGCTTCCTCTAGGAATAAACAATATATAATTTTAGTCATTCTTGCTATTGGGTCTTACTTCATTTTTAAAACAGCAATATTTCAAGAACTTTTCTTTCCTGCGAACTATTGGACTGAACGCGTTCAACATCTCGAAGCTGAGCAGAAACAAGCGTATGAAATGATTAAAGGTGTAAAAGAAGAATTGCGCGTTCTAAGTAACAAAAGAAAGCTTGGCGTCATAACTCAAGCAGAATTTGACCAAGAGTACTCCACATTAGAACCAATGTTTGATTCGTCTTGCGGTGTCTTCCAGAAAATATCGGATCAACTTCAGGAAGCGAGAAATCAACTGGAAAAACAAATATCAAAATAATTTACATTGTATAAACTCCAGTTCACTTAACTTACAGTAAGCCATTATGAAAGCACAAATTTCTTTTAACCAACCAAAAGATGTTAGTCCAAATGATCTTCATGGTGTTATAATCCGGTTCCCCTTTACAGTTCGGAAAATTCAAGATGGGGCTAATAAAGATATAATATCAGACCACACTATCGATGCTGAAATAACTTCTTCTCTTCAAGCTACTTGGCGTTTGGAGTCAAATATTCCTCCACTTCAAAACAATGCTTTAGTTAAAACACTTTTTGAACATGCACGGCGCGAGATCGAAAATAAAATGAAAAGCGGTAGTCTTGACCAACATAGTAAAATTGATTTGCATGTTGGTAATTCACAACAATCAAATCCTTTTGATCCCGAAAAGATACCAGAACCGACTGGCTTCTCTTATGAGGTTGAGTTAAAAAACCACATCGGATTCAAATTATAGAAAGGCTGTGTTTTTATTTAAATAGTAATTTCTTAGTATTCTGTTTTTGAAAATAAGGTTAAATATTTTATGCAAATGCGCCCTAACCAGGCGCTCAAGCTGACGGAATGAGTTGGGTGCAAATTACATGGCTAATGGTGGGTTGAGGTTTTTATTATTCAGTTTTTAGTACCTATAACTTTTGTATTTATTAATTTGGTTTTGTGCATGAACTCATTTCGTTGGTTGCATTACGAAAATTATCAACGCCGCAGCTTAGCGCCGGTCCGTTAGGCGACCGTTTGAAAGGAATAAGCATGATGCATAAACTATCCCTCATATTACTTCTTCTTTTTTCCACAGTGATTGCACGAGGATTCCAGACTAATATCTACAAGACAATTATGTCAGCGAACGATTCCCTCATTGATGTTTTCCCTCTTGCTGTCGGAAACCAATTGATGTATAACTACCAGTGGTTATACTTTAATGATTATCCGCGGCCCAGTACCGATACTGGAACCGTGACGTTACAAGTTATTAGCAAGAATATTAAGACCGATACGATCATATGGTCTTTACAGGAGTATTATAGTCTGTACCATGAGGAAGATACCAGTACAAAATTTGTGGGCCCTATACAATCAATCGATACAATATATGTCATCGAATTAATTCAGGGTCATCACCAACTGATTACACTGGGGACTACTTATAAATCTGTTTTCACTTTTTATGAACATGCGGACACACTCGTATATCGATATGCTGTTACTGATTCATCCGGCATGAGGACATATAGATCAGACTATGACGGTGCGGGTTTCATATTTAGTTTCAAGCAAGGCGTTGGGCCCACTTCTGTAGAAGCCTTAGATCTGTGTACTTGTTCGACCACATTCCACGGTCACTATTCTCTTCGAAGTCAAATACTAAACAATGTTTTGTCTCCTCGAGAAGAATTGCTAACTGACAATTATCTATTGCTCCAAAATTATCCCAATCCATTTAATCCAACAACAACGATCACATTTTATGTACCGCATAAATCATTTCTGTTAGTGGAAATATTTGATTGCCTTGGAAGGAAAGTAGCAACACCCGTTTCAGGCGAGTTTTCATCTGGAACCTTTTCACGCATTTGGAATGCCACCAATTTGCCGAGTGGCGTATATTATTATCGTTTGCAGGCTGGTTCGTTTACTCAAACAAAGAAAATCATCTTGTTACGCTAACTAACGGTCGCCTAACCAGGCGCTCAAGCTGACGGAATGAGCTGGGTGCTAAATTCATGGCGAGCATAGGTTTTGTTCTTAATAATAAACTTTTCAGCATGGACTCGTTTCGTTTTATGTATATTGGAAATTATCAGCGCCGCAGCTTAGCGCCGGTCCGTTAGGCGCCAAAAAAGTATGTAAATAGAGCTATAATTCTTATATGAGGAGAAACATGAAATTATTTAATGTTCTAATTCTAATTGTGATGGTTTTTTTAATCACGAGCTGTAATCCACCTACTACAATAATGCATTCAGGTGTGCTTCTTATGAATATTCGTTCTTCCGATTGTTCATTAAACGATCATTTTCTAACCTTTGAAAACGATACAATTAGAATCGTTTACATACTTTGGGCAGAGCGAGGAAGGTTGAATATCTATATTCATAATAAATTATCAAGACCTCTATATATCGATTGGAAAAAATGTTCATATATAACTGGAAGCACCAAGCATGACTATTGGCAAGAGACTACTACTTTGGTTACAAATAGTTCTTCATTCTCTTTTGCTGAGGGCTATTCTATTACAGATTTCTTTTTTAAACAGTTTCATTCTAAATTAAATGCTTCAACATTTACCTCATCCTATAACTCTGCAAGTTCTTCTGGCAATTCAATAACACGCATAGAAAAGCCTGAAAGAATAACATTTATACCACCTGGTACAACAATCGCAGTTGGCCTTTTTACATTATACGAAAATGACAATATTAACATTCCGACAAATCAGCTTATTTCAAAAGACACAACCGTACTAGTAAAGAATCAAGTCATCCAAGTTACACGGCGATACAAGAGACGAATTTTTGAAGTTGATTCGCTTGTAAATGGACCGATGAATATAAAATTATTCTATATTGATTTCGATTCAGAAAAATCTCCTTTTTCTTTCCGATCATTTATTACTTATTCGACAGATGAAAAATTTGCTGTAGAAGCATATGTAAATAATTCGTTCTATTTAGCTCGTGTCACTCAAATGCCTATTTCTACTTTTGACTTAAATTCACCAATGGATTCATTGAACCAGAATAAAAGGAATATATGGGCAGATCCCAAATCCTTCTATGTCTTGAGAAATATTGAAATTAATCCTTAATAATATTTTTGGCGCCTAACCAGGCGCTCAAGCTGACGGAATGAGCGTGGGGGCAATTTACATTGCGTGTAAAGTTTTAGATGCTTAATAATTTATTTATCAGCGTGAACTCAGTTCGTTTAGTGCAAAACGAAAATATTCAACGCCGCAGCTTAGCGCCGGTCCGTTAGCCTGCACTTAATTGGCAAAGGAAAATGACGATGGATGAATATTTATCACCAGAATTTTTGAAATTTGTTATTCCACTTATCGGCGCTATTCTTGCTTGGTTCATAAATGAATGGAGGAAACGTTCATTGGAAGAATATCAAAGGAAGGAAGAACGCTATCGTCAATTAATTCTTGCACTCAAAGGTTTTTATGAAGGACAACAGGATTCAAAGTTGAAACAGGAATTTATCGATCAGTTTAATCTTTGTTGGCTTTATTGTCCTGATGAGGTTATAAAAAAGGGATATGTCTTTTTGAATTCCTTTATTACGGAGAATAAAATAGACAAGCATACTGCTCTCGGTGAATTCATTGCAGAAATACGACGGGATTTAATTCTTCGACATGTCGCGAGAAAAACGAATTTAACTGGCAAAGATTACGGTCATTTTCGTTCAACTTAACGTGCAGGCTAACCAGGCGCTCAAGCTGACGGAATGAGCGTGGGTACGTTAAGCATTGCTGGTGGTGGATTTTCGTTTTCATTATTCAGTTATTAGTACCTATAACTTTGAGACTTATTAATTTGGTTATCAGCATGAACCTGTTTCGTTTTGTGTACATTGAAAGTTATCAGCGCCGCAGCTTAGCGCCGGTCCGTTAGGCAGCAAAATATAAAAGATACAAGTATGATCACATTTATTTTTAATATTGGTGAGGCTTTTGTTAACTATCATTCGCACCCAATAACAATCCCAAAGCGTTATTTTCAAAGCATGGAGAAGGAAGGATTCGTCAAGGAACGGCAGGATGTGACAATTATCTGTCCTGATGGTACTAAGGCAATAGGTCATATCTATTCTTCTGTGTCTAGCTGGTCGCCATATTATCAACTTCTTTTTGATACGCCATATATAAATCCAGTCAAATCACTCAAGGTGGGCGATGTAATATTTGTTGATATATATAAAGATGGTTCTCAAGGTTTCGTTTCTTTGAGATCCCTTAACGATGCACAAACAGCCAATACTGACTTCACATTTGCAGAACCAGAAGAGATTACAGAGGCTATCGATATCGATGTTCCTCCAGAAGAACCCGGTAGAGAAACAATAACAGTCAGTAGAATTATTCGTGATACAAAACTTTCTACAGAAATAAAGGAGTTATATAAGTGTCGTTGCCAAGTATGTGGTTTTCGTGTTGAGTTCGATAATGGACAATTATACGCTGAATCTCATCATATCAAACCGCTTGGCACTCCTCATAATGGACCTGATTCACGAGGTAATATTCTTTGTGTTTGTCCTAATTGTCATGCAAAGTTAGATTATGGTGCTATCCAGATTGAGCCAAGAAAAATCAATGTTGCTGTTGATGCGATTCCCCTTTGTCAAGATTATATAGATTATCACAATAAAAGAATTTATCGTAAACCAAATATTTTGCTGCCTAACCAGGCGCTCAAGCTGACGGAATGAGCTGGGTGCAAAATTCATGGCTAATGGTGGATCGACGTTTTTACTATTCAGTTATTAGTACCTATAACTTTGATACTTATTAATTTGGTTTTGTGCATGAACTTGTTTCGTTGGTTGCATGACGAAAATTATCAACGCCGCAGCTTAGCGCCGGTCCGTTATACCGCTTGCAGTTAAAAGAAAGGACTTTCCCAATGAAATTACATCTTAGAGTACTTATCAATTCCTCACTGATTGCACTTATTTTCATTGGTTGTCAGTCGAAGACGACACAAATATCCGACCTTATTGAGAATGGCAAATATGCTGAAGCACAAGAGTTAATCAATCAACTCTCTCCCGAAGAAAAGTCATCACCTGAAATTAAATTGCTAACATCAAAAGCTGAATCTGGAATCCTGCTTATAAATGCAACAAAGATGATGGAGCAGAAAGATTATGACCAAGCGTATTCTTGTCTCATAAAGGCTGATAAGAATGTTCGGCTTAATGAAGAAGGAATACGACTATTGAGCGAGACACGTAAATTGATGATTTCGGGTTTATGGCTTGGTTCATCAGATGTAACAAAACATAAAATATCATTTAAATTAAATGCTCTTACTGGTTCTACTTTCGACGGTATAGCTATAGTTCAAGGGGCTATGTTTGAAAATCCAATAAGAGGAGGTTTTTTCGATGGAAATGAACTATCTGCGACCATGGAATTTAAATACCGATCTCCTATTACCCGTAATTATCATGGTATTGCAAGACAAATAGTTGGTTATGATCCTGGTTCAGAAAACTTTACGATATCTGGAAATGTTTCCAACGGTACTATGAAGATTTCGATCCATGAGATTAATACTGTCTCTAAATGGACTTTAAAAAAGAAAAAAGAGTAAAATATTTTACTATGGCATTATGCAAAATTAAATCAGGAATATACTATGACAATCACAAAAGCGGTTAACAACTTTAAAACAATATCTTTTGATGATCATCGGTATTCATCTTTTGATTATTGCTATAATTATTTTAGGGCTAATAATAGTCATGTTATTTTAAACGACATGGAGAAATCTTGTGCTATTTTGGGATTTTATTTGGCAAGTTGGGGAATGATGCGGGGTTCTAGCTTCCTATTACAAAAAAGTTATAAGCACTTTGAAGGGCTGATTAAATACATTGCGGCTTCGGACAGAACAAATTGGAAAATTCAACCTTCTGAATACGTTGATAAATATGACTTGATTGAGAAAATGTATAACGACGTTTCCAAAAAAGTAATTGAAGAGAATCATCGCGGTATTGTACTAATAACAAAAATAATGCTCGGAGTATTTGGTATAGTGCCAGCATTTGATCAATATTTTTGTAGGTGTTTTAGGATTACATCATTCAATAAAGAGTCATTGAAAATTATTCAAAACTTTTATCTAAAAAATCAAACAATAATTGATGGTCTTTCAAATAATATACGTACTAAGAAATTTATTAACCCAACACAAAAGCAATTTAAATATCCTAAAGCAAAAATAATCGTTATGTATGGTTTTGTAGTTGGTACTCAAAAATAAATGTCACCGTCAACAAGAAACAAATGCAAGCGGTATAACCAGGCGCTCAAGCTGACGGAATGAGCGTCGGTACGTTAAGCATGGCTGGTGGTGGGTTTAAGTTTTTACTATTCAGTTTTTAGTACATATAACTTTGATACTTATTAATTTGGTTTTCAGCATGAACTTGTTTCGTTTTCAGCATTTTGAAAATTATCAGCGCCGCAGCTTAGCGCCGGTCCGTTAGGCGCCGCTGGAATAAATGCTTATGCACAAGAATTCAAAATATTTTTTTCCTGCAGGAGTTATAGCTCTCATACTCTTGCCTTGCATACTTATTCTATACACAAAGGATCATCCTTTGTTAAATCAGAGATGTCTGGAAGCATATACATTTGATGGAATCGTAGATTATTTTAGTGGCTTAAATTCATATCATTTTGAAAAGACCGATTTTCCAAATTCAGCCAAACTGGATGAACTTAAAAAATATTGTCTTAAAAATGATTCCTTAAAAATGGGACTTGGTTCTACAAAAATATTTTTCTCGCGAGACTGTTCTTATCAAGATTTTATTGCTTTCCTTGATTTGCTTCAAACTACTAACCACTATGCTGTTTTTATGAATTCTGGTAAAAGTTTCGACATTGAATATCGATATAAGGAACGCGAGGATAATTTTACGTTAAGGATGACAAGATGGACTGATAGTCTAATCGCAATTGGACGTTTACGTGCACAGCCCAATTCATATGAACCCTCTGAGATTCCTTATATTGCACAGGCATTTTCAGAAAACAAAGCATTATACATAATCATATTTTTCTGGTTTTCTATTTTTGTTCTTAACATAGTAAGGGTAATCGAATATCATAAACAGCGGCGCCTAACCAGGCGCTCAAGCTGACCGTATGAGCTGGGTGCAAATTAACATTGCGCTTAGAGGTTTTGTGTTGAAAGAAAATATTCGCCTTGAAACTCAGTTCGTTTTGTGTAAAATTAAAATTGGTCACGCGGCAGCTTAGCGCCGGTCCGTTAGGCAGCGCGGAAAAACATACGATCATGAATATGATAGTCAAACTTGTTCAGATATTTGGCTTAATTTCAATAGCTTTAGCCGTTCTAATTATATGTGATCTTGTGTTACCTTCTCAAGTTAGTGATTCGGTGATTGTAATTGATAAACAAGTAAGCAAGGATGTAGGTGGTAAATATAATCCATCCTTTGGTCTGCTTAAGCAACATTTGTTATTTGGTAAAGGCAAGTTTACTTCTGTTGGAGACGTTAAATATGATTTCTTCGAAACAGTAAACATCGGCGATAAACTCGTTGTGCATTATAGTCGTATTTTCCATCAATGGAAACGTGTAGAGTTAATTGACCGTGGCTCTGTTGTCAGGTCTGATTTTACAAAAGATATAATTCAATCTGTCGTCGGAATCTTTATTTTACTTGTTCCCATCTATTCATTTAGAGAAAAGAAGTATTGGCTGAAGGGTGCAATATTCTGGGTTGGATATGGAATAAGTCTTATTCTTGCGATTGCATTATGGACAAGGTTTATCATGTTTTTGTTCTCGAGTCAACAACAGTTTTTATTTTAACTAGCGCTGCCTAACCAGGCGCTCAAGCTGACGGTTGCCAGCCGAGTGCAATTAACATGGCTAACCAAAGGTCTGGTGCAAATGATAAAACTTTCGACGTGGGACTTGTTTCGTTGGTTGCATGACGATAGTTATCAACGCCGCAGCTTAGCGCCGGTCCGTTAGGGCGCACAACGAGAAAAATTATGTGGAAGAATATACTTTTGGCAATTGTTGTCTCTCTTTCCGTTTTGGGGAAGTTGAGTGCTCAATTGAACGATCCGCTTAAAATCACTGTGCCCGATGTACCATACAGCTTAGATACAGCGATTGCTTTCAAGCCAGATGCGTCTTTTTTAGATTATCATTTGGCTTTGCATTTTTCTACTGATGCTCAGAACCATTTTGTTATCACACGGACAAATGATTCCTGCCATTGTGTCGATACGATTGCTACAATTGATTGTCTTCTTGATCATCATTGGTACAATGATGAGGAAATTGAAATAGTAAAGTTCATGGATGTCAATATGGATGGCTTTGACGATTTATTTGTTTTGGACGGAATACCCGATATTGCAGGTTATCCTAGCTATAACGTGTGGCTCTTTGATCCAAAGACCGGCGGGTATTTTCTGAATGAGGAGTTTTCAGAACATATAAGCCCTGAATGCGATTTCGACGAGGCAAAGAAGATTATCAAGACTGACAAGTTGTTTTATTTCCGCGATCCTTTTGAGTATTCTTACTATACTTACAAAGTATTAGGAAATCATCTAATTCTCATTGAATCGATAACTCAGAGCTTTGAAAAAGATCAAGTTATAGATGATTCAGAGCGACATCTCATCTGGGAGCACCAGAAACTCGTTCACGGGAAATTGGTTGTCGTAGAACGAAAAAGAAAGAACTGGGAACGAGTGTTGAAAGAGAATGATGATTGACAATAATGTTGTGCGCCCTAACCAGGCGCTCAAGCTGACGGAATGAGCTGGGTGCAATTGGCATTGCGCGCATAGGTCGGGTGCAAAATTGAAAATTATCAGCGTGAACTTGTTTCGTATGGTGTATATTGAAAATTATCAGCGCCGCAGCTTAGCGCCGGTCCGTTATGTTGCAGCATTAATATAAGGTGTAAAAGTGAAAATTCTCATTACTTTTGCGATCTCTCTACTTCTTATTGCTCACTTCCATGAAAGTGTAGCGCAAAGTAAAACTTCGACTTTTAACAAAAGTTGGCTCAAGGCTATAGCTTCCATTGAGATAGAAAATCATGGTGCTTTCTTTCCAATTGGAACTGGGTTTATTTCCGCAACTCCAGGAGGGCATATTGCCCTTGTCACAGCAAAACATGTTGTCTTCGACGAAAATGGTAAAATAATTCCAAACATCATATATCGCTTGAATGAGCATCATACAACTAGTCGTCCATATCCGGCGAATTATCCACCGAAATATGTTGACAACTTAGGTTGGTTCTTTTCAGAAAAATATGATTTGTCTTGTAGGTTCTTAGTTTACTCCGATTCCGCAGATTTTGTTGAAATTGATTCAACCGATTATCTCGGTGTGGATTCACTTGATGCGGGTGCGAACGTGCTTGTTATTGGATTTCCACTTGGACTTCGATCTGAAAAATACGCTAATCCCCTAGTCAGGCATGGCATTGTCTCAAGAGCAGATTCCTCTGAGATTTTAGTCGACGCTTTTGTTTTTCCTGGAAATAGCGGTGGTCCGGTACTGTATTTGCCAACCATCAAAATTGGTGGAGGACTTTTATCACCATTTATCAACTCTGAGAGGATCATCGGTCTCGTTTCTGGTTATGTTCCATACGAAGATGTTGCAATAAGCAATCAAACTAGACGACCTAGAGTGGTATTTGAAGAGAATAGTGGTTTATGTGTTGTTGTCCCTATAATTGCGCTAACAGAAGTTTTTCAATCAGCCAAGTTTCAAGCAGTAGACCATCAACTTTACAAATATAGGTAATGCTGCAACATAACCAGGCGCTCAAGCTGACGGAATGAGCTGGGTGCAATTTACATGGCTAACGGTGGGTTAACGTTTTTATTATTCAGTGTTTAGTACCTATAACTTTGATACTTGTCAATTTGGTTTTGTGCATGAACCTGTTTCGTTTAGTACAATTTGAAACTTATCAGCGCCGCAGCTTAGCGCCAGTCCGTTAGGTTGCGTTTTGAAAACAGTTAAACGAAGTGGCAATTAACAGGAGATAAAATCTATGTATAACAAGATAGTAGATGAAATCAAGCAACCGTATTACATGCAAAACTTCCCTAATAATGGGCAGCGTTTTGTTGCTTGGTATCTAAGGAACATCCATCTGAAGGATATGAATGAAACGAAGGATTGCATTACAGATGGTCCTGATGATAAGCAGATAGACGCAATCGTCATTGATGAAGACAAGTCGACTGTCTTTGTTATTCAGGGCAAGTTCATTGGATCCGATAAGGTTGACGCTGAACCGCTTCGTGAAGTTCTTTCCTCGTGGATTCAGCTCAAAGATTTAGTCCGTCTACAAGAAGTTGCCAATACAAAGCTGAAGCGAAGGCTATCTGAAGTCTCAACCGCATTAGACGATGACTATGATGTTTCGTTTGAGCTTATCACAACATCTTCCCTCACTGATTCAGCTAAGAAAGACTTGGCAACATTTCAAGAACAACTTGCAGATGCCGAAGATTTCGCTGCGACTATTCATCTTGTCGACCAAGATGAATTACGACGCAGATATGATATGGCACTTGAGACAGACAATCCTAGCATAAGGCATATGGTGCGACTCGAACCAGGACGCTACCTTAAAATGGATATTGGCGGAACACAAGCAGTCTTAGCCGCAATTCAATTGAAAGATTGTCTTGGATTTCCAGGAATCAAAGATGGTACTCTTTTTCAGAAGAATGTCCGGCAATCGCTTGGTCTGAGTAATGCAGTGAACAAAGGTATCAAAAATACAATCTATGGTGATAAGCACAGAGACTTTTTCTTCTTTCATAACGGCATCACTGCTATTTGCAATCGAATGTCGTTTGGCCCTGATAACCAACTTGACTTTCAAGGTCTCAGTGTGGTCAATGGATGCCAGTCGTTCAACACTATTCTCTCATGTAGTGAGCGGGTGAAAACAGTCGAAGATACCTATGTGATGTTCAGATTCTATGAGATTCCACAGCGTGAGAGAGCCGATAGAATCAGCATATCTACTAATTCGCAGAGTGCAGTTAAACCTCGTGATTTGAGGAGCAATGATAAGCGCGTGCTTAACCTAAAGAAAGCATTTGAACAAAAGTATCCCATGGGATATTTCATAACCAAACGTGGCGAGGAACCACCTGCTGATAAGGACAGAAGAGTCGCATTAGACCTTTCGGATTTGGGTAAGTATCTCATCTCTTGGCATTCACAGCGTCCCAACATTGCGTATAGCGAGACAAAGATTTTCGACAAGTATTTTGAACAATTGTTCAAGCGACCCGAAGAATACAAACCTGAAAAAGCTCAATCTCTCAACCTTTGGATGCAGGAAGTCCTTAAGGACTGGGTTCCTAGCAATCCATTAGGTTTGAATGAATCCTTATTGGCTATGCGGGCATATGCACCCTACCATCAACTCTATGCGGTTTCAATGTGCTTCGCTATTTCAAGCGTTCAACCCGATCGCGTTCCTAATCCAAGTGTCTGTTGGGAGAGAGCGCAGAGTAGAAATATGGTTGCACAAATTGTCGAGATTGCAGGCAGTTGTCTCAACACTGCCCTCGAAGCGGCTGCTAACGAACCGTTACCACAAAATCGGGTATTCAGTCCGCAGAACTGGATCAAAGCCAAGACTTGTCTTTCAGCAATCAACCAAGCGATTCGTCAGTACTTCAATATGTTGCCGACAATGCCGGGCGGAAAAGATATGAGCAAGAATCTCAAAGACTGTCTCGCATTATCAACTGAAGATTTTGAATATCGATGGGCAGCGGATTAATTGCCACTTCGCTTTGTATGGCAAACGCGGCTATGTGAAAACGTGTGCACGTCGGTTTCGCCCGCCAGCAATTTTATTTTTGGAGTGGCGGTCTCACCCACTTTGCACACAGGCTTGATAGCTCGCAACCACCAACAAAAGAAGTTGGTCGTTGCTCACATTTTTAATATATCTGGGAAGTGGTGGCACTATCCGATTGGATTCTCTATTCTCCTTTTGGTATCTTTAAGCAAAACAATAGTAACTCTATGAAGAAAATCGAAAAATTGGACGGACTTATTTCGGAAGCTGTCACCCATTATTGGAATACGCGCAAAAAACAATCAGATAAGCAAGCAACATTAGGTCGGGCTGATCAAGGTGCTAGAAGTGCCGTTACCGGTGGTGCTCATATGGATAAGTTCATCGAATTAATCACGAATCTAATTATTGAAGCAGGGGCAGATAGAAATTGCATTTTCCATAATAAGCATCTAGAATTACCCGGTTATTTCCGTCCAACAAAGGAATGGGATTTATTGGTAGTAAAGAATGGTCAACTTATTCTCGCACTAGAGGCAAAGTCGCAAGTTGGCCCTTCATTCGGTAATAATTTTAATAATCGGACCGAAGAAGCAATGGGAAGTGCGCTCGATCTATGGACAGCATTTAGAGAAGGCGCGTTTAATAAAACAATTAAACCTTGGTTAGGTTATGTTTTTCTTCTTGAAGATTGTCCAGAATCCAAAAGACCGGTTAGAGTTCAGGAGCCTCACTTCAAAGTCTTTCCTGAGTTTGTCAACGCATCCTATTCTAAGCGGTATGAAATATTCTGTCGAAAACTTGTTCGTGAACGCCATTATAATGTTGCCTCATTTTTAATGTCCGACAAACAAAATGGAATCAAAGGGGATTATACAGAACCCGCAGATGACTTAACGTTTGAAATCTTTGCAAGATCACTAGTTGCTCAAATAACGGCCTTTGGCATTTCAGAAAATTGATGACTGTTAAAAATAACGGAGAGCACCAACCAACAACCCACCGTCTTGTTCAAGGCGATGCAAGGCATGTCTCTTTTATCAAAGATGAATCAGTTCATCTTGTCGTAACATCACCACCTTACTGGACACTTAAACGATATAATGAAAATTCAAATCAACTTGGACATGTCTCTGATTATGAAAGTTTTCTTGCTGAACTCGGTAGAGTCTGGAAAGAAATGTACCGTATCTTAGTCCCGGGCGGTCGATTAGTCTGTGTCGTAGGTGATGTTTGTCTTTCTAGGCGTGAATATGGCCGCCATGTTGTTGTCCCATTACATTCGGATATTTCGGTTATCTGTAGAAAAATTGGTTTTGATAATCTTAATCCAATTATTTGGCACAAGATTAGTAACGCTAGTTATGAGATCAATAATGGTTCAAAATTTCTCGGTAAACCCTATGAACCAAATTCAATCATTAAAAATGATATCGAGTTCATACTAATGCAAAGAAAGTCAGGGGGATATCGCCAGCCAACTGAGCAACAGAGAAAGCATAGTATGATATCCAAAGAGGAATATAGCAAATGGTTCCAGCAATTTTGGAATCTTACTGGTGCGTCTACTAAGAAACATCCGGCACCTTTTCCTCTTGAACTTGCTTATAGGCTCGTTAGAATGTTTTCTTTTTGGGGCGACACAGTAGTTGACCCGTTTTGTGGAACTGGTACAACAATGTTAGCTGCAATGAAATCGGGACGTAATAGTGTTGGTATTGAAATTGATCCCGAGTATTGCAAAATGACAGAAGAACGTCTTAGAGAAGAGAACTCCAATATGTTCTCTGCTGCTACTTTGGAGTTCATCTATCCTGCTGTCGAAGTTCTACAGAAACTTGCTGTGAGTGACAATCGAGATAGATACTTAGTGCGTAAGAAAAAATTGGTAAAACAACGTGCTTAGTTTTTCTATCTATGACTATGATAGTGCCACCACACAAAATAAATCCTAACTACTTTCCGCTTCAATAATTTTAAAAGATTTCGGCAAAACGCAACCTAACCAGGCGCTCAAGCTGACGGTTGCCAGCTGAGTACGTTAATCATGGCGTGCATAGGTTTTAGTCTTAATAATTTCTTTTTCTTCATGAACTCACTTCGCTGGGTGCATGTTGAAAGTTTTCAGCGCCGCAGCTTAGCGCCGGTCCGTTAGGTGCCACGCAAATCATTGGAGGTCTGAATGCAATCAGGAAATCTTTCTTTCAACAGACTATTTGATTATATAAAACAGCACAAAGTAATTCCACACAAGGATGAACCAGTCTTTAATGGTTTCAGGGATATATATCTCCAGCTTGTCCGTAATATTGCTGATATCCCTGGATGGTACGCATGGGTTCAGAAGTCGGATGGAAAAGCCAATATTGTTTATATTGGTCAATCTCAATCTCGTAAAACAGCTCATCTCCAAGCAAGACTTAAAGAAGAATTCTTAGATGAATTCGTTGCTCTATGGGCAACTATATGGGATGCAGATGAAGTCGTGAGAACGCTTGACAGCAAATATCGTAGTAAATACACCACCCCTATTAAACGAGCCGCACGAAAAGCCGGCGCCACTAATATTGTCTGGTTTGGCAAACGAGGTTTGTCAGATCAGGAACTTGATGTTGTAGAGCACGCTCTCATAGCTAAATATAATCCACCTGCTAACAAACAATCTCGCAGCCATTCAGATTCATTTCCTGATCTTCTTTCTGAAGCCGATGCAGCTATGCAAACCGAAATAGGTAAAATCTAACTTAGGCAGTCAAATGATTGATAAAGATGAATTACCATTAGAAGCTGTATCACCAACACCAACTCAGAGAATTTTTCTCGAAAAAGTTGTTGAGGTAACCAGTGAATATGCACGTTCAAGAGATTTGAACGATATGTATTTTCAAGGTCATAGTGATCAAACTTATTTTGGGGCTTATTCTACAAAAATTATTCGTCGTGGCGCCGGTAAATTCATATTTGGTTTTGCAAGGCGAGGCGGTATATTACACTTTGCTTATCCAATTGACGTTCCTGAACCATATAGACTTGCTCGGTCTTGGACTGGTGATCCTACAAGAAATCGCGCAATAATTAATCTTGATGATAACCCGGATGAAGAGATTCAATTGTATATTCTCGATATGGCTAAAAGAAGTATTGATTATCATTACGAAAAACTTTCTAAGCGTGGCACCTAACCAGGCGCTCAAGCTGACGGTTGCCAGCTGGGTGCAAATTACATGGCTGATGGTGGGTTGAGGTTTTTATTATTCAGTTTTTAGTACCTATAACTATGATACTTATTAATTTGGTTATCAGCATGAACTTGTTTCGTTTGGCGCATATTGAAAATTATCAGCGCCGCAGCTTAGCGCCGTTCCGTTAGGCGGCGTTAATAATAATGGAGAATTTATGAGCAATAAAACAATAATTTTAATTATCCTCGTTATCTTTGTATTCATTGGAGGTAAATATGCATGGGATATGCTGTTTGCTAATTCTGAAATCGTTTCCTTTGATGATTCTGATTGGAGTCAAAAAAATATTCTCGGCGTAAAATTCGAATCCCCTTTTGAATTATCAGAAACAAAGACAGACATACCTAATTCACAAAAAGAAATCATCAAAGGATTTAATAAATTTCAATACAAAGCTGAAACAATAACGATGCTTATTAAACTTATAGAATTCAAAGATGGAGCACCGAATGACTTAAATAGGATTTATGAACAAGTCGAGCTTTTGAGAGCAACGAGAGGTGTTTACGCTTTTAACTATGAAGTAAAACCTATTGATAACAATTCATTCACAGGACGATTAGTTCAGGGAACGTGTAAGATGAATGGAAAAGAAGCAGAATTCAGCGGTGAGTGCTATAAAAAGGATTCAAAACAAATACAAATCTTTTGTATATATTTGAATCATAAGGAGAATCGGGAAGTGAGAGAGCGTATAATGAAATCTATAAATGTTACTTTCTAACCTCTGTCTCTCTTGGCAGCCGATAAGGATTTGTATTCGAACAATATTCAACAAATGTTAACAATTCTAATTTCTATATTCGAAAATATAAAATAATATCGCCGCCTAACCAGGCACTCAAGCTGACGGAATGAGCCCGCCAAAAATACGGCGGGCAAGCGTGGTACGTTAAGCATTGCGTGTGGTGGGTGTACGTTTGTTAAGTTCGTTATAAGTCTCTCGTTGGTTCAGTGTAAATTAATTTGGTTATCAGCATGAACTCGTTTCGTTTTCAGCAATTTGATAATTATCAACGCCGCAGCTTAGCGCCGGTCCGTTAGGCGGTGCGATCTTAATTTAAAAAATAATGAAGAGGCAAATATGCGAACCAATTCTAGTTATATATTCATTCTTTTTCTATTTTTAATCGGTTGTTCACGATCTCCGCAGAAGGGTGTTTATTTAGGGCAGGCCGATTCAACAAATTATTTTGAACTGAAGAATAATAATAGTTTCTTTTTTAGTGACAATGGAAACAATGTGGTAGGAAAGTATGAAGAAGACGCAAAAACGCTGACCCTTGTATTTGAAGATGGTCATGCAAAAAGGTATGAGGCAAAAGATAATATATTTCTTGATGAACAAGGGAGAAAATGGGTGTTTTGGAGTGGTGGGGAAACAGGTCTGTCTTATGAAAAGATGGTAAGAGCCAGAATAATTACACAAAAAAATAAAAATGATATTATTGATGTTCTCAATCTTTTAGGGTCGAACGCTTTTGCATATAGAAAGCGGCCAGTTTATTATGCAGGTGGACAAAACTCATATATTGGTTATTCAATACCTCGAAGTTTAGCCGAAAATTCAACTGCCAAGTTTTTCTGTTTGATTAAATCAGATTCAGTTCAATTTATCGCCAGCTCTATTCTAAAACCGGAAAATGCAATAGAGGTAAGCTTAGATAAAGATGGAAAGTTATCTAATTGGGTCTATTATGGAGAGTTCAAATAATATGTTCTTGCACCGCCTAACCAGGCGCTCAAGCTGACGGAATGAGCGTTGGTACGTTACGCATGGCTTGTGGTGGGTTTACGTTTTTATTATTAACTTTTCAGTACCTCGTTAGTTGGGGATAAATTAATTTGGTTATCAGTATGAACTTGTTTCGTTTTCAGCATTTTGAAAATTATCAGCGCCGCAGCTTAGCGCCGGTCCGTTAGAACGTACGAAATACGTGTGCCGTAATCAATCGAGTTGGCTGGCCTACTTGCACACAAGGTACTAACGATGAATGATCATTATGCAGAAGCAAATTATCTCAAAGGGACACCACAATGGATAGAAACATTCTCAGGCAAATGATCAGATACGGTTGTTTGGTCATTCTTGTAGTGGCAGTGATAGGGTTCAAGGGGATCGCACAAAGGGCACGGGTGGTGGCCTTGCCCACCCTGAAGCACCCGGAGGTAACGATTCCCAATACTGAGGTAAGAAAGATACGCTCACACATTGTAGACCAAGAGTTTACCATTTACGTTCAATTACCACTTAGTTATGTTGCCGATAGTGCAGCCATCTACCCTGTCTTGTATGTGACCGATGCAAATCGATCCTTTCCCATGTTTGCAAATATCTCGAGTGTTCTAGGTTTCCCGGAAGGAAATTTTCCCGAGATCATTGTCGTCGGGATAGGATACTCTATTACCGATATGGCTGATTGGGCGGCATGGAGAACTAGAGATCTGACACCAACAAATGACACAGGAACTGACAATTACTGGAATCGCCTACTTACAAAAATGACAAGTCGGAAGTTTGAAGTCACATCAGGCGGAGCTCCCAGGTTCCTAGAGTTCATAATCAAAGAGCTCATCCCCTTTATGGAATCCAACTATCGGGTCTCGAGCACAGACCGTGGGCTGGCTGGATACTCATACGGGGGGTTGTTTGTTCTCTATGCACTTTTTACCTACCCTGAGGCATTTGAACGCTATTTTGCTGGTAGTCCGTCCCTCGAGTATGATAATGATATTATGTTCAAATATGAGAATACATTTGCAGCACCCGATAAGGGATTAATGGCAAAGATCTTTTTTAGCGCTGGCAGCTTGGAAGACTCAGCAACTATAAGTGATGTGAAGAAAATGGCAGATAGGCTACAATCACGATTTCGTCCGGGTCTTGAAGTATCATCACACGTTTTTGATGGCGAGGATCATCGGTCGTGCATGGCTGCAGCGGTGATGAGAGCATTCAAAGTTCTCTATTGCCAGTGACACTTCAACCGATGTGTGGTCGTTCTTATTAAATAAATATTCTACCGCGTGCGTTCTAACCAGGCGCTCAAGCTGACGGTTGCCAGCTGGGTGCGTTAAACATGGCGAGCATAGGTCAATAAAAATTTGAAAGAACCAGCGTGAACTCATTTCGTTTGATGCATGTTGAAAGTTATCAACGCCGCAGCTTAGCGCCGATCCGTTAGAACGCACGAACAACTATTTGTGGAATTGGAAATAACAAATAATCGGATAGAGAAAGAAATGAAAGATTCGGAAACAAATTTTAGCCAATCTTACTGGACAAACAACGAATTTGCCAATGAATTCTTACAAGATAGCGACATCTATATTCCCGAACGGAAACAAGTACTGCATTTAATCAAATTACTATTTTCATTTTATAGTAATAAAATAGACCAGCCTCATATAATTGATTTAGGATGCGGCGATGGCGTTGTAACGAAAGCGCTATTAGATGTTAATAAAAATCTTCTAGCAACCTTGATCGATGGTTCAGAACATATGATTGAATCTGCAAGAAAGAACATTCCAAGTGCAAATGTCAAGGAGATCGCTAATATTTCATTTCAGGAAATTTATGGTTCATCTGCTATTAAAGATAATGCAGATTTTATAGTTTCATCATTAGCTATACACCATTTAAGCGAGATTGAGAAAAATCATTTGTTCAGGTACATCTATACCAAATTGAACCTTGGAGGCTTATTTATAAATTATGATCCAGTTTTACCTCCTTCACAAGAACTCGAACAATTCGAATTAACGATGTGGAAAGACTGGATACTAAATTATGAGGCAGTTATAAATCCCAAGAGAGATAAATCACTGGACTATATTCCATCTCAGTATAAAAGTAATAAAGACAATATCCCGAGTACTTTAGATTCACAATTAGAGATGTTAAGAAGTGCAGGATTCTTAGATGTGAATCTGTTCTATAAATATGGTTTATTTTGCTTATTCGGAGGGAGAAAATAATTTTATCATTAAGTATTCTACCGCGTGCGTTCTAACCAGGCGCTCAAGCTGACGGAGTGAGCGTGGGAGCAATTTACATGGCTAATGGTGAGTTGAGGTTTTTATTATTCGGTTTTTAGTACCTATAACTTTGATACTTATCAATATGGTTATCAGCATGAACTCGTTTCGTTTTCAGAAATATGAAAATTATCAGCGCCGCAGCTTAGCGCCGATCCGTTAGGGCGCTTACAATAATTATGACATCCTCAAACAAAATATTTAATTTGATATTACTTATTATTTTTGCTTGTCTGCATAACCATGTTAAAGCCCAGGATATGACAGCAAAAGATTTCCAAATTAACGGCATTCGGCTTAAAATGCCCTATGACTCTATCGAATCACGGTTTGGAACTCCCGATAGTGTACGAACCTTTAATGGTGAATGGGAAGAATTCACTGCACACTATTATCCACAAATCGTATTTTGGACTAATAATAATGATCATCGGATATGGACAATTGATATCTATGATACTACTTTTGTAACATTTCGTGGCGTTAAAATTGGTGATTTGGTAGCGAAAATTGATAAACTATATCCTACAAAAAAACTAGATACTCATCATGATGATTTTGGTCGTGTAGGTCCATACGATGCAGGTTTTGATGAATATACTGATTATCGTCTTTATGATTATATGCCAAATGTCGATGAAGGGTTGATATTAATATTGTTTTCGAAAGAAGGCATTCTTACCAAGATATTATTTTACGTTGGAGTACCTGAATAATGTAAGCGCCCTAACCAGGCGCTCAAGCTGACGGTTGCCAGCTGGGTGCGAAATTCATGGCTAATGGTGGGTTGAAGTTTTTATTATTCAGTTTTTAGTACCTATAACTTTGGTACATATTAATTTGGTTATCAGCGTGAACTTGTTTCGTTGGCAGTAAACTTAGGCTTCCATCCACCGCAGCTTAGTTGCCATCCGTTAGGGCGCACGAACTTCTATGGCGTAATTATACAAGTTATGTGATTATAATAAAATCTGGAGAACTATGAAGGCACTTATAATTTTTATTCTATTGTTCATTGCTGAATCTACAAGTTACTCACAAGGATTTCCTTTCAATGATGAATTCATTGATTCGACAATAAATAATTTTAAACAAAAATGGAATATTCCCGGTATTTCAGTTGCAATTGCAAAAGATGGAAGATTGATATATGCTAAGGGTTTTGGATATGCTGATACAATTAATAAGGAACCCGTTACTACAAATAGTTTATTCAGAACAGCAAGTTGCGCAAAAACGATTACAGCTATTGGAGTAATGAAATTAATAGAAGATAATAAACTCAGTTTAGACGATATAGTTTTTGGTAAAGATGGAATTTTGAATGGTTCAAATTACATGAATATTGCTGATAGTAATATTTATAAGATAACTGTTAAAAACCTTTTACAGCAAACCATTGGCTGGCCTGATATTGATATTCTTGGAGAAAACGATGCTTCCTATGCATTAAAAACACCTATTCCTGCGGGTGTAAATGATAATGTTAAATACATTTTGCAAAAGAAACTTGATTTTATACCATCAACAGCCTATAGATATTCGGACTTCAATTATTTATTCTTAGGAGAAATAATAAGTAAGATTGCACAAAAGAATTATGTGGATTACATATTATCAGAAATTCTTCATCCAATTGGAGTATATACCACTATTCCGGGTAAGTCAAAATTAGAGGACAGAGTTACTAATGAGGTTATTTATTATGACTATAATGGTGAAATGATACCATCGACTTTTGATACCTCAATGATAGTTCCAGAATCATACGCCTTTAACATGGTGCCAATGATTTCCAGTGGCGGCTGGATCTCCAGACCAATAGATATGATAAAAATAATATTATCTATTGATGGCCTTAACTCTCCACCAGATATCCTAAATCAGAAAAGTATTGACCTTATGACTTCAGTACCTGAGAATATTAAGACCAGATATGCAATGGGAATGTATGTGACAAAAAGTAATGCTTGGTTTCATGAAGGAGAATGTACATGGGGAACATCTGCATTGTGGTTTAAAACTGAAAACAATGTGTGTTTTGCCATAACTTGTAATACACTTCCAACCACGAAGGGTTCAGAAGAAGAAAAGTATGCGGCAATGAGAGTTTACGCGAGAGAATTGATTGGATTTTTACCAGAAAAATTGAGAAAGATAACGTCATATCCTGATATTGATCTATTCGAACACCAAAAATAATAACCGCGTGCGTTCTAACCAGGCGCTCAAGCTGACGGAATCAGCCGAGTACGTTAAGCATGGCGTGTATAGGTTTTTGTTGTTTAAGAAATATTTCATCGTGAACTTGTTTCGTTTTCAGCAACTTGAAAATTATCAGCGCCGCAGCTTAGCGTCGGTCCGTTAGGCAGTTTAATCACTAACATTATTATTCATAAGAGGAAGGGATGAAATATAATTTTCTAACAGTGTTCGCTTTTCTATTATTCATTTTGAACACATTGGATAGTCAGAATATCCAATGGACAGAAAGGAAAAGTTTGCCAAAAGCCTATCGCAACGGCAATGCAATTGCATGTAATGGCAAGATCTATTTTATGGGCGGCTATTGTGCTTCCTCTCCTGAACGATTTGGAAAAACAAATTATGAATATAATCCAGACACAAATATCTGGACAAAAAAGGCGGACATGCCTACGGGCCGTTCCAATTTTGCTATTGCAACAATTAATGATAAAATATACGCCATTGGTGGTGATCCTTTTTCTCCCCAAAATGAAGTATACTGTCCAGCAACTGATTCATGGAAAACATTGCAGCCAATGTTGACACCGCGCCAGCATATCAATTGTGCAGTCGTTGAAGGGAAAATATTTGTCATTGGAGGATTAATGAATATTCAAGATGCCGCTGCGCCATCCGATTGGAGCTACAAGAATATATCTTCAAAAAATGAAGTATATGACCCGTCTACAGATACTTGGAAGGAAAAAACTCCTATGCCTACACGAAGGCACGGGGCATATATGGTTGCAGTCGGCGGCAAAATCTATGTTATCGGAGGAATGGGGGATGAAAAAGATATGTGGAAAACACTTTCTGTCGTAGAAATGTATGATCCGAAAACGGACTCCTGGGAAACAAAAACCAGTTTACCAGAACCTAAGGATGGATTCGGAATATCGGTCATTCATGATAAAATATATGCTGTTGGAGGATTCTCTGATTCCAACGTCGTCAATACTGTTTATGTATACGATCCCAAGTTAGATTCATGGAGTAACTCTACAGCATTTCCGAATCTAGAAAATGGCTCTGCAGGATGTACGGTTATTGATAACAAAATATTCATGATAGGCGGTTGTGATAAAAAAAATATTGCCAATTCAAATATGATCGAAGGTGAGATACTTACAAAAAAATAGAAATTAAACTGCCTAACCAGGCGCTCAAGCTGACGGAATGAGCTCACTGCAATTTGCATGGCGAGCAACGGTTTAGTACATAATTGAAAGTTATCAGGATGAACTTGTGGCGCAGAGCGCCATGGCGCCAAAGGCGCTCATTTCGTTTTGTGTATATTGAAACTTATCAGCGCCGCAGCTTAGCGCCGGTCCGTTAGGCAACAGTCATAAATGTTGTGGAAGATTTGTGTATAGTAATTGGGCAATCAATTAATGAAACGAAAACTATCTCTCTTATTTATTATTTTGGAATGTTTTTTCAGTGCACTATTTCTAGCCGTCAGTTTATGTGGCTGCGCAACCCCAAAAGGTTTGATCGAGAAATCCGGTGAGTGGGATCGAATAACATACGGCGAATACATTGTAGAGAACTGCACTTGGAATGTCAGCGCGGCCCAAAGTAAATGGCAAGAAACTATATTCTGCGATACCTTGATAGGGAGTCGAGGGTGGAAGTGGGATTTCTCCGGTGAGAAAGACGAGCTTAATACCTATGTGGTAAAGACTTATCCGGAGATCATTTTTGGGAGGAAGCCTTTTGACAATTACAGATCAACAACAACACGTCTTCCCATAGAATTGGCATCTGCCAAATTCCAACTTGAGTACGAGTGTGAAACAAATGCCAACGGAATATACAATACTACGACCGACATCTCCTTCACCGACAGCAAGAATCCTAGTCCAACAAACATTCGTGCGAAGCTAATGATCTGGTTTGATCACCGCAACATGCCTTTCTTCGAATCGAAAGCTATGAAGCGGGCCGTGATCGGAGGACGACGGCACGAGGTGTTCATTGACACGGAACATGTAGGTCCGGAAGGTAAATGGATCTTCATTGCGCTACTGCCGGAAAATTTTCCCAACCGTGGCGAGTTAAACCTTAACGAGTATTTCAACTATGCCCTCTCTGAGGGAGCTTTAAAACCGGAATGGTTTCTATCAAGCATCGAAGTCGGAAGCGAAATCGCATCAGGTAAAGGTGAAATTACATTCAAACGATTTGATGTGCATTAAAAATAAAATAATTTCTGCCACCTAACCAGCGGCTCAAGGTTACCGAATGAGCGTGAGTACGTTAAGCATGGCGTGCAACGATCTGGTGGTAAATTGAAAGCAATCTGCTTTGAACTTGGTTCGTTTAGTACTATTTTGAAAATTATCAGTGCGGCAGTGTCGCTGAGCGACATGTTCCACTTAGCGCCGGTCCTGCTTGTTGAATGCTATTAAAAGAGGAAAAAATAAGGAGATGAAATCATGAAACGTATCATTTTTCTCTCGCTCAGTATGATGGCGATATTAATCGTTGCTTGTAATCAAATGCATGAAAAGAAGGGCTCTTCGAAAATCTCTTCCCCCTCATCATTTGTTACTGAGGAAGGCTTCATTGACGCACATGGTGTCCTGATTTACTACAAGGCTCTCGGTGTAGGCCAGCCCTTAGTTGTTCTCCACGGTGGTCCTGGGGCATCCCATGACTATTTTCTTCCTTACCTACTGCCACTAATTCGAAGTAACCGAGTCATTTTCATTGATGAGCGTGGTTCGGGACGCTCTCAAAAATTGGAAAACTCTGCGACCTACACTGTCGGGAATATGGTAGAGGATGTGGAAGCGGTTCGCCAGGGATTGGAACTTGGTAAAATAAGTCTTCTGGGACACTCTTGCGGGGGTGTTCTAGCCCAAGCTTATGCACTAAAGTACCAAGAGAACTTATCCCATCTGATCCTATGCAGCACCTTTCATAGTACAAAGAAAATGAATGAGGTTTTTAAGAGGATGAAAGAGAAAATGACACCTGAACTCAGGACGCGAATTGAAAAGATGGAAAAAACTGGATTGTTCGGCCACGGGAAGGAATATGAAAAGAACCGCTATACTTCCGAATACATGAATGCTGCATGGGGTGAAGGTTATTTCCCATACCTCTATCAAAATCATCCAGATCCGAATTATGATCCAATTAGTGGTGGCAATATGTCATGGGATCTTTATCGGGAAATGTGGGGGTCGAATGGCGAGTTTATTATAGACGGCAATATGTTATCTGTGGAGTACACTGACCAACTGCAATCGATAAAGGTTCCTACGCTTATCACGGTTGGAGATCATGACGAGTGCGATCCTTCGCTTTCACAAGAAATGCACGAAAAGATAGCAGGATCAACCCTTGTCGTTTTGCCAAAAAGCGGACACATGACTTTCGTGGATCAACCTTCTCTTTTCCTATCGGCAGTAGATAAATTCCTACATCCAGTTAAATAATTGGAAGCATTGCAATCAAAAATAAATAAGCCAAATATTTTATGCCGCCTAACCAGGCGCTCAAATGGCGCCGGAAGCGCCATGGCGTCTAAAGTGCTCACTCGGCGTGTCCAGATAATTGAATCATAGCCGGAGGCCTGAGAATGAATCGCGCGAAGCGTGATACAAATTCTTATATAAAGATACTAAATATAAATGTGCTCACTGTAAAATTCATGAAGCACAGAGGTGCAGTGCAGATTTGAAAGTGAAATGAGTAAACTATAAAAAGATGCAATCCCGCAAAGCGGGATTGCAGTTACGCGCCTCCGCCTGTTAACTACACCTTGAAAGTTGTCAATGCTGCAGCTTAGTTGCCATCCGTTGTATGCAATTAAAAAACTCAATGCTTTAATGTAACTAGCCCTGATATCAATACGTAATACATAAGAGCAAAAAAAGGAGTATAAAATGAATAAAATGATAAAATTTGGAGAAGATGTTGAAGGATATAACATCCCTGTTTTAAATGAACGAGAAATAAGAGCATCAGCAGGAATATTGTTTTTGTTTGTCTTCATGTCTTTAATGTTAGTTATATTTAAACAGAATTTTTTACTCATAAAGTATGTTATTACCTTATTCCTTACAGATTTTATAATACGTGTCTTTGTTAATCCAAAATATTCTCCAACTTTAATAATTGGGCGTTTGATTGTTGGGAATCAAGTCCCCGAATATGTTGGGGCTCAGCAAAAAAAGTTTGCCTGGATCATTGGTGTGATTTTGGCAACTATAATGTTCATTTTTCTAGTGATAGTAAATGCCTATAGCCCAATAACGGGTATTATCTGTCTCATCTGCCTGATATTTTTATTCTTTGAATCGGCGTTCGGTATTTGTTTAGGATGTAAATTTTATTCAATGTTCCATAAGGAAAAGGCTCAACACTGCCCCGGGGAGGTTTGTGATATAAAATCAAAACAAGATGTCCCAAAAACATCCAAGGTTCAAATTCTTATTGTTTTTGGACTTATTGCATACATTTTCATTGTTGCATTATTATTCAATGATAATTTTAGTAAAAAACCATATGACTTGTTTGGAATCTACAGTTCTACACAATCCAAATAAAAGACGCATTCATGTTAAATGGAGATATGCGGAGTTTATAAAAGATAATACATTAAACTGCAGATAATAAAGAAAAATGACTTGCAACGATGTAGTACAAATTTGAAAGTGCGGTAGGAAGAAACAAAAAAGCCCAACTGATTGCTCAATTGGGCTTTTGAAAAACTTCAAGAATCAGATGCTACTTTGTTTCTTCTGTAACGAGATCATCGGTTTCTTTTTTACTCTGATAGATTGCCCAGCCAATCGCTGCTGCTGCAATAACCGCAACAACGATACCAGTCAATAAATCAGTTCCGCCAATATTCGCTTTCGTAATGTTGAATTTCAACACCAATCCAAGCGTCAGCAAGCTGACCATATTCATAACCTTGATTAACGGGTTAAGTGCAGGTCCTGCAGTATCTTTTAATGGATCGCCAACGGTATCTCCGGTAACAGCGGCTTTGTGTGCCTCTGAACCTTTACCGCCATACAATCCGTCTTCAATCATTTTCTTAGCATTATCCCATGCACCGCCGGCGTTTGCCATAAACACAGCAAGCAGTTGGCCGACAAGGATCGTACCGGCAAGGAATCCGCCGAGCGCGTACGGTCCAAGGATAAATCCAACAAGAATCGGAGTCATAATGGCGAGGAGGCCCGGTCCAATGAGTTCTTTCTGGGCAGTGTTTGTACAAATATCGACCACACGGCCGTAATCCGGTTTCTTGGTGCCTTTCCAGATTTCAGGATCGTGGAATTGGATGCGGCATTCTTTGACAATCCAGAATGCGGCACGACCGACGGCACGAATAAGCATTCCGCTGAAGAGGAACGGCACTGCCCCACCAAGCATGAATCCGATAAACACGGTCGGATTAGCAACAGTAATCTTACCGGCTTCTTCTAAATACTGTGAAATCTGCATCAGGTTAATTCTATCTTCACTGCCAACTGCAATGACGGCGATGAAGCTCGCAAACAACGAGACCGCCGCGATAACGGCAGAGCCGATGGCAATACCTTTGGTTTCAGCTTTCGTCGTATTACCGACGGCATCAAGATCGGCAAGAATCTGCCGGGCGCGTTTATAACTGCCCGGTTTTTCTTTTTCCATCTCAGCTTTTTCATAACCCATTTCGCCAATACCATTTGCATTATCTGCTACTGGTCCAAATACGTCCATCGAAATGGTGTTGCCTGTCAATGTCAACATACCGATACCGGTCATGGCAACGCCATAGGCGATGAAGAGAGGAGGAGTACCTGCATAGACCAACACGGAGAGGAAAATTGCAACGGCAATAACAACGATTGCCGCAACGGTGCTTTCATAGCCGAGTGCAATTCCTTGAATAATGTTTGTTGCATGTCCTGTGGTGCAAGCTTTTGCAAGACCTTTCACCGGTGCATGACTTGTATGTGTGTAATAACTTGTGACCTTATTCAATGCTACGGCAAGGAAAATACCGATCATGCAAGTAAGGGCTGGACGTAGATCAAGATAGGGAATACCAAAATTTGCAATCCAGGGAAGAGAGATTGCCGTTCCATCAGCATGAAAGAATCCTGCGACGGCTGTTGGGTTGCTTGCGAGGTATGCGGGATCAAAATAGAGATAACCAAATCCCAGCGCAACAAATCCAACGATACTGATAATAGAGCCGATCCAGAATCCACGATGGACGCTTTTCAGAGCTGTATCTGAAGTGTCATCGGCACCGGCTTTCACCGTGTAAGTGCTGATGATGGAACCAAGAACGCCGATACCGCGAACGAGTAAGGGGAATATAACGCCCTTGTGCCCAAACGTTGCTAAACCGAGAATCATAGCTGCAACGATGGTTACTTCATAGCTTTCGAAAATATCTGCTGCCATACCGGCGCAGTCGCCAACGTTATCACCGACGTTATCGGCAATCGTGGCTGCATTGCGCGGATCATCTTCGGGAATATCTTTTTCAATCTTACCGACAAGGTCGGCACCGACGTCTGCGGCTTTCGTATAGATACCGCCGCCAACGCGCATAAACAACGCGATGAGCGTTCCGCCGAAACCGAATCCCAAGAGGGCTTCGTATGCATGTTCACCGAACAACATGAAGATCAAGGTTCCGCCAAGCAGACCAAGACCATCTGTGAGCATACCGGTAATGGTTCCTGTGCGGTAGCCGAGTTGAAGTGCTTCACCATAACTGCGTTTTGCTGCAGTTGCAACACGAAGGTTTCCTTGTGTCGCAAGGCGCATACCGACAAATCCGACAAGGAAGCTAAAGATTGAACCGACGAGGAACGCACCTGAACGTCCCCAGCGGAATGCATCGATCGTTCCCGTGTACGTGAAATAAAGAAACAATGTGATAATAATGATCAATGGTCCGATCTTTTTAAATTGTGCTTTGAGGTAGGCGTTTGAGCCTTCGCGGACAGCGGCAGCAATTTCCTGCATTTTCTTTGTGCCTTGGTCGGCTTTACGTACTTGCTTAACGAGCATAAGCGCATAGAGCAAACCGGCAATGGCGATGCCAAGCACGGTCAGAAGTCCATAGATTTCAATGGGCTTAAAATTGCTCTCACTGCCGAAAAGAGAGAAAGGGTGAAACGACTCTTGGGCAACCGTTTGTTCGGTGCTCTGAGTATAGCCGGTGTATGGCATGAAGACATACGCGGCGACGAAGAAGATCATCATCGCAATGAGATAATTGCGGCGTGTTGTCTTCGAGGTATTGATAAATAGATTGCGTAAGGTGTTCATTGTACATCCTATAAAGTGATTAAAATGTTGTCAATGATGCTGAAATAAATAAACGATGGAAATAACTATCTCCATCGTTTGCACTATAGTAAATTGCGGTATTTTTGATAAAAAATCAAACAAATTCTTTTTGAATTACCACTTTCATACGCCAGTGTGAAGCAATGAATCCAATAACGACTAAGATAAATAAATGGAGCAATTCTTTTGTGACGTCTCCCCAAGCAGCTCCCATTTGTGCGATGCGCGTGTAACCCGCAAGAAAGGGAGTGATTGGATAGAATTGTGCAAGGGTTTGCAATGGCAAAGGCATCGCCTGCATTGGCCAGCTATAGCCACTGGATAGAAAAATTGGATATGAAGTGAATGCGAGAACTTGCAGTGCAATTATTTTTCTTTTAAAGAACGATGCGATAAAAACACCAAGATAAATTACGGCGAGAAGAAAAAGAATAGTCAACGCTGTAAGAGCAAATGGATTTCCACGAAATGGAATTTTGAAAATGGAAAAATCCACGGTAAAGAAGAAGAATGAATAAGCAGCAAAGAGAATAAAATAAAATGCGCCTTTGCCGTTCATCAGCCCCCATATACTGTTATTCGATAGAGTAAATAATTTCCCAAGTGTTTTGGTCTCGCGCTCTTTTGCAAATGTTTCTGCAATCGACATGAGCAATGTCTGTTGAAGGATAAGAGCAAGGAGTGCCGGAATGAGAAAATCACCATACGTTTCTGTTGTATTAAACATCGGTTTGATTTCGATATGCAGTGGCTCCATTAATTCCTTTGCCTGCTCAAAACTGTAGCCCTGCATCTGAAAGTAACGGACACGGATGCCGGCAGCAACGGTCTGCACTACCTCATTTACTCCCTTATTGATGTCGTTTGAAACAAGAAAGCGTGTCGTGTTAAGATACAATTTTATATCTGCGCCTTTGCCGGATTTCAATGATGCTTCGAACTTTTGGGGAATAAAAACAACGCCCTGTGCATCAAATTTCTCAAGCCGTTCTTTTGCAGTTCCAAGATCGGGCAATTCTTCAGAGATATGGATATACTGATGTGCATCCAGTTGACGTATTAGAGTCTTGGATGTTACCGAGTGATCCAGATCTACTATCACAACTGGAACATCGTGTTCGCCTTTTTGCCAATATAATGAACCATAAAAGAAAGCATAAAACATCGGCATCACAAGAGCAATGATAAGGATGTCTGTATCGTGAATTGCATAGTTTACTTCACGCATGACAACTGCCCATAATCCTTGCAGCTTCATTTTCATGACATGACGCTCCCTTCTTCTGCGGCTGCAAGCTTTGAAATTTTCCCGGCATGATATCTCAGGGCAAAAAGCGTTACCGCAACCGAGAAAGCAATAAAAATGGAAAGCCGTTCAAATTCTGGTAGAATATCGGCCACGGGAGCTCCTAGTTGGGATAGTTTTAAAAATCCCAAAAGGAAATGTGTGTACGGTAATATTTGAGCAAAGATTTGATGAAAGAAAGGCATTGCCCATAGGGGGAATACAAATCCGCTGAAGATAAAAGCTGGAACATTTAGAAAGAGCACAACTTCCGTAGCGAATTGTTGGTCATGAAAAATTGCAGAGATCATCAATCCGAAAAAGAATGATGCAATAACAAAATAAATAAACAGAAGTGCAGTTGCCAAAGTTGAACCTACAATCTGCATGCCAAAGAGAGGATAAATAATTCCAAGAATTCCTAATACAGTTGCACAATGAATGGCTAAATGCGGCAGGGATTTTCCAATGAAGACTGCCCACACACTTCCATCCGCGGCTGTGAGAAGTTCAAGAAATGTATGATGTGTGAACTCAGAACTGAAAAGCAGCGCAGCCGCAACCATAATGATCATTTGCAACATAACAGGAATAAGCCCGGAAACAAGAAAATTCAAGTAGTTGTAGTTAGGATTGTAGAGTGACTGTGTCTCGATACGGATTGGATTGATTATATTCATCGCTTGTTCGGTTTGCATTCCGGTTGAACGGAATTTTTTCAAGAGAATCCCGCCGGAAATTGTTTTAATAAGAGCCGAACCATCTTTGAGTGTTGTGTTGGCAATAACGAGATTGGTCGAGTTGTTGAAAATAACGACAGTGGATGGCTTGCCTCGTTTGATATTGCGTTCAAGATCTTTTGGCAGATAGAAGGCGACTTGGATTTTCCCGCATTGGAAATTTTCTTTAATCTCGTTCACAGAATGTGAATACTCAACGATCCGAAATGCACTTGTTGATTCAATTGCGCGTACAATCAATCTCGACATTTCACTGTTATCCGCATCAAAAATGGCGACAGGAATATTCCGAAGCACGCCGTCCGAATATATATATCCAAAAAAGAAAAAAAGAAAAATCGGTAAAATAATAGAGAGCAAATACAATGTTTTGCGTTCACCAATGCGCTGCCATTCCCGCTTCATCACTCGTACAATTGCACTATTTTGTGTTATCATATTGAACGGCCCATCAGTTCGTGATCATCTATCCTTTTAATATTAGCTTGATGTATGTTTTTCACAATGTGATATTTACCGTCATACCTGCGCGCAGGTTGGGAATTGGTATCGTACTGCGAAGATGAATTTCAAAAGTCTTTACATCAAAGTCCCCTTTTTGATTTGTCGGTTTCCAAGTGGCAAAATCAGCCATTGGTGCGATATAAGAGACTACAAACTCGTGCTCAGTTTGTTCTATCGCACGGACTTGTCCTTTGAATTTTGCACCCATGGTAATTGACTTCATTTGATCTTCTTTTATCTGCAGTATCACCCACACATCACCGGGCTTCGTAATAGTGAATACCGGATAACCGCCTGCAACTATCTCGCCTTCATCGATAATTTTTTTGCTTACTTCACCGTCAATCGGACTGACAAGCCGCAATTCTTTTTGATATGCAAGCGCTTCTTTGTATGCATTCTCTGCCTGATGAAAAAGAGCAATAGCTCCGGCTATTTCTTCTGAGCGTGCGCCTTTCATCACCATATCATACTTCGCGCGTGCTGCATCCATCTGTTCTTTTGCCGCTTGATATTGGAACTCCACCTGATCACGTTCCTGCGTAGAAACTAAACTATCATGATATACACGCTCAACACGTGCCCACGTTTTAGAAGCGAGTTCGTATTGTGCTTTTGCCTGTTGATATTGATTTTGAACAGCTTCTTTTTCTTCTATCCGTGCGCCATGGAGTGCCATCTCCATTTTCTGGCGCGCACCTTCCAAGGCAGAATATGCTTGCCCGACTTTCGCATCCATTTCTTTGCTTTCAAGCGTTGCCAACACCTGACCGCGAATAACGTTATCGCCTTCGTGCACAAAAATGCTATCAACACGTCCCGGAATTTTTGAAGCAACATCAATTTGTGTAGTTTCGACAATGCCGGTAATTACCGGACGATCCGGGAAAATGGCTTTTACAAGCAATACAATAATTGCAATGAAAGCGATAATCACCGGAATAGTTAGAATAATTTTTGTTCGAGTGTTACTGTTGATTTTCATCTTATTTCTCCTTTGAATTCCAAATTTCTAAAACTTTTTCTGGATAGCCGGTAGAGGTACACAATTCCATCATCGAACGATAATAATCGAAGAGTGAATTCTTACTTTCTATTTCATCTTTCTCTAAAATCAAATGCGCGTCGATGACGTCTAATGAGGTTCCGAGCCCGGTCTGAAAGCGTTTATCCATCAGCCGTAAATTTTCAGCCGCAAGCGCGCGATTGGTTTGCAGTTTGAAGTAGCGATTGCGTGAATTTGTCATGTCGGCATAGTTTTTATTCACTAACAGATCGATTTTATTTTGTGCGTCCGCTTCAATAAATTCCACTTCGCGTTCTAAATGCGAGGCACTTTCCAACCGGGAATACTTTTTAAATCCGTTAAACAGATTGATGCTGAATTGAACTCCGACGACCCAGTGCGGTTCCAGCCCAACCATCAAGTCTTGCGGGAAAATCTCATATTTTCCAAAGGCAACAATTTGCGGCAAAAATTCTGCGCGTTCGGCATTAAACTTTTGTGCCGCAGCATCTTTTTTCTGTTTAATGATCTGAAGGATAGGGTTGCTTTGTTTTGCTTGTAAAAGAAAAACATTCAGTGAATCTGGAATATCGATAAATGTAAGCGAATCCGTTACTTCAACTGGTTCGAGTTCTGGCAATCCAAGTGTGTTCTTTAATGCGATAAGAGCGAGTATGCGTTTGTTGTGATCGTCAAACAGGTTGCGCTCGGCTTCTGCAACTGCAACTTCCGCGCGCAATTCTTGATGCGTGGCAATCAATCCGGCATCTAACAAGCGCTTTGCATCGGCTTGATGTTTTTGCATGCCCGCTAACACATTTTCGCGCGTTTTCACGACATCGTTTAACAATACAACCGCGAGGTAATTAGAAATTGTTTCTTGCGTGACTTCATCTTTTGTTTTCTTTAATTCAATTTCAGCGGATTGTAATTCTGATGAGGCATAACTTTTTGCAGCGAGAAGTTTTCCACCAAGAAAAATTGGTTGAACACCAAGAAAGTAACCTTCTTTAAAATCTTGTTTCTTCAGCACTTCAGAAAACGATGGTAACGCTGCATCATAACCAGATTGTGCTGCTTGATATACGGTTTGCTGTGCGGCGGCGGATAATGGTTGTCCGGCAGTCATCATATTTTTGAGGTTTGCAAATGAAACTTGATTGTTCGATTCAATTTGAATCAATGCTGCCCGAATTCCATTTAAATCCATTTCCAGCGGTGCATTCATGTGGTTGTAACCGCCGTTAAAGGAGATAGAAGGAAGGAAGTTGCCCCATGCTTCAAAATTATCGTAGCGTTTTTGTTTGAGCCGCTCTTCGTATTGATGAATGCGCTCATTGTTTTTGAGTGCTGTCTCTACGGCGTCGTGCAACGTCAGACGTTGCGCGAGCAAGCCGGGGCTCAGAAACATCAACGCCAGCATTGTGACGAGCAGGAAATGTTTGTGTTTATGGGTCATAGTGTACTCTTTCTGAATGATGAATCAACATTCATTAATAAATAATAAGGATCCTTCAGATAAAATTATTGTTGTTAATTTCGTTACAGGAGTCCGTGTTTGATGAAGTACTTTACATTCTGTCGCAGTCGCTGGAGTGTAAGTGTTTGTGAATGTTCAGACCACTGTCTCAGCACGCTCCGAATACCACCGGTGATAAAATGTCTGAAGATTTTGATATCTACATCTGCATTGAATATTTTCTTTCGCACACCTTCACGTATAATTTCCTCTGCAAGGTCAAGAAAATCATCATACTGCTTTGCTATGTCACCGCGTTTATCTTTGATAAGATGATGCTGCTCATTGACAAATACAGAGGCAAGCGCTGGATTGGCGATGAAGAGATCAAATAATTTATCAATCACAAGATCGAGTTTTTGCGAAGGGTCAATGTCCGAACGTTTTACAATTATCCGTAAGCCGTCGGTTAATTCAGTCCACAACTGGTCGAAGATTGTGAGTAAAATACTTTCTTTGTTCTTGTAGTAGAGATAGACGCTACCGGTAGCGACACTGGCATGGTCCGCTATGGATGATATTTTAGCACGGTGATACCCATGCTGGGCGAACACCTTTATCGCCGCATTTAGGATTGCTTGTTCCTTGTTTCCTTCTCGCTTTCGCATGCTATATTGTCCTTATGAATAATGAATCATTATTCAATAATAATAAATAATATCCCCCTTGTCAAGATATAATACCGAATTAATTATTTTTATTTTCTCCATCATTGTATCCGTATGAAAAATCAATGAAGGCAAGTTTTTTTAATGTGATCTTGACTTTTTTTGAAAGATTTCTTATCCTAATTTCAGAATGAGCAATGAAATGCAATATCGCAGTCAGCAACAGGCTTGGTGGTGGCGCTGGATAAAGTCCGCGCTTCCTCTGAGGTAGCTCATTTACATCGATTACCCAGTAAAGGTGGAAACGCGGACTAGTGCGTTCCCACCTTTTTCGTTTCTTGCCGAATCGATCTGTCGTGGGAACCTCTGTTCACAATTTTGAATCACATAAACAACATCAACAATCACTAACACGGAGGTCGTTATGCCACGTAAATTTATGCTCGAAGAGAGCGAAATCCCAACTCACTATTATAACATTGCAGCAGATTTACCAACACCATTAGATCCGCCGCTTCATCCCGGCACCAAACAGCCGGTTGGTCCACAGGATTTAGCGCCGATTTTTCCTATGGAATTGATAAAACAAGAAGTAACCACAGAACGGCTGATTGAAATTCCGGATGCAGTGCGGAACGCATACGCCACGTATCGTCCAACGCCGCTCATCCGTGCTCTTGATCTTGAAAAAGCACTCGATACTCCTGCGCAAATATATTACAAATATGAAGGTGTAAGTCCAGCAGGAAGTCACAAGTTGAATACTGCGCTGGCACAGGCATACTATAATAAACAGGCAGGGATAAAACGTATTGCCACAGAGACAGGGGCAGGTCAGTGGGGAAGTGCATTGTCGTTAGCTTGTAAAATGTTTAAGATGGAATGCAAGGTGTATATGGTAAAGGTGAGCTACGAGCAGAAGCCGTATCGCCGTTCTATGATTCACACGTGGGGAGCGGAAGTGGTTGCGAGTCCGAGCACTGACACAAAAGCGGGCAGGGATGCACTTGCAAAGAATCCAAATTCAACCGGCAGCCTTGGCCTCGCGATCAGCGAAGCAGTAGAAGACGCCGCAGGCCGTCAGGATACCAATTATGCACTTGGCAGCGTGTTGAACCACGTGCTGCTGCATCAAACAATCATCGGACTGGAATCGCAGAAACAAATGGAGAAAGCCGGAGTGTATCCGGATATCGTCATCGGTTGTGTGGGCGGCGGATCGAATTTCGGCGGCATTGCATTACCATTTATCAAAGATAAAATTGGCGGGAAAAAACTTCGAGCCATTGCAGTTGAACCGGCAACCTGCCCATCGTTAACAAAAGGCGAATACCGTTACGATTTAGGCGACGTTGCCGGAATGACGCCGTTGCTCATGATGTATACGCTCGGGCATGATTTCATGCCGCCCTCAATTCACGCTGGCGGATTACGCTACCATGGCATGTCTCCTATCGTCAGCAAATTGTATAAGGATAAGCTGATTGAGGCGCAGGCATACAGCCAAACTGAGATTTTTGAAGCAGGCGTCTTGTTTGCCCAAACAGAAGGAATAATTCCTGCGCCGGAATCTTCGCACGCTATTAAGTCGGCAATTGAGGAAGCAAAGAAAGCAAAGGTTGAAGGAACGAAGAAAATTATTCTCTTCAATCTAAGCGGTCATGGTCATTTTGATATGAGTGCTTACGATGCATACTTTGCCGGCAAACTTGGCAATGGAAATGGAAACGGGAAGTAGATTTTGAACTATCTTGCGAAGGGCTGTGAAAAAGATGCACGCGTTGCGTGCATCTTATCAGACTTCCAACCCCTTCGCAAGGTTTTTAATGTATCGGTCCTTGCCGGTCTTTGAGAAAACCGCCTTTGCGGCTTTTTATGATTGCTTGAATCTCTGCAACGATTGATATAGCAATTTCCTCCGCTGTCTCCGCCCCGATATCGAGTCCAACAGGATTATGAAGCTTTGCGAGCTGTTCTTTGGTAGGAATAAATCCTTCCGCTGAAAGATGTTGAAAAAGTAAATCACATTTACTTTTTGGGCCAAGTAAACCGACATATTGAATTGTTGACGAAAGAAGAAATCGGAGTGCGTTCGCCTCCGCGGCAAACTGGTGAATCATTATAACGGCGCATGTCTCTAGAGTGAGATGAAGATGCTGCGCATAATCTTCGGGAGAGAGAAGAAGAACAGTGTCAGCTTCCGGAAAATCTTTTTTTACTGCATATGCAGAACGATGGTCGACAACTGTAACGTTCCAACCAAGCTCTGCCGCCAAATGTACTATCGATTTTACATCCGGTGTTGCCCCCAAAACGAGAAGCGGTATGGGGGGATTGATAATTTCGATGAAGACATCCGCAGTACTTTTGGAATAATCATAGTGTTTCGTAATTGACTGTCCAATGCGCAATACTTGTTCAATATCGCGCATGATGTTCTCGCTTAATTCTGCCTGAGTTAGAGAAGAAGTTTTTCTACCGCTGACGGATAAAAGAAGTTTAGCACCAATTGTCTCATTATTCACACCGTTCGATTTGTATATTGTCGCGAGTGCACAGAGTTCATTCAAGTCGCTAACCATTTGCAGAAGTGCGAGTGATTGTGTGGTATGGTCTATATGAATAGGTTCTATCAGAATTTCCACAAAGCCGCCGCAACCCTGACCAATACCAAAGACGGTATCTTCAGGTGCTGTTGTATCGTACGAAAACAACGCGGGCTTGCTGTTGGCTATAACGTCTTTTACTTTCTCAAATAAATCTGCTTCCAAGCATGCCGCACTAACGAATCCAGCTTCACGTCCTTTTTTACTGAACAACATGCGTGCTCCAGGGCGACGGTATGCCGAGCCGTGTACGGAAACGATAGTTGCCAATGCGCAAGGCTCTCCGGAAAGTTGAAGTTCTTCAAGTCGGTGCAGTATTTTACGAAGTTCTTTCATAGCAGCATGTTGATCATCCTATTTCTTAATCTTTAGTAAGTTTTGAAATAAATACAGGTTGATTCGCCTACTCTTATGGAAATGTATAACAAAGTCGCAAAGATAGAAAGAGCTATTCCGAAAGAAGTTTTTTATCTGTATCTTGCTCGCAACAATTCTTATTACATAACGGGATTTTTTATGAAAACATCAACACAGTGGTTCACAAGGGTTACACTCCAGGTGATCATCACCTTGACGGCACTGACGGCGTTGTTTTGTCAACCGAAGACTATTACCATTTTGCATACAAATGATATGCATGCAAGTTTTATTCCGCATGAAGCATTTTGGATAAAGGAAAATCCTAAGCCGCTTGTCGGTGGATTTAATGAACTATCATTTGTTGTTGATAGCTTGCGCCGTGTTAAATCTGCAACATTAGTGCTTGATGCCGGGGATGTGATGACAGGAAATCCAATAACGGAATATACATACGCAGGTGCTGAAGGTGGAGCGTTGTTTGAAATGATGAACCGAATCGGATATGAAGCATGGACGCCGGGAAATCACGACTTTGATATTTCATCTGCCAATCTTCGCAAGCTAACAAACATTGCTAAGTTTCCAACAATTTCTGCAAATATTCTCGATACATTAAACCAATTTCCTGTCAATAATAAGGAATATGTCATCATCGAAAAAAATGGATTGAAGATTGGCATTATCGGCATCATGTCCGACGACTTCTACAATCTCGTGAACCAAAACAGCAGTGCAGGTATAAAAATACTTCCATCGATTGAGACTGTAAAGCGGCTAGTCGCATTGCTTAATCCTCAAACAGATTTACTGATCGCGCTGACGCACCAAGGCGTCAAAGAAGATTCAGATTTAGCAATGAATGTGCAGGGCTTGGATTTAATTGTTGGCGGGCATTCGCACTCGCGGCTCAAACATCCTCTCAAGGTCAACGGCACACTTATTGTACAAACTGGATCGAATTGTGAAAATCTTGGTGTTCTTGATTTAACAGTAGAACATCACCACATCATTGCATATGATGGAAATTTACTTCCGCTTTGGTACAATTCCGCACGTCCGAAGACAGAACTTTCCAATTTCATCGATTCTATCAAAACGAAGATTGACGAGGACTATTCAACAGTTATTGCAATGCTGAAGACCGACTGGACGAACAGCAGCAGTGAGAGCGGTGTCGGCAATTTTATTGCGGATGCGCAGCGTGAAGCGGCGGGGGCAGATGTTGGATTTATGAATTCATCAGGAATCCGAAAAAATTTGTCAGCAGGACCGATAACAAAACGCGACATATTTGAGATCCTTCCGTTTCGAAACTTATTAATGAAATTCGAATTGACAGGCAGACAAATTCGGTCGATTGTAGAATACTATATAGAAGAACATCCTAATATTCAAACTTCCGGAATTCAGTGCGAATGGGAACGAAAACTCGATGGCAGTATTAAATTCAACACGTTCCTTGTGAACGGCAAACCGTTGGACGAAAATAGGACATATACCGGTGCTGCCAGTGATTATATGATGGGTGAAGCGAAGAAATATTTCGGTATCGAAACACCGAAACTTACTTATCTCAATCAAACGGTCTTTACAGCTATTGAAGAGAAAGTTCGCAAAACAAAAGAAATCTCATCTACAGTTGAACATCGAATTAAAAAATATAAAACAGAAAAATAATCGTCATTACTCCTATAGATATCTAGAGAAGAGACAATTCCTTATTTTTACAATAGTTTGTAAGGAGGAGCTATGAGCAACCACTTTCCGATTCTTATCATTACCGGACGACCAGCTGCCGGTAAATCTGAAGTTATAGACTTCTTGAAAAAATGCGACCCGATTGTACGGTTAGAAAAATTCCACATCGCAAACTTTGAGGAGCTTGATGATTTCATTTATGTATGGGAAACGTTTGAGTTAGATGATTTGATGACGCGATTCGGCAAGCCGCGTATCTGGTGCGACGAAAAGTATTGGTACAAGGATCAGTACATCTGGGATTTGTATATGGATCGTATGGCGCTGGATTACAAGAAGAAAGTGCTGAAAGATCCAGCATATCACGATAAGATGACGACGCTCGTGGAATTTGCGCGAGGCGGTGAGAATGCTATTCATCATGCATTGACATTTCTTTCGGATGAGATGCTCAGCAAGGCTTCGTTGGTGTATATCAAAGTACCGTATGAAGAATCTGTCCGCAAGAATCGCAGACGTGCACGGCCCGGTCAGGAAGATTCCATTCTTTATCATTCTTTGCCAGACGAGAAGATGGAGTTCTATTACAAAACAAACGATTGGGAACAATTGACAGCAAAGGATCCAAATTTTATTGAAGTGAAGGGACACAAGATTCCATATTGTGCATTTGAGAACATGCCGGAGAAAACAATGGATCCAGCGCTCATTGCTCCCGAGCTTGAGCGTGTAACGAAGAAGCTGTGGAGTTTGCAAAAGTAGAATAGGATAACATTGTCAAGGTTACAAAACCTTGACAATGTTCTTCGTTGAAACTCTAATGCCCTGATCTTCCTTTGGGCATCACATTCCATAGACGAGACATCACATAAGCGCCGATAAGTGCAAAGGGAATTGGTGCCCAATGCCACGCTTCCCAGCCCCAATTTGTAGTGATGTATCCAACCCCCATTCCAACAAAAGCGCCAGCGAGATATTGCATGCCATCGAATAATCCGGCAGCTGTTGCCACAGCTTTCTTTCCACCGAAGTCCATTGATGCTGCACCGCCGATCATTCCGTGTGCACCATTTACGCAGAAAGAAAGAAGTACAAGACAGCACGCTGCCATCACAGGACCGAAGTTGAGAAGATCTGATATGCCGAAGAGAGCGAGAACTATTGCCATCCCGATGAATCCGAATGTGATCACCGGTGCACGTCGTCCTCCGAAAGTGCGGTCCGAAGCGATACCGAACACAAAGCCACCTGCGATACCAGCGATCGCAATTCCCCACGTCGCAATGATATAGGGAAGATAAGTCGCGAAGTGCGCTTTGTCTGCGCCATAGAAATCTACAAAATATTTTGGCCACCAAGCATCCACTACACTCCGGCGGACGAAACCAATCATCATTGAACCGAGTGCGATCATCCACATAACGCGCGATGCAAAAACTTTACTGAGAACATACTTGATGGAGGAAGGTTTGCCATCGCTGTCTTCTGCGTCGTCGCCGGTCTCAAAGTCACCCAATCCCGCATCTTTAGGTGAATTGTACATGAAATAATAGTTGATGACAAAGAGGACTAACACGCACGCACCTGGAATCCAAAACGCATATTGCCACGGAAGAAAGAGTAAAATTAACGGTACACCCTGGAATGCCAATAACAATCCCAAGCGAATTAGCACACCGAAAATTCCAGCGAAGGTGCCTCGTTCACGAACGTGGAACCATTGCGCATTGACTTTCACAATCGAAAGCGCGCCAAACGATTGGAAGAATCCATTCAATCCCCAAACGATTGCCATGAGCGTAAGAATCATTCCGCCTGATAATCCGAATTTGAGAGATGCAGGAATGACGACGTGACGCGCCATGCCGATTCCTTCCCAGACTGCAGGAGACATAACGGCGAGACCCGCAAGACCGAACACAAAGTTCATAATTGCAACACCGATGGCTCCGAAGAGAAATGCTTTTTTCCCGCCGATGCGATCAGCGAAAGGACCATTTAAAACAACGGAAAGTCCATACACAAGCGGCATGATTGTTTCGAATATACCAAGCTCTGTATTCTTCCAGCCAAGCAAGTCTGCAAGAGTAGGGGCGACCGCAGTGTAATTGTAACGCGTCATATAGAAGAATGCATAGAGAACTCCGAGCGACATCCAATTGATGATGCGCTGTTTACGGAATTCTGGACTGTGAACGGGAAGATCGGAAGGTGTCATAAGGATTTTTTTAATTGTTATCTGTTGGCTATCATGTTTTTTACAACGGGAAATGATAATTGACAGCAAATTTTATTATGAAACCAGATAAGTCCAATGAGTAATTGGGCCAGATTTGTCCATCCACTGTTACCCTACTGATTTTTCCAAAAAGATAGCCTCCTCCGGCCATAATAGACCAATTATCTATCAAAAAATATTGTGCACCGAGCATTACTCGATATCCCGTAGTTGATCCTGCTCTGTTAAAATCTAATCCACCATAATTTTCTAAAACCTCAGTCGCTGTAACCGAACCGATGTCAATGCCAATGAATAGAGATAAATTAGCAACAGATTCTAGTGGCATTTCGGCTTTCAAGGAACCATAAAAAAAAGTGCTATTGATTTGATCTCCTACTGCTAACCGAGTCGCGACCTTTGTCGTAAAGAAATATTCGTACCCAAAGCCAACCTGAATGTACTTATTAATGATATAACCGCACTCACCTCCAAATATAAAAGATTTAGTTGAAGGGCTTGTCCCGTCAGTCTGAAGGTTTTGGTTTTTCCAATCTGTGAGCCATGAATATAACCCACTGATATTGAACTGAAGATATATGCTGCTCCTTGAGCTTTCGACTTGTTCATTCTGTAATTGGTTTTGAATAGCAAGTGCATTCATGCCACTAATGGATGATGGAAGAGACGATTGCTCTTCTCTTTCTTCCCCAATAGCATATGATATTACAAAAAGGATAATAGGAGCCAAATAAAAGAGAAATCGATGCATGACTTTTGATTACTTTCTTTTACTTATAGGAAATCGAATACCTAACGTATCTCTTCCGCCGTTCTTTACAATGTTCTCCACAGTTAATCCGAAATGTTTGAAGATCGTATCCACGGGTACGGTGGCATCGAACGAATTCAAACTGATGATTCTTCCATGAGCATAACAACGGATAACCTGGAAAACTAGACTTGTTCATCGGTTACCATCGTTCAGCAGCCGTTAGTGGTTTATACTTTTTTTCCTTCACGAAATAATCTTCAACAAAGTTCACAATGGCTCTTTTCAATGGATCAACAACATCATTAACAGAACTGAACATCCCTGTAATATTTGCGGTTGTGCGAGCTTTCATTAATAATTTATGTGATGTTTTATTTGATACAACAAGTTCCAATGTCACTTTACCTGAACCAGCGAACGCGCCAAAGAGAAATCTTAACAAACCGCTTCCCTCTTCATATTCCACTAATGTTGATTTAAGTAAAGCAACTGCAGCTGTTGAGTCGTTAAATGAGGCTGGACTAAGTACCTTTGCTGCTAGTTTTGGTTCCAGACCGATTGTATCCGATACGATGAGAGTATCGAAGTGCTTTAAATCAAGAATCCCAACCACTACTTCTTCCATAATACGGTTCAGCACACCGGCATCTGTCTTCCCAATGATATCGCTTTTCATCTCGGCAATCTCAAGTACCTTATAGTTTTTCAGAGATTCTTGAGCAGGAGTTATCATTTGTATTGGAGCTGCACATCCTGATAATATCGAAGCTGCAATACCAATAACGATAATGATTTGAAGAAAGTTTTTCATTATTTTATTCTCCTAAGAAATCTTATTATTGTAGTGGAATATGATAACTAAAAGCAACAATCAGACTGAGACCGCTGAAATTAAGATCGTAATTAGGAACGGTTTGTCCCAACAGCGTAATCTGATTGATTTTACCAATCAAGTATCCAATTTCTGCGGTAGTTGACCAATTATCTTTAAAGAAATACTCACCGCCTCCTTTAATGCGAAAAGCTAAGGTATTGCCTATACCTTCAATCGATGTACTATTAGAATAGTCCTCAGTGACGGTTCCCTTTAATGAACCAAGATCAAAAGCACCGTAAAGGAACAAAGCAGGAGTGGACTCCAAAAAATCCCCCGCGCGAATTGTTCCATAGAGAAATGAGTAGAATACCCTCGTTGAAAATGTGGGACTAGTATTGTCGATCTGTACTTTCTGAGAACTGAATCCTTCATATCCAAGAGTAATCTGAATTGTTTTCCCGAAATCGTATCCCATTTCACCACCATACATCAGGCCGGTGGAAGGAGATTCTTGACCACTCGTAATAACAAATGAGCTTTTCCATCTGTCAAGTGAAGCACAGTGTACACCGAATTGAAGTCGCAGAATTATATTTGCTTTTCTTTCGCCTGTCCAAACTGACTGTGATGGTTGATTGATAAATTGTGGTCCGGTTTCTGGCAAGTCAAAGACCGTGATTTCGCCCCCGATGTTGCGTTGTACTTTATCAATGGAACCATTCGAAAGTATACGAACGCCCTCCTTTGTTGCGATTATGACATCATTGTCGATTTTATTTGTTATCTTGCAAACAATTTTATTCTCAACATTAACAAATAGGTAATCTGAATTTGTGAACACAAAAGAAAGTATTTCAGATTTGGCAAGTATTATTAATCCAGCGTCTGTTTGAATGTTTACAGAATCTTTTGAAGCGGAGGTAATTGTACCTTTAAGCAGGGTGCCATCTTTCATCACAATGTTATCGGCAAGAACAATTCTGACAACAATAAGGCATAAAAAAATGAACATAAGGTAGCGATTCATAGATGAGTCTTTCCCCAGTCAACGGCTTAATGTTCTTTGATTCGTTGTATGTTTTTTAAAAAGAATTATTGTTCATGATTATTTTTAGGTATCCTAAGAGTATCATTCAATAAGAGACGGCAAGTTTGAGTATTTTTAAAAAAGTCCTATAGACCATTTGGGTATACAGGACAGTTGGGCAAAATAAATTACAGAATCTCCTTTGCTGTCTTTACGACGTTCTCTACTGTAAATCCGAAATACTTGAAGATCACATCCACCGGTGCCGAGGTACCAAACGAATTCATGCCGATGATTCTTCCATTATCGCCGACATATTTTTCCCAACCCATTGTAATGAGAGCTTCGATTGCTATACGTCTCTTGACACTTGGCGGCAGAACGAAATTGCGATATTCTTTCGATTGCTGTTCAAACAATTCCCAAGATGGCATGCTTACCACGCGTGCTTTAACACCTTCTTTTGCTAATTGTTCATAAGCGCCAAGTGCGAGCTGTACTTCGGAACCGGTGCCGATGAGAATGATATCAGGCGTCGAAGAATTTTCTATGAGAATATATGCTCCCTTTACCAAATTATCTGCGGATGAATATTTTTTTCTGTCGATGGTTGGAAGTTTCTGCCGCGTGAGCAGCAACGCAACGGGTCCGGTTTTGTGTTCAATTGCAAATTTCCACGCAGCAACTGTCTCATTTGCATCGGATGGACGCAGAGAAATCATATTTGGAATGCAACGTAATGCTGCAAGCTGTTCAACTGGTTCATGTGTCGGTCCATCTTCGCCGACACCGATACTGTCGTGCGTGAAAACGTAGATCGGCCGAATGCCCATTATGCAAGCCAACCGGATTGATCCGCGCATATAATCCGAAAAGACAAAAAATGTTCCTCCGTAGGGAATAATACCATCTGTTACAGCTAAACCGCTCATAATGCCGCCCATCGCATGTTCACGTACGCCGTACCGTAGATATCGTCCGCTGTAATTGCCAGGTTGAAATTCGCCCATACTTTTAACAAAAGTATTATTCGATGGCGCAAGATCGGCTGAGCCGCCGAGCATTGACGGAAGAAATGGGGCGATGACATTCAGTATCTTGCCTGAGGCTTCGCGTGTTGCCATCGCATCTGTGAATGTCGGTAATGCTTTCTTCCATGCTTCGCCAAAATTATTATTGCGGATATTCTCGAGCTCCGTTGCTAACTCCGAATACTTCTTTTTGTAATCGGCAAATTTTGCATTCCATTTTGCTTCGCTTTTCTTTCCGGCTTCAATTGCTTTGCGAAATTGTTTTAACGCTTTTTCCGGAACATAAAACTGCTTTTCCGGGTCCCAGCCATAAAATTCTTTTGTCAACTTGATTTCCTCTTCGCCGAGAGGTGAGCCGTGGGCTTCGGCAGTATCATGTTTATTTGGACTTCCGTAGCCAATATGAGTCCTCACCATAATAATAGAGGGACGACCTTTTTCTTTCTTGGCGCGTTGAATGGCTTTGTCTATTGCTTTCAGATCATTGCCATCTTTTACCTTCTGCACAAACCATTCGTACGCCTCAAACCGCTTTGCACGATCTTCGGTAAAAGCGATCTCCGTAGGACCGTCAATACTTATATGGTTGTCGTCATAGAAATATATCAAGTTGTCGAGTTTCAAATGTCCTGCAAGCGAAGCAGCTTCAGCAGTGATTCCTTCCATCAAATCACCGTCACCAAGCGTTGCGTAGATATGATAATCGACGACCTTAAATCCAGGTTTATTGTAACGGGCAGCGAGGTACTTCTGAGCAATTGCCATTCCTACGCCATTTGTAAATCCTTGGCCAAGTGGTCCTGTCGTGACTTCGACGCCATCAGTGTGGTCGTATTCAGGATGACCCGGAGTTAGACTTCCGAGTTGACGAAAGCTCTTTAAATCATCCAAAGAGACTTTATATCCGGTAAGATGAAGAAGACTATACAGCAACATCGAACCATGTCCGCCGGAAAGAATGAAGCGGTCGCGATTCTGCCAATGCATATTGAGCGGATTATGGTTGAGATGCTTTGTCCACAACACATACGCAACGGGTGCCATACCCATGGGCATACCGGGATGCCCGGATTTTGCCTTTTGAACGCCGTCCATCGCAAGTGTTCGAATCGTATTGATACAGAGTTGATCTAATGATGTTGAAATCATTGTGTTTTCTCCAAAAGTTCTCAGTTGTGTAAAAAAAGTAGTAATTAAGATAGTGAAGCTTTGCAGAAATTCAAAGTCGGGACTTATTTACTTGCAGTAAGTTTGATAGAGATGTATCTTCTGTAGTGAATAATCGGCTGACAACATGAAAAATGGATCAACGATACTCGTTGTAGAGGATGAAGATATCTATCGCTTGATTCTTAAACGTGTATTGGAAAGCAAAGGTTATGTGGTATTAGATGCCGCCAATGGTGCTGTAGGATTAGAAATCATGCGGACATCAAAATTGGATTTAGCGATTGTTGATTTAGAAATGCCGGTAATGAATGGAATGGAGTTCACAAAATGGGTAAAGGCAATAAATCCGAACTTTCCTGTGATCATTGTAACTGCGCATGCGGCAGATTTTCCTCCGCAGGATATTCTTGCTATGAATGTCGAAGCTTTTATGCAAAAACCAATTGTAACAGACGAATTGTTGAAGATTATTAGAGACATCTAATAGTGATCGATATAAAATGAAAACGAAAGGCTCTGGTATCTCCGGAGCCTTTATCTATTTAGGCAGGAAAATTTTTATAAGTCTTTGATTATGCAAGAAGTTTTGCTGCCGGTTCAATCCGGTACGAGTGCGTCAGCTTGACGCTTGCCGAAAGAATTGCTGAAACCGAGCAGTATTTTGTCACCGAAAGGTCGATTGCACGTTCCACATCCTCCGGTTTGATGCCGTCGCCATAGAAAACGTACTCAACGTGTATCTCTGTAAAAATTTTTGGATGTTCGTCCCGCTCGATTCCCTTTACATGGCATTCGTACCCTATCACCGGTGACTTTTTCTTTTTGAGGATAGGAATGACGTCCATCGAAGTACAACCGGCAAGTGCCATCAGTAAAAGTTCTTTCGGTGTAGAGGCGCTGTCGTTACCTTCGATTTCCACTTTTGTATCCATCATCACCCAATGATTAGACCCGGCTTTGGCTGCAAACGTGTTGCCTTTAAGTTGTTTGAGGAAGATTTCTTTAGTCATTTTGTAACTTCTTAAACAGTTATTAGTCGATTGCGAGTGCCTGCCAAAATTTTGTTCGTGATTCTTTCCCAAATGAGATGCAGAGAGAAGAAAAAGGATTCAGATAAGTATGAAAGATTAAAAATCCGTATACGTTGGTTGCTCCGTTGTCTCGACCACCGCATATGATCTGAACTAAAATTATTCACGGGGTTGTTCGATAAAGTTGATATACAAAATCGATGGTTAGAAACGGGCGGCTGTTCAGTCAATTGGATCTATAGTGTCATCTAAATGTATTTCTGGATCAATTTCTTCTAAAGGAGTGATTGGCGTTCCATCAGGAAAAATTAAAGGTGTGTCTTCTATCTTTCCTTGTTTTTTATCTGACTGACGCTTCCGTTTCTCTTCCTGTTTTTTCTGGCGTGCGATTTCTTTCTTTCGTTTCTCAAATTTATATGAAGCAGAATTTTTTTCCACAACTTTTCTCCTATGATATGCAAAATATTATTGTCGGTGCAGATTCCGAGCAAATATTTTCTATAACGTAGTTATCTTTTTCTTGAAGTCAAAATAGAAAAACCTTCCGGAGGTCTCCTGCGCTTATGCGGATGAAACCTGCGGAAGGTTAAAGAGGGTATTACGTTCCAGCTGAATAATCGTCGTTGTACTTCACTTGTTCTTTCGTGAGCTTATCGATTTTGTAGCCCATTGTCGTAAGTTTCACGCCTGCAATTTCCTGATCTTGTGCCGCAGGAATATCGTACACCTTGTTTTCCAACCGCTTGCCCTTCTTGTGAGCTTCCACAAGCCGGAGCTGGGACATAAACTGATTAGCGAACGACATATCCATTACTTCGGACGGGTGTCCTTCTGCGGCGGCAAGGTTGACAAGACGTCCTTTCGCAAGTAAGAAGACACGTTTGCCATTTTTCAATGTGTATTCTTCGTTGTCCTTCCGTACTTCGCGCTTACTCTTGGAGACTTTTTCGAGATCTGGAATGTTTATTTCGCAATCATAATGTCCTGTGTTACAAATGATTGCCCCATCCTTCATTAATTTGAAATGCCTTTCAACGATAATATCTTTCACACCCGTGGCAGTCACAAAAATGTCGCCGACTTTTGCAGCATCGTCCATCTTCATCACACGATAACCCTCCAGCGTTGCTTTTAATGCGGCGGTTGGTTTCACTTCTGTAACGATGACATTTGCTCCAAGTCCCTTGGCGCGCAGTGCGACACCTTTACCGCAATGACCGAAACCGGCGATAACGAAATTTTTCCCGGCTAACAATACGCTCGTTGCACGTAGAATGCCATCGAGGGTCGATTGGCCAGTGCCGTACACGTTGTCGAAGTCCCATTTTGTTTCGGCATCATTCACAGCAATAACTGGATATTGAAGCGCACCGTCATCTGCCATTGCACGGAGGCGATGCACTCCTGTAGTTGTTTCTTCCGTTCCACCAATGATAGTTGGAATTAATTCCTGATGTTTGTTGTGCACAGTGAAAATGAGATCTGCGCCGTCATCGAGTGTGAGCTGCGGCTTGAACTTCAGCGTCTCTTCAATGCACCAGTAAAATTCTTTCACGTTCATTCCGTGCCAGGCAAAGATACTGATGCCTTCTGCGGCAAGCGCTGCGGCTACGTCATCCTGTGTAGAAAGTGGATTACATCCGCTCCAACTGACTTGAGCTCCGGCTGTGGCAAATGTTTTCACAAGCACAGCTGTTTCTTTTGTAACGTGCAGGCATCCGGCAATTTTGTAGCCCTTGAATGGTTTCGTCTTGCTGTATTTTTTCATCAGTGCCATCAATACCGGCATGCGCGATTCCGCCCACTCGATACGGAGTTTGCCAGCTTTCGCTAATGAAAGATCTTTTACTTTAAATTTATTTTTTTTTTCGTTCATAGTATTTTTCAAAAAGTTAAATTCCTAATTCGTTAAATAGTTAATTTGTTACTCATTACTTACTATTCGCTACTCCCAATTTTACTTTACTGCTTTCTGCAAGATTTTCACTAAATCCAAATTTTCCCAAGTGAATTCCTTTTCATTACGACCGAAATGTCCGTAAGACGCTGTTTTACGATAAATTGGTCGGCGCAGATTAAGTCGCTTGATGATACCGCGCGGTGTTAGATCAATTTCCTTCATCACGAAATCTGAGAGCTGCGCGTCGGGAATGACGCCAGTACCGAAAGTTTTGATTTGAATGGATACTGGTTCCGAGACACCGATAGCATAGGCAACTTGGATCTGACATTCTGTGGCAAGTTTTGCTGCGACAATATTTTTTGCAATATGCCTTGCTGCATATGCTGCACTGCGGTCAACTTTTGTTGGATCTTTGCCGGAAAATGCGCCGCCGCCATGAGGTGCGCGTCCGCCGTACGTATCGACAACAATTTTACGTCCAGTCAAACCGCTATCACCGTGCGGTCCGCCGACTTCGAATTTGCCTGTAGGGTTAATAAAATAGTGTGTTTTGCTGTCAAGCATTTCCGACGGAATTACATTGCGAACGATCAGTTCAATAACATCTTCTTTGATTTTCTTCTGCGTTACTTCCGGATCATGTTGTGTAGATACGACAACAGTGTCTACGCGGATCGGTTTTCCGTTGATGTCATATTCAACCGTCACTTGAGATTTTGCATCAGGACGAAGGTACGGCATTAACATTGGTTGTTTCTTTCGGACATTCGCTAAACGAAGCACTAACTTGTGCGCAAACATAATAGGTGCAGGCATCAACTCCGGGGTTTCCGATGATGCATATCCAAACATCATTCCTTGGTCACCCGCGCCGCCTGTATCAACGCCTTGCGCAATATCCGGCGATTGGGAATGAATAGAAGAGAGGACTGAACATGAATCCGCATCGAATCCAACGCCCGCTTTCGTGTAGCCAATGTCGCGGATGACGTTGCGTACAATTTCTTGAACCTCAATATAACCTTTCGTAGTAATCTCGCCGCCGACGAGAACCATACCGGTTGTTACAAATGTCTCGCATGCGACTCGCGATGTCTTGTCTTGTTCGAGTAGCGCATCGAGCACTGCATCTGAAATCTGATCGCAGACTTTATCGGGATGCCCTTCAGATACCGATTCTGATGTAAATAGATTTCTCATTCTTTCTCCGTACGTATTTGATTGTTTAGTAAAACTCTAATTCAGATGAATCGCCGATATTAATTCGTTTATAGATGCCGCGCACAATGGCGTTTGTGCCGATTAAAGATTCTTCTAGAAGGGAGTTTACAACTGTTGCCCCCTCACCGATTATAGAATTACAGATTATAGAATTTTCTATGACTGCATTATCCGCGATCGTTGCATTCGGTCCAATAATTGCGTTGCTCACTTTTGCTTGCTTTGAAATAAATACCGGTGGTTGAATCACGACACCCTTTATAGGCGCTGGCACAGGCTGAAGCCCGAGAAGATGTTGATTCGTAGAAAGCAGAGTCTCCGGTTTGCCGCAATCGAACCATCCTTCCACGGGAAAGGTTTTCATCTGTTCTCCGCGTTCAATCATCATCTGCAGTGCATCGGTCAATTGAAACTCATCCTTCGTGCGCGCGTTGCTCTTGATCATTTCTTCTAAACATTTCACCAAGAGGAGTGGCTGTGTAATATAATAGAGACCAACAATGGCGAGATTGCTTTTTGGATTCTCAGGTTTTTCCACTAAATGTGCAATATGCCCATTTATCGTTTCGGCTACTCCAAACCTTCTCGGGTCATCAACATATTTAACACCGATTTGTGTTTGCCGATTCGCGATCATCAATTTCAGATCGACATCGAAAATCGTATCTCCCAGGATGATCAGAATTGGATTAGTTGAAAATGTGTGCCGTGAAAGATAGATAGCATGTCCCAAGCCAAGGCGTTCCTCTTGTTCTACAAAATCAAATTTGATTTTGTAATTATTCAAAGCATATTCTTTGATCATCTCACCAAGATATCCGACAACGATCGTGGCTTCATCGAAACCGGCTTCAATAATTTTATCTAAAATATGTCCGATGATCGGTTTCCCGGCTACATTGAGGAGTACTTTAGGTACGGAGTACGTATGCGGACGGAGTCGGCTGCCAATACCTGCAACGGGGATAATTGCTCTCATAATCTGTTTTCGTTTTTAATTAAAAAATATATTTAAAAATACAGAAGAATTCCCTGACAAACAAACTCAATCGTTTTTCTTGTTATAGAATTTACCATGTCCACCATCTATTGAATATTTCAAAAAAACATGTAGCTTGTTAATAGAGTACGTGAGTATGTTTTAGGAATTTAAGTTAATCCTCAATAATGCTTGCATTCTTCAATCATTCAGTAATTTTATTATCAGGAGCAACTTTTATGGATATCAGCAAGCTGGCGGCATCAATTGCAGAATCTCCGACTGTGAAACTCAATGCAGAAGCTACACGGCTGCGTGCACAAGGAGAAGCAATAGTACACTTTGGAATTGGTGAACCAAAGAATAAAGCTCCTATGAATGCAATAGCGAGCGCTGTTGAAAAATTAAATTCAGGTGAAATTAAGTATGCTCCTTCTGATGGTATACCCTCGTTGAAAAAAGCAATTGTTCAATACACTGAAAAAAATTATGGCAGAACAGTAGAACCTGCCAATGTTATTGTTTCCGACGGTGCAAAACACTCCATATCCAATTTGCTCTATGCCCTTATTAATCCGGGAGATCAGGTTATTATCTTGGCTCCGTATTGGGTCAGCTATCCGGAAATGGTGAAAATGGTCAATGGTGTTCCGATTATCGTCACACCGGCGGACGGCGGTTTTTATCCGAAACTTTCGGAGATTGAAAAAGTAATAACATCATCGACTCGGGCAATTATAGTGAACAGTCCGAACAATCCATCGGGAGCAATTTTCCCGGATGAGTTAGTCGGTCAGATTGTTGACCTGTGTGAAAAAAAGAATATTTATCTCTTTATGGACGATATCTATCACAAACTTATATTCGACGGCAAAAAGATTGCGCCTGTCTACAATTTTACAAAAAAAGATATTGAGTCAACCAATATTGTTGTCATCAACGGTATTTCAAAAACATATGGAATGACAGGATTTCGAATTGGTTGGGTTGTTGCAAACCGAAAGCTTGTAAAGACCATAACAAATATTCAAAGTCAGACAACCACGTGTAATTCTCCCATCTGTCAGGTGGCAGCAGAAGCGGCACTGACAGGAGATCAGAGTTGTGTTGATGAGCTGGTTGCGACAATACAAAAGAACCGAGACACAGTGATCCAGGGATTACGGTCTATTCCTGGAGTGAAAGTTGAGAAACCGGAAGGCGCATTCTATTGTTTTCCAGATTTCAGTACACTTAACAAAGATTCTATGGCATTGGCGGAATTTTTGTTGAAAAAAGCACTCGTTGTTACCGTGCCTGGTAAGGAGTTCGGTATGGAAGGCCATTTGCGGATCAGCTTTGCTGGAGCCGCCAGCGAGGTTGCAGATGGAATAGCTCGAATCAAGTGGGCATTAGATCCGAATTCGCCACGCGAAATCCAAATTGGAACTCGCAAAGTTGTACGCGATTGGTAAGAAACCTTTACCGAAGTATCTTTGTTCTCTTTAATAACATGAACTAATACAGGGATGAATTATGAATATTCCGACATACGTTAAAAATGAAAAAGCAATTTCCTGGATAAAAGAAATTGCTGCGCTCACAAAACCAGAAAATGTGCACTGGTGCGATGGTTCTCAAGAAGAAAATGAGACTTTATGTCAAGAACTTGTAAAGTCCGGAACGTTCATAAAACTGAATGAAGAAAAACGACCGAACAGTTTTCTTTGTCGTTCAGATCCCAGTGATGTTGCGCGTGTTGAAGATCGCACATTTATTTGCAGTGTAAATAAAAGCGATGCCGGCCCAACAAATAATTGGATCAATCCGGTGGAAATGAAAACCACGCTGAAAAATCTTTTTAACGGATGTATGCACGGGCGGACAATGTATATCATTCCGTTCAGCATGGGTCCTCTTGGTTCGCATATTGCACATATCGGTATTGAGTTAACGGATTCGGCATATGTTGTTGTCAATATGCGCATTATGACAAGGATGGGGAAATCTATATGGGACGTGCTGGGTAGCAATGGTGAATTTGTTCCATGCGTTCATTCGGTAGGAGCACCGCTTGAGCCGGGACAGAAGGATGTGCCATGGCCTTGTAACAAAGAAAAATATATTGTCCATTATCCAGAAGAACATGCAATCTGGTCCTTCGGCAGCGGGTATGGCGGTAATGCTCTGCTGGGAAAAAAATGTTTTGCGCTTCGTATTGCGTCTACCATGGCACGTGAACAAGGATGGATGGCTGAGCACATGCTCATTATGGGACTCGAATCTCCGCAGGGTGAGAAAACATATATCGCGGGTGCGTTCCCAAGCGCATGCGGCAAGACAAACCTTGCAATGCTTATTCCACCTCCTGCTTTACAAGGGTGGAAGGTTACGACTGTAGGCGATGACATTGCGTGGATCAAACCAGGTAAAGACGGTCGCCTGTATGCGATCAATCCTGAATACGGGTACTTCGGTGTTGCTCCCGGTACTTCTGAAAAAACAAATCCGAATGCGATGGCAACTGCGAGAAAGAATTCTATTTTTACCAATGTCGCACTCACGCTGGATGGCGATGTATGGTGGGAGGGAATGACCAAGACACCTCCGCCTCAACTGATTGATTGGACTGGCCAGCCATGGACACCGGACTGCGGACGCAAGGCGGCACATCCGAATGCGCGCTTTACAACTCCGGCAAATCAATGTCCTTGTATTGATCCAGAATGGGAAAATCCGGACGGTGTGCCGATTGCAGCATTTATCTTTGGTGGACGTCGCAGTAACACAACACCGCTCGTTTGTCAATCTCTCGATTGGGCGAATGGAGTGTATCTTGCTGCTACGCTCGGTTCAGAAACTACAGCGGCAGCGGCAGGAAAAGTGGGGCAGGTGCGCCGCGATCCATTTGCAATGCTGCCGTTCTGCGGTTATCACATGGCTGATTATTTTAAGCATTGGCTTGAGATGGGGAGAAAAGTTGCGCATCCGCCGCAAATATTTGGAGTCAATTGGTTCCGGGTGGACAACAATGGCAATTTCTTATGGCCTGGGTTCGGCGATAATATGCGTGTGCTGAAATGGATCGTCGGGCGAGTGAACAGCAAAGCACAAGGTGTTCAAAGCCCGCTCGGCTGGATGCCGCGGTATGAAGATATGGACTGGAGCGGAATGGAATTTTCGAGAAAACAATTTGAAGATGTGACGAATATTGATGTGGAGTTGTGGAAGAAAGAAATTCAGCTTCATGAAGAACTCTTTATGAGTCTTCAGGATAAACTGCCGAAAGAATTGAACTCTCTTCGTGAACAGCTTCTTACTAAATTATCAGGTTCGAAAAAATAAAGAGAAATAGAAGTATCTATCACAGCATACTTAAAACAATAAAGCCGCTTCGTTTTTGGACTAAGCGGCTTTTATATTTATCCAAATAACAAGTTTTACACTATGTTAATTTGCCTTACGAGCACCAAGTTGTCGGTCAGCCATAATCAAACTTACAGATGAGTCGCCAATCATCTCCAACATATTAATGATGTCGGTTGCGTTCTTTTCTTCTTCCACCTGCTCGTTGATGAACCATTGTAGAAAAATCTGCGCGGCATAATCTTTTTCCTTCACCGCTAATTCGTACAGCTTGTTGATGAGTGAAGTCACTTTTTGTTCGTGCTTCAGAATTTCTTTAAAGATATCCACAGGAGTTTTAAATTTTGTCGCCGGCTGCGCAATAGCTTTCAGCGTTACCGCGCCGCTGCGATCAAACACATATTTGTAAAGCTTCATAGCGTGTCCGGTTTCCTCTTGATATTGCACATGCGTCCAGTTCGCGAAGCCGGAGAGATTCTGTGTTTCAAAATGTGCCGACATTGAAAGATACAGATATGCAGAAAAAAGCTCGAAGTTGATTTGCTCATTAATAGCGTCTTGTAAAAGTTTGCTGATCATGGAGTCTCCTTTATTATTGGTAGTGATATTGTCTAAACGATAATGGAATGCATTTGGTTCCACGTCTGATTTATTTCATTTGGAGAATCTCATTGAAATCTTGGTAAATCGTAGGTATATTTTATTATAATTAAAAGGAAAAGGTAAAAAATGCCAATATATGAATATCGATGTAAATCGTGCGGCTATGAGTTTGAAGAACTTCAATCGATAAGAGAAAAGCCTCTAACGATCTGTCCGAAATGCTCCAAGCCCTCTGTAAAACGCTTGCTTTCCAGCGGACCTGCATTAGTTTTTAAGGGAAGCGGGTTTTATGCGACCGATTATAATAAATCTAAAACATCCTCAAGTTCCAGCAGGAAATCGAAATCGAAACCTGACTCCAAATCTGACTCCAAACCGGATTCTAAGCAGGAATCCAAACCGGACTCTAAACAGGAATCTAAACCATCCAAAGACACGTCTTCCAGCGCGGATAAAAAGGAATAGTTGCTTTGACTACAAGAGGGAGTTATACTGCTTAGCGTTTCCCGCTCACATTAAAGCCGGCTCGTTGAAGTATGCACGCGGCTTCATTAGAGACACTGCGATTCTCGAACGAGAGACGGAATGTTCCGCCGCTTCCTTCCCTCACTTTTAACAGTTCCATATCCTTAATATTAATTTTCTGTTTCGCCAGCGAGGAAGTCAAACGCGCAAGCTCGCCAGGTTTGTCTTCAACGAAGACAGACAAATCAACGAGCGGCGACATAAATCCTTTCATCGATTGAGGAATGTGCAGCCGCAGATTGCGTGATGTTTTGAACTCCGCCGAAAGGCGTGCTGGATCGGAATCTACAGTCGCCGCAATTTTTTCTAATTGATTGATGAAAAGCCGAAGTGCTTTGCTGATTTCTTTCTGGTTGGCGGAGAGAATATCCTTCCACATTCGAAATCGGCTTGATGCAATACGTGTCATATCGCGGAAACCGCCGGCAGCAAGTGAGAGATGATCCGGTGAGTTAGGATGTTGTTTACCGACAGTGTTCATGAGCGCGATAGCGACAAGCTGCGGAAGATGACTAACAGCGGCTACAATGCTGTCGTGTGTTGCAGGATCAATGTTGAAGATGCGCGCATCAAGTGATGTAAAAAATTTTGCAATAGTTCGGAGCGATTTAATATTTGTTGTGCGCGTCGGCGTAAGAATGTAAATTGCATTCTGAAACAATAAAGGATGTGCCGCGTCGATGCCGGAGAATTCCGAACCCGCCATTGGATGACCGCCGATGAAGTTGCCATTGGGAAAAAGTTTTTGAGCTTGCTTAACTATTGCTTGCTTCACACTTCCGGTATCGGTAACGATGGCGTGAGGCGTTATATTCTTGGCAACAATAGGCAGAAGTTTTGCAATTGCGAAAACAGGCGCGGCTATTATAACGAGATCAGCAGAGCGGACAGCCCGTTCTACTGAACGTTCGGCAATGTCGATTACGTTCCGTTCCAATGCACGTTTGAGAATTTGCGGTTTATCAACGCCAATAATATACACGGAAGGAAAACGGTGCTTTATCGCAAGTGCTAGCGATCCGCCGATTAGTCCGACACCGATAATTGTGATGCGCTTATATGGAAGCGACTTTTGTTCTGCCATCGGTGCGCTCACGCAATATTGCGGCTTATGGCTTGAGCAATCATACGAACTTCTTTCATCAATTGCGCAAACTGATCTGGATAAAGCGACTGCGCCCCATCCGATAATGCGTGGTCGGGATCGTGATGCACTTCTACCATAATGCCATCCGCACCCGCGGCAACAGAAGCGCGCGCCATTGGAATCACCTTATCGCGAATGCCAACACCATGTGACGGATCAGCAACGATAGGCAAGTGGCTCTTTTTCTTTATGACCGGAATGGCGCTTATGTCCATAGTGTTGCGCGTAGCAGTTTCAAATGTTCGAATGCCGCGTTCGCATAGAATAACTTTCTCGTTGCCGCCCGCAAGAATATATTCTGCGGACATCAGCCATTCTTCAATAGTTGCAGCAGGACCGCGCTTGAGCATAACCGGCTTCGATGCTTTGCCGAGATCTTTCAGAAACATGTAATTTTGCATGTTTCGCGCGCCGATCTGTAAAATATCAGCGTACTTTTCCACAAGATCGATTTGGCTCTTGTCCATCACTTCCGTGATGACCTTTAGTTTGTATTCATCTGCCGCTGAACGTAGGAGTTTTAAACCCTCTTCACCAAGTCCCTGGAAGGAATAAGGCGATGTGCGCGGTTTAAACGCGCCGCCGCGTAATATTTTCGCGCCGGAGTCCTTAACATATTTTGCGATCTTGAAAACTTGTTCCTCAGTTTCAACTGAGCATGGTCCTGCCATGACAATAACTTCCGGCCCGCCGATTTTCACTCCGCCAATATCGAACACGGATCCTTCGCGCTTAAATGCACGACTGGCAAGTTTGAACGGTTCGGTAACGCGCACAACCTCTGCCACGCCATCCAGTAGTTCAATCTGCCGGTGGTCGAACTCTGGGTGAACGCCGATTGCGCCCAAGACCGTATGTTGCACGCCTGTAGAGCGATGTATGTCAAACCCGTGATCATGCAGAACACGGATGATTTCTTCAATTTGTTTTTCGGATGTACCTGTTTCTAAAACGACAATCATAATATTTGATGGTTAGTGAAAAGGTGTATAGATAATTGGTTAATTAGTCATTAGTCACTATTTATTACTCACCGCTATTCGTATCTATCTAACTTGAATTTTTCTCCAAGATACAATTTCTTTGCTTCAGGATCGTTGGCAAGATATTCTGCCGTACCAGATTTTAGAATTTTTCCTTCAAACAGTAAATACGAACGATCCGTTATGGAAAGCGTTTCATGCACGTTGTGATCTGTAATGAGTACACCGATATTCTTGTTCTTCAATTTGATGACAATCTTCATAATGTCTTCCACGGCAATAGGATCGATGCCGGCAAATGGTTCATCCAATAAAATAAATTTTGGATCAAGTGCCAGCGCGCGAGCAATCTCCGTCCTGCGACGTTCACCGCCGGAAAGTACATAGCCTTTGCTTGCAGCGATATACGTAAGTCCAAATTCTTCCATCAACCGATTGCACTTCTCTTCCTGCTCTTCGTGAGTAAGCGATGTGGTCTGCAAAATAGCCATAAGATTATCCCGTACTGATAATCGTCGAAACACAGATGCTTCTTGCGGTAAATAACTTATTCCGTTCCGTGCTCGTTTGTACATCGGCATTTTAGTGATCTCGGCATCATCCATAAATACTTTGCCTGCGTTTGGCCGAATCATTCCGACTATCATATAGAATGTTGTTGTCTTACCAGCACCGTTTGGTCCAAGCAAGCCGACGATTTCTCCCTGCTTGACCTGTATGCTCACTTCATCCACCACCGTGCGCTTTTTGTATCGTTTCACTAATCCGTCCGAGCGAAGAATGATTTGAGTAATCGTTGGTGCGGTCACGATGGGTGTTATCGATTGTGGAACTGCAATGACAGGAACTTGGTGCGCTTGTTTTGTAATTAATTTTGCTGCGTGGGGCTTCGCTGTTTGCAATCGACGACGTACAGTGATTTTGTTTTTTGTCGATGCGGCAGATCGCCTTGTTCGCGAAATAGATTTATCGATTCGTTTTGCCATGTTACTCACTAATTATATGTACGCCTTGTCGAATCGGACGATTATCGTACCACCGGAAGCCGTCCAGATTATAATCCTGTTCGTGCTTACTAATCATTTTCTCAGGAAAATATTGTCCCTGCACGCCGCCGACAATTTTAATACGATCCACATCTCCCGTGACAAAATCGATGAAGATACGATCGCCGCTTGATTTGTTTGCGCCGTTCGGTTCTTTATTGTCAAATAAGTAATAGAGACTCGTTGCGCTCTTCTGCACATCCACTTGTTCCAATTTATTTTCGTGGAAGTACATAGTCAACTCCCTGCCTGTCAATTGGTTGAAACGGTTCGGCAGAGCTGTATCTATGCGGGAAATCACCATCGCCCTGTTTTTTACCCACATGCTTCTAAGTCGCTTTTCTTCCATCCGGATACGAATGGAGTCGCCAGTGATCTGATTTTCGTCGCTCCAGATTATGGGGTGTGTTTGAAGCGCGATGATGTCGTTTTTCACGGAGTATGTTGCTTTGCCGCATCTTGCAGACATATCGCCTTTCACTAAGCGTACACTATCGATTGCTACAAAGCGCTCTGCGGTGTCTTGAATGGATTGCATCTCGTGGCTGACCACCACCATTGTGTCGATGATACCGCTGGCGGATGTGTCTATCTTCACTAAGCGCGGCTGTTTTAATACGAGCGTGAATTTTTTCTGCTCGATGTGAACAAGCGAGTCACCATAGATATTGACGCCATTAGCATTTTCGAAAACATGCACACTGCCGGTCGCAACGGAGCGTGTCTCTGCTTCAAAGTAATTCAATACGTTGCATGTGATGATAGAAGATGTATCCGTTAGTACCACGTTGTCCCAAAAAAGAGATCGTTTTTCATCGATAAAATATTTTCCATTTACCGCGGTGAGTAGAGTTTTTCCACGTTCCAGTTCAACCCCGTTTCGTCCTTCCATCAACCGTTGGTCACCGTAATAGACTCCTTCTTTCGATCGGATAGTAACACTGTCTCGAATGACTTTCACATTGCCGAACAATTCAAGTTTGTTCTGTGCCATAAATCGAAGTGCCGTATCACACCAGACTTTCACTAATCCGCCCGACACGGGAAATTGATCAAAGTGAACATTGCCTGTAAGCTCGCGGACTTCTTCACCGTTCACAGGTTTCTTTCCTTTCATTAAATCCGCATGACGCAAATCAATAATGTTGCTTTGTTGAGCATTGGAGCGGCAAATGAATACGAGAAGTATGATTTGCAGAAGATATTTTAGACGGCGCTGCATCGTTTTTATTTTGTTTGCGATTGGCCTGTTACACGGAATATCCGGTAATTCCTTAAACTCTGATCTGATTCAAATCCATGCCCCTGCAGTTTATCTTTTACTGAAGTAATTTGGACATATGCCGGAGTATAAATAAGCTGCCGCTGATTATCCCAAAATAATTGTTCAGTTATCATCTTCGATTTATCACTAGAAGTGACAACGACGTTTTTTCGCGCCTCCAAATTGTTGGTTCCTTCGTCCACGGTTCCTTCGTCACTTGTCAGTATAGAGGTTTGTCTGCCTTCGCGGTCAAAGAATCGCACTTTCACACCTTGACTCATTTGTGTTTGGCGGTTCAATTCAGTCACGCGAATATATCCTGCTACGATGATGGCACTAATGCGGCCAGAATCAGATACGACGATAGTACTGTTCCAGCTTTCTTGTTGAGGAAGTTTTCGGCTGTCGTCTGTTGAGATAACCGCGGGCAGAGTCTTATTTTCACAACCAACAAATGAAAGTGCAACTGCACAGAACATCAAGATGCAGAACGATTTCATGTGACGGAGTCTCCACCTAATCCTGCCTCAACTAAATCATGAAGATGCAATACGCCAATAGGATGCTGGTCGTTGTCCACTACGATCAACTGTGTGATCTTGAATGTCTCCATCACTTTAAGCGCCTGAGCGGCAAGAATATTCGGGCGGATGGTTTTTGGATTCTCCGTCATCACCTGATGAGCCGAGAGATTTGTAATGTTCGTGGATCTTTGAAGCAGACGGCGAAGATCGCCATCTGTAAGGATACCGCATAAAACACCTGCGTTATTAACGACACACGTAGCACCCAATCGTTTGGAACTGATTTCTATAATGGCATCGGAAAGCGAAACACTTTCTTTGACAACCGGCATATTTGCGCCGGTGATCATCATCATCTCGACTTTTAAGAGCAACCGTTTACCAAGATTACCGCCTGGATGGAACATTGCAAAATCTTCTTGCGTGAAGTTGCGCTTTTGTAAAAGCGTGATTGCAAGCGCATCGCCCATTACTAACGCTGCAGTGGTTGAGGAGGTCGGTGCAAGATCATATGGGCATGCTTCCTCTTTGACGCTCGTGTCGAGAACGATGTCGCATTGTTTGCTGAGGGGTGAGTTAATGTTGCCTGTGATCGCAATAATCTTCACACCAAGCTGATGAAAGCTCAGTAAAAGCTGCCACAGGTCTCCCGTATCTCCGCTTTTAGAAATGAAGATAACTACGTCATCCGATGTGACCATTCCCAAGTCGCCATGTAAAGCGTCGGAGGGATGCATGAAGGCGGAAGGAGTACCGGTGGAGCTCATTGTTGCAGCAATTTTTCGGGCGATGATGCCGGATTTTCCCATTCCTGTTAAGACTACGCGTCCTTTTGCGTTGAATATGAGATCTACTGCTGAGGCGAAGTTTCCGTTAATGCGCGATTCGAGTGCGGCAACTGCTTCCGCTTCTATCCGAATAATTTCTTTTCCTTTTTCAATGGCGGCATTTGCATTCATAGATTTCTCTCGTTACCTCTGATTCTTCAAAATCAAATCGATGACTTCACGCACAGCGCCGTTACCGCCGCCGTGTGTGCAGACATAATGCGATTGTTTCTTCACAACTGGCACAGCATCTGCTGGTGCAGCAGAAAATCCGACGCACTTCAGTACCGCAAGATCAAACTCGTCATCACCGATGTAAGCGATGTTTGCATCTGCAAAATTAAATTTTCTTTTTATGGATTCGTATGCATTTATTTTATTTTCAAAATTCTGATATACTTCTGTGATTCCTAATTCTTCTGCACGTCTTTCTACAATTTTAGATACGCGCCCGGTGATGATACCGACTTGGATTCCAGCTCGCTGGAGTTTCACTATGCCGTATCCATCCTGAGCGTTAAATCTCTTAAACTCATCTCCGGAATTGGAAAAATATAATCCACCGTCTGTCATCACACCATCCACGTCAAGGAGAAGGAGTTTGATATGCTTTAAATTGATTAGGTTTGCTTTCTTTGCCATAGTCTCTATTTAATTATAGCCACAATCCGATTTAAACGACAATTGTTTCATTGAACTTCTCATTCAAAATCCTTTTACCAAATTATCAATCGCTTTTATTTGCTTCACCAATTCTTCAAGCAAATCTAATTTTAACTGGCTGGCAGCGTCGCTGAACGCTTCTGCTGGATTCGGATGTGTCTCGATGAAGAGTGCATCGCAACCTACTGCAACACCGGCGCGCGCGATAGGGAAAATAAATTCAGGTTGACCACCACTCTGATTCTTCGCGCCTCCCGGCAATTGCACAGAGTGCGTAGCATCTAACACCACCGGGTATCCAAATTTTCGCATTATCGGCAAAGATCGCATATCCACTACAAGATTATGGTAGCCAAAAGTTGTTCCGCGTTCCGTAAGCAGAATTTTGTTGTTGCCTGTAGCGGCAACTTTTTCTGCGGCAAGGTGCATATCATCCGGCGCAACAAATTGCCCTTTCTTGATATTCACAACTTTACCGGTTCTAGCAGCGGCTTCAAGTAATTCTGTCTGCCGGCATAAGAAAGCGGGAATTTGTAAAACATCTGCAACTTCAGCGGCGAATTGCGCTTCAGCAGGGGAATGAATGTCAGTGAGAATTGGCACACCGAACTCGCGTTTTACTTCCGCAAGAATTTGCAAAGCTTTCTCATCGCCAATCGATGCAAAAGAATTGCCACTCGTGCGATTTGCTTTCCTGTAGGAAGACTTGAAGATGAACGGTATCTGATGTCGTTTTGTAATCGATCGAATTATCTTTGCCGTTTGAAAAATCATCTCACGGTTTTCAACGACACACGGCCCAGCAATCAGTACTAAAGGATTATTACCGCCGATGTGAATCTTACCAATAGATACAACTTTCGTATCAGGGATACTCATAGTGCATTAACTCGTTTGTTGAAAAACATACGAAAAAATGGGGGAACAATCAAAGAAACCAATACCGCTCAATTCCTTGCATATGCCGCCTAATTCTATTATTTTGGAAACGGTTTGTATTATGACACTTCGAGCGTATGCAAAAATCAATATCGGGCTCAATGTTCTCGGGAAAAGATCGGATGGCTATCACGATCTAGAAACAGTTTTCCACGAGATCGATTGCTTTGATGAAATTGAATTGGAACAGCACGACAAAGTAGTGATGACTGCTGATTCTATTCTTGTTCCTATTGATGCATCCAATCTTTGCATTAGTGCCGCAAACCTCCTGCAAAAAGAAAAGCATATTCAACAGGGGGTGATGATTCATTTGAAAAAGAACATTCCTATCGGCGCCGGACTTGGCGGTGGTAGCAGCGATGCGGCAGCAGTACTTTGCGGCTTAAACCGATTTTGGAAATTAAAATTATCAAATAATCAATTGCGTACGCTTGCAGCACAGATCGGTTCGGATGTCCCATTTTTCATCGATGGTGGAACAGCGTACGCGACGGGACGCGGAGAAATAGTAGAATCTTTTTCTCTGACGATGCCATTTTGGATCGCGGTTGTTACGCCCCTGATTCATATTTCTACAACGTGGGCTTACAATCACCTTGTGCCAAATCAAAATGGAAAAGCAAGCGGATTACGAGCCAAGCTCGTGAAGCAGATATCCAATCCTCAAAAATTGGTATCAATTGCTCTAAATGATTTCGAGCCGTCGGCGTTTCGAACTTATCCCGAACTCATCCGTGTTAAGGAGAAATTGAAAGAGATGGGCGCTGTGTTCTCATTGATGAGCGGCAGTGGTTCATCGATATACGGCTTTTTTGAAAACGAAAAGAAATCGCTTGCTGCGCTTTCATCATTCCCGAAAAATTATCAAACTTCGATTACAGCTCCTTCGTTCAAATCGCTCCACCAACTCGAAACCGATTAAATCTTGAAATTCATTATCCGTATTCTTGCAATTGTCGTTCTTTTACTCTTTGTTGCAGCGCTTGTTTTTGCACAGGAGAGTGAAAGAAAAAGATCACGTATCTTACCTCCATCATCTGTAACTAAGGTGGATTCAACAAATTCTACCGTCATCTTAGTGTCGCAGAAACATCCATCCTTTGTTGACACACTTAAAAAAGGAATCGATACAGCGTCGTTCGCGCATGCCGATTCTACTATAATAGATTCCGTTCGGATTCGTTTTATTCCTGGAATGGGACAAATCGTTGACGGAGTTGATACAACAAATGTGCTGCATCAAAAACAATTCTTATGGAGCGATGCAAAGTATACAGGAGACTTGCTGTGGAAACTACCCGGATTCTTCTATCGTGATTTGGGTGAAGCGGGCAAGTGGGGAGAACTCAACGCATTTGGCGTTGATGGACGTGGCATTGGAATTTTGCTAGATGGACGGCCGATGAACGATCCAGTGACCGGCACATATAATCTCTCGGACTTGCCATTGGAATTTATTGACCACACTGAGATTCTTTCCGGCTCGACTTCGATCTTGGCGTCCAGCGAAAACGGTGTGGCATTGAATTTTATATCACGTTCGTATAACAGTTTCCGTCCGTTGACGAAACTCCGATTTGTTCAGGATCCGAAAGGAACGATTCTAACTGATGGTCTCTTTACACAGAATGTTGCTCGCGGATTGAACTTGATGATTAGTTTTACGCGACAGACTTCCAACGGAAATTATCCTCAAATCGTAAATACAATTATAGTTCCAGCTTTGGATGCATGGAATGTTCGCACACGTCTGCGCTATAATTTTTCTGATCGTTTAAATATTTCACTTACCGATTTCTACACGAAAGCCAGTAATGGACTTAATGGCGGAGTTGATATATCATCATCAACAAACATTTTCAATGAAGCAAGTGCTGTTGTCATGAATAATTTTCAGCATGATGATCGTTCGCGACGAGATGAGACACTTTCGGCAATCGCGCGTATATTTTCAGATTCTTCTTCCACAACGCAAGCGAGCCTCTATTACAGCACTCTTGAACGAGAATATTGGAATCCACCGGATTATCAAAATGGACATTATCAAAATATAGATGATTCGACCAAAGCGTCATTCTGGGGAATTCGTTTTCAGCAGTGGCTCTCATTTAATCCTGTGCATCTGACAGTTGGCGGAAATCTTGAGCGCCGGCAGAGTGATTCAACGCGAACACTTCCATCACATATCGAATCTGAAAAATCTTTGTTTGCACAAGCTGAATTACGATTAATAAATATTTTTATTCCGTCAGTTTCTTTACGCTCAACTTCATTAGAAGGCGAAAGTGCTTTCAGCTCTTGTGTCGGAGCAAAATCCGTGCTTTTAGATTGGCTTATGCTCTTTGTCGATGCATCGAAGTATGACAGATTCCCGACTATACAGGAACGATATTGGAGAGATTCAACGGTTATTCGTACAAATGGAATTGTTAAAGAACAACATTCTTTTCTTCAAGGCGGTATCAATATAAATGCTGGCTCAAATTTTCAATTAAGTCTTAGTGGTTTTCAACGAACAGTAAAGAACGCGATTGTTTTTGAGCCAACTGTAACGAAGTACGGTTCATCTGCCATTGGCATTTCAAATATTAATGAAGTCAAATCGTTGGGACTCAATGGCAGGATCATGTTTTACTGGCATCATTTTGAAATATTCGGCGTGATGACGTTGACTCGCTATACGCAAGCAGAGACATTGAAGACGATAACACCGGATCTTATCCTTGCCGGCGAAGTGAGTTATCGTGATAAATTCTTCAAAGAAAAACTTGATGTTAAATTTGGTTTACGCTCGAACTTCTATAATCATCAACAAGGTATGCAGTTTGACCCGCAGACTCTTTCATATAGCCAATATAAAACAGACTTGCTTGGCAGATCAACAACATTCGACCTGTTTATGATTCTCAAGATAGGCGATGCGTACCTTTCTCTTTCGTGCAATAATATTCTGAACGCGGGATATATTCTTGCGCCCATTTATCCGATGCCGGGAAGAAATATTCGTTTAGGAGTAAATTGGGTGTTTATGGATTGAAGAAAAAAAATAGCTAAGTATTTGAGATGATAAATGGCATCTTTATCAGCTTCACAATTTGAAATCCCAGCTGTTTATTGACTCAATAATCCGACTTCTTCGCTTACCTTGCTTTCCCTTTCACTTTTCCGTAGTTTTCTTTAGAAAAAGAATTTATTAGCCACAATTACAGTATCCTTATTTCTTGACGTTACTCATTAGCATTGTTGGAGGGTATCTTTTTGGTTCCATCCCAACGGCGTTTCTCATAGTCCGTCGAAGGACTGGCATTGATATCCGCAAGAATGGCAGTGGAAATGTTGGCGCCTTCAATTCATATGAGATAACGCAATCGAAAAAAATCGGCATCATTGTCGGTGTGTTAGATGGGGTAAAAGGATTTATCGTGGCATTTATAGCCGGTCAGTTTCTTGTCGGCTCATTTTGGAATCAGTCGGCGGCATTGTGCGGCGCGCTCATTGGTCATAATTATCCGGTGTGGCTTCGGTTCCGAGGCGGAAGAGGTTTGGCACCGGCGGCAGGCGGAATGTTTGCAATTGGTATCAGCTATATAATTGTGTGGTGTACAACGTGGGCTGTTGCGTTTGTATGCGTAAAGAATATCTTGAAAGCGAATATCGTTGCTATTATTCTTGCGCCAATTATTCTGCTTATAATTCCATCAGCCTGGATTGAGGCGGTAATGGTACGCAATATTTCTGCAACTGATTACCGGATATTTTCGTTTATCATGAGTTGCATCCATTTGCTTAGCCATTCGCGGTCGTTAAAAGAAATAATTCAACATAAATATTCTGTCACCTAATTTTTGTTTTCTAATTTTGAGGTTCATTTATGAATAACCCCTACTTACGTTTCTTCATCATCTTAACTGTGACATTGTTTCTCGGTTTTGGTATCGGATATATCGTAAAACCATCCGGTGTTAAATCAGCGAATGCTGCCGATACAACTTTTGACCAGGCATTTTCGCAGGCATCGCGCTCGCTTAATAAAGCGGGGCAGGACGAAGATCCACTTCATTTATCGCGGCAAAACGCTATCACACGCGCAGTGGCGAAAATCAGTCCGGCGGTTGTCGGTATCAATGTCATTGCTGTACAACAAGTGACTGTGCGTGATCCATTCGCAGGATTTTTTAACGATCCATTCTTCAAACCATTCTTTGGAGATCGCACGTATAAACAAGAAGTGAAAGAACTCGGCTCTGGATTTATCATTTCACCTGATGGATACATCGTGACAAACGACCACGTCGCAGGCAACGCGACAGATGTAACGATCACAATTTCTGGTGGCAAGCAGATGAAAGCAAAAGTTGTCGGTTCTGATGCGGCGACAGATATCTGTTTGTTGAAAGTTGACGGCAAAGACCTTCCGTTCGTTACAATCGGCAATTCAGACGAAGTAATAATTGGTGAGTGGACGATAGCGTTTGGTAATCCCTTTGGCTTATTTGAAATTAACGATAAACCGACCGTCACGGTAGGTGTCATCAGCGCAACAGGTATGAAGTTAGGTCAATTAGAAAATCGGTACTATCGCGACATGATTGAAACGGATGCAGCGATTAACGGCGGTAACAGCGGTGGACCGCTCGTTAATAGCAACGGAGAAGTTATTGGAATGAATACACTCATCTTCACTGCAGGACAGACCAGTACATACATCGGATACGGTTTTGCTATTCCCATAAACAAAATTAAAAAAGTTGTAACCGATTTGAAAAAGAAAGGAAAAATTTCGCGCGATATCACTGCCGGATTTGACGTCCAACCTGTGGATGCACGCATTGCCCAATATCTTGGGATGAAACAGGCACAGGGTGTTATTGTGAGCGACATACATCCTGGTGGACCGGCTGTAGCTGCCGGATTAAAAATCGGCGACGTTGTTCTCGAAGTCAATGGCGAGAAAGTAAATTCTGATAATGATATTCTTGCTATAATGATCGAATCCAGTCCTGGTGATTATCTAAAATTCAAAGTGTTACGTGAACATAAAACGATCGATATATCTCTGAAATTAGAAGCTACACAGAAGGAACGAAAATGATAGAACGATATACACGCCCCGCGATGGGAAAAATTTGGGAAGATGAAAATAAATTTCGCATTTGGTTGGAAATAGAAACACTGGCGTGCGAGGCCCAGTCTGAACTGGGAATTATTCCAAGGGAAGTAGTAAAAAAAATTCGGAAAAAAGGAAATTTCAATGTTGCTCGCATTCTCGAGATCGAACAGGAAGTGAAGCACGACGTCATCGCGTTCCTGACGAACGTTGGAGAATATGTCGGTCCGGATTCCCGCTTCATTCATCTTGGGATGACATCATCGGATATATTAGATACGGCACTTGCGGTGCAGATGAAACAATCTGGTGGGTTGTTGATAAAAGGATTGGAAGAATTGAAAGACGTTCTTTCGCGGCGGGCAAAGGAATTCAAACACACTGTCATGATTGGCAGAACGCATGGCATCCACGCAGAACCGATTACCTTCGGATTAAAATTAGCACTTTGGTATGCAGAAACGGAACGTAATATTGAACGATTGAATGCCGCACTGAAAACAATATCTATCGGAAAAATATCCGGTGCTGTTGGTACATACCAACATCTTGATCCATCTGTGGAACGGTATGTATGTAAAAAACTCGGCCTGCAGCCGGCATCTATTTCTACGCAAGTCCTTCAGCGCGATCGTCACGCAGAATTCATGAATACACTTGCTGTCTGCGGCTGTTCTTTAGAAAAGTTCGCTACAGAAATTCGGCATCTCCAAAAAACCGAGGTGCGTGAAGCAGAGGAATTTTTTTCAAAGGGACAAAAAGGTTCTTCGGCAATGCCGCATAAACGTAATCCGATTGTATGCGAACGCATCGCTGGGTTAGCACGTGTGCTTCGCTCCAATGCACTTGCAGCAATGGAGAATGTTGCGTTATGGCATGAACGAGACATTTCGCATTCATCGGTTGAGCGTATCATCATTCCAGATAGCTGTATCATTTTGGATTTCATCCTTGCCGATATGACAAAAATCATCGACAAACTACTTGTCTATCCAGAACATATGACTCGCAATCTCAATGCTACACATGGATTGATCTTTTCACAAGAAGTGTTGCTTGCGTTGACCAAAAAGGGCATGAAGCGTGAAGATGCTTATCGTGTGGTACAGGAGCAGGCAATGAAAGTGTGGAAAGAAGAAAAAGAATTCAAAGCGTTGCTTCTTGGCAGCGAAGAAGTAATGAAAATTTTATCACCAAAAGAACTCAATGAACTGTTCGATCCGAAAAGAAGCTTGAAACATATCGAATACATTTTTGAACAGGTAGGAATTCATTAAGGTAAATCATGCTCGGGCAGGCTGTTCTTTATCGGCATAGTGGAATGAATAGATTCAAGTGGAAGGTGTCGATAGGCGTTTCTGGAGAGAATTTTATAGTAAAGGTTAAACATGGAAACATCGCAACGAGCAAATAGAGCAGATCTCAAACTCAACACGAAGATTGTTCGGGACCTGCTCGTCAGATTCATTAAAGACCAAACAACGAATGCCGGATTCACAAAAGCGGTTATCGGCATTTCCGGTGGTGTTGATTCGGCTGTATCAGCGGCACTTGCGGCAGAAGCGCTTGGCAAAGAAAATGTTCTCGGCGTGATGATACCGTACCGCACAAGCAATCCGAAAAGTGTTGCAGATGCAAAATTAGTAATTCAGGCAACTGGCATTCGATCAGAATTAGTTGATATCAGTAAGATGGTAGACGGGTATTGTGAGGATAATAAAATTGCTGATCCACTTCGCCGTGGCAATGTCATGGCGCGTATGCGGATGATTGTGCTCTACGATCTTTCTGCACGGGAAAAAGCGCTCGTCATCGGCACAAGCAACAAAACAGAAATTTTAGTTGGATATGGAACGCAGCATGGCGATCTTGCAAGTGCTATCAATCCACTGGGTGATCTTTACAAATCGCAGATCTGGCAGCTTGCTGAAGCAATTGGAGTTCCGAAACCAGTGATCGAGAAAGCACCTTCAGCAGATCTATGGGAAGGACAAACCGATGAAAAAGAAATGGGCGTCACTTATGCCAAACTCGATGCATTGTTATATGAGATGATTGACGAACGGCATTCCGATGAAGAATTAGTGAAGATGGAATTTGACCCGTCGCTCATCAAAAGGATTCGGGTAGTGATTCAAAAAAATCAGTTCAAACGCCGTCCACCGGTGATCGCAAAAGTTTCCTACCGCACCGTTAATGTTGACTTCCGCTATGTGAGAGATTGGGGAATATAAAATGCCAGAGTCCATTCTCAACGGTACTCTTTACTTAGTTGCTACACCGATAGGCAATTTAGAAGATATAACTTACCGGGCTGTAAAAGTACTAGCGTCGGTCGATCTCATTGCTGCCGAGGATACGCGTAAGACAAAAATTCTGCTTGATCATTATAATATCAGCAAACCGATGATGAGCTATTATAGCTACAACGAACAGGCGCGCGCGCCGCAATTGATCGAGAAATTGCTCACAGGCCAATCTGTTGCGCTTGTTTCAGATGCCGGAACGCCGGGAATTTCCGATCCGGCATTTCATGTTGTTCAACAAGCATTGAAAAATGGAATACCTCTTATTCCCATTCCTGGGCCAACCGCGTTTATTTCAGCTCTTATTACCAGTGGTTTGCCAACAGATCGCTTTGTATTTGAAGGATTTTTACCATTGAAAAAGGGACGCAAGACGAAGTTTGAATCATTGAAATCAGAATCTCGCACAATTATTATTTACGAATCACCGCATCGCATTATCAAAACACTCACCGATATTCAAACATATCTTGGAACCCGTCATGTTGTTGTTGCTCGCGAGTTAACGAAAAAATTTGAAGAGATCGTACGTGGGAACATCCAATCCGTTATTTCTGAGATCGGTAAAAAGCAGCCTCGCGGTGAATATGTCGTTGTCATTCAAGGTGCATCTGGCGAAGCAAGAAGTCACGAAACAGAAGAATGACCTTTCTCACATTTTGCCTCCTTCGTTAAACTTTACTACACCATCAAACTTATAATTTGAGATTAAAAAACACTTTTCTTAAAAAGATTGAGAGTGCAATATCTGCACCCAAGTGCAAAGTTTGCATGGTGCAAAATACAATTTCGTGTTTTTATCACGTTATGCTCACATTTCTTACGGCACCAAACTTGCAAGATATCCCGTGATGTTTTATGCATACACCAATACTCTTGTTTTCAAAAAAATGGAAAGAATTTCATTAAACTTCTTTTTCTTTTTTATGTCCAAATTTATATTAGTAAAAAAATAAAACACTTTAGCTAAACAAAGGAGGGGTACAATGAGGAGCTATTATTTTATTTCAGGAACAATCCTATTATTCTTATTGGGCATATTAGGATGTGAAAAGTCATCAAACCTGTCAACTCAACCCGACACAATCATACCAGTCGCAACTCAAGATCAGACTGCCATAGGAAGTGTTATTGCGCAGGATCCACTTTTTACTACAGATGCAAATGCATTAAGTGATGCTGTTCCTTCGCTGGCAAAGACGAGTACCGCAATTATTCCGCGTGGGTGGGGACGGAAAATTGAGAATGCTTCCCGCACTGTAACGTATAACCATGTGGATGATTCCACAGTCATTGCCACTGTTGTTAACACTCTTACTGGACAAGTATGGATCCGTGTTAAAGAAACATCCAAGGATACTTTAATTTATAAACCATTGGCCGAAACAATTACCCATAAAGTAGAGTTTCGTCAAACTTCAATTGCAGGTTTTGATTCTCTTCGGAACTGGAAGATGGTTGCTGTTTCCGGTGTGCAGGGCGGAACAGCCAATAATGGGATGTTAATTCAGAATGTGACACTCTTTATCAATGATGATACTGTGAGTGTAATCAATCCGTTGGATTCACTGTTCCAGTTTGCAAATAAAAATGTGTATAACAGACGCTGGGGTATCCGGGAATTGAAACCGAATTTTGCTACGCAATTCAAAGTACAGGTAACAGTAAAGAGTACAGACCCTGATAGCGATGTTGTTGTAGCTCACCGTCCACTCTGGTTTAACACCGGATGTGCGTACGGCCGTGCGTCAATGAAATTGCTGAGTTCAGTTTCCAATGGTGACGGCACTTTCACGAGAGTATATGAGAATGATTGGAAATGGCAAAGCGCATTTGCTGGAAGATATTCGGTGTACGTCAGCGCCATTACGCGACAGTCCATTTATGATGATCAGGCAGCGTTTTCTTCCAATGTATGGGCACTTCCCTATGTTGTAGAATGAATAAGGGAGCCATCCCGCAATAACTGAAGAAGTTGTCAAGGAATGCAAAGCCCTCGGTTGAAGTTCAATCGAGGGCTTTGTCGTTGGTAATACTTAGAATGGAAACTCGTGATCGTACCAATGCTTTGTCATTTCTAACCAAAAGAAAAGTCCACGCCATTTTCCGTACTGCATATATCTTCGTTCGATTGTGCGGTCACTCACTATCCTTCCTTGATGATACAATTCATAATACTTTGCCCGTACCCATGAATCAAGTCCAAGATAGTCGTACCTGCCGAGCAGTTTTAAAATGTTTCCAGCCGAGTACGCGCCAACACCCTTGATGGAACGAAGTTCTTTAAAGAGTGCTTCTGTTGTTAGTTCAGATGCTCGCAAGCATTCAATATCTAATTTGCCACTTGCAACTTTTTTAGCGAATTCCAAAAGGAACGGAGAACGGTAACCAGCCTTAATATCCTTTCGCAGGAACTGATCTGTTGTGCCGGCAAGAGCTTCCGGGGAGGGAAATGATTTATTTAAATTGTCGAATGTTTTGCCAAGTTTTCCAACAAGATTATTGACCATTATTTCGGTAAGCGCCCAACTGCAATTTGTTGTGCAAACCATTTTCACAACATCTTCAAAAACCGATGGCGCGCGAAGCATGCGTCCTGCTTTTGCCTTCGCAATCCAACGATGTTCCGGGTAACGTCGAGTTTCGCGATAGAAATCAGAAAATCCTTCTGTCAATCGCAAACACGATGCAATTTGACGAATGACTTCGTTACGGTGAGCAGAAGTCAGTAATACGGAACTGTGTACTTTGATGTTAAGTTTCAAATTCTTATGATCTGATATTTGACAGAGGACGAGCGAACTGTCAGTCAAGGCAAGAACTCGTTTTAATGAACGGTGTTCTTTATCTACACTGAACGGTAATAAAGAACACCAGCCATGACTGTTCACTGTTCGCCAGAAGTCGAAATCCTTTGGTGTATCCAGTGTGATTATCGTAGTTTTCAAATCATAATTTCCTTTGATTGATACAGCGTTCATTTAAATGTAGCATCCGAACAATCGAGATGCAAAATTACATATGAATTGCATTTCCGCTAATCCTTTCCGAATATTCAGAAGAAATTCACAATTATAATGGCAAAGGATTTATTTTATTGAATGCATCTTCACTATAATGCATATGGCTCGGAATCGTTACCAGTTCTCATTATACTTCATGGATTATTAGGTTCATCAGATAATTGGCACTCAATCGCTCAAAGATTAAGTGAACACTTCCATACATTTGCACTTGATGCGCGAAATCATGGCCGCTCGCCACATAGTGATCATTTCAATTATCAAGTGATGGCAGAAGATGTGGCAGAGTTTATGACACAGCATCGCATTTCTTCGGCTTCGCTGATGGGGCATTCCATGGGCGGAAAAACTGCTGCGTTGACGGCGCTGCTCCATCCGGAACTTGTTGATAAATTGATTGTTGTAGATATCGCGCCGAGATCATACAAAGCGCATCATGATCAAGTTTTTAACGTATTGACTTCTCTCGATTTGAATGCCTTTGAATATCGGAAAGATATTGATGCAGCGCTTGCTTTAAAGATTCCTGATGCGCCGGTACGGCATTTTTTAATGAAAAATCTTACGCGCGATGAGTCCGGCGGTTTTCGATGGAAGATGAATCTTGAAGTTATAGAAAAGAATTATGTTCGGATCAATGAAGAGCTTCCTCGAGATCATCAATTTCATGGTCCGACACTTTTTATCCGTGGCAGTAAATCGGGCTATATTCAAATGGATGACTTGCCGGTAATAAGCCAGCTTTTTCCGAAAGCAGAACTTGTGACCGTCAAAAATGCAAGTCATTGGATTCATGTCGATGCGCCGGAGGAACTTACTCATATAATGTTAGATTTCTTGTCATTCTAATTGTTATTCGGTAGCTTGCCAGCGCAACTTTTTGTACGATTTTTCCGTTATATGAACAATCTATGACACTTCAATATCTTTTTTTAAATTCTTTCCTATCAACATATGCACAAATTCAAGGGGATTCTATGAGAACTTTTTTGTTGTTCGGTTTGGTCCTTTTTGCTGTATCGGTTTTCCCTCTTCTATTGGTAGCGCAAAAACAGACTCCGAAGAATGAAGCACCCGAAATTGATATTCCTTACAAAAAATTCGTACTTGAGAACGGCCTTACATTACTCGTGCATGAAGATCATAAAGCGCCTATAGTTGCAGTCAACGTCTGGTATCATGTTGGATCGAAAAATGAGAAAGAAAGGCGCACGGGTTTCGCGCATTTGTTTGAACATTTGATGTTCAACGGAAGTGAAAATTATGACGATGACTATTTTCAGGTGATGGAACGCGTCGGTGCGACCGATCTCAACGGCACTACAAGTGAAGATCGCACAAATTATTTCCAAAATATTCCGACAAACGCAATTGATCTTGCATTGTGGATGGAATCAGACCGAATGGGACATTTGGTTGGCGCCATCAATCAGAAAAAATTAGATGAACAGCGCGGCGTTGTGCAAAACGAAAAACGGCAGGGCGAGAATGAGCCATATGCTGTTTCTGAAGAACTGATTACGAAGGCGACTTGGCCGGCAGAGCATCCGTACGCGCATACCGTCATCGGTTCGATGGAAGATTTGAATGCGGCATCGCTTGATGACGTGAAGGAATGGTTCAAAACGTACTATGGCGCAGCGAATGCAGTAATAGTTGTTGCAGGAGATATCGATGCGAACACGGCACTGGAAAAAGTGAAGAAATATTTTGGCGATATTCCATCCGGACCGCCAGTGGCACATTTCAATTTATGGACTGCGAAGCGAACCGGGGAACAACGGCAGATTGCACAAGATCGTGTGCCTCAAGCACGTATTTATAAAGTATGGAACATTCCGCAATGGGGGACGGCAGAATTTCAATACTTAAAACTTTTAACTAATGTCCTTGCTTCCGGAAAAATATCGCGTCTCTACAAACGTCTTGTGTATGACGACCAGATTGCGACAAACGTAAACTCGTATCTTGATGAAAGAGAAATTGCGAGTCAATTATATATTGAAGCTACGGCAAAACCTGGTGATGATTTGAAAAAAGTCGAAACCGCTCTGGATGAAGAACTTGCAAAGCTCATCAAGTTCGGTCCGACAGAAAAAGAACTTGAGCGTGTCAAGACTCAATATGTTGCAAGATTTGTTCGCGGCATCGAACGTATCGGTGGATTCGGCGGTAAATCCGACATTCTTGCAATGAATCAAGTGTATGGCGGCTCGCCCGATTTTTATAAGACGACATTAAGGCAAATCCAAAATGCAACCGTGAAAGATTTGCACAATGCAGCAAAGCAGTGGCTCTCCGACGGTGTTTATGTATTGGAAATATATACGTTTCCAAATTATTCCGAATCTAAAACGGATACAGTTGTTCGCAAAACATTGCCTAAAACCGGAGAGGCTTCGGAAGCGAAATTTCCAAAACTCGAGCGCACGGTTTTGTCCAATGGACTGAAAGTGATTCTTGCTGAACGGAAATCCGTACCGGTTGTCAACTTCAATTTATTATTTGATGCGGGATATGCCGCAGACCAATTTGCTTCTCCCGGCACAGCAAACCTTGCAATGAATATGATGGACGAAGGAACGACGACACGCAATGCTTTGCAGATCAGCGAAGAGCTGGCGATGCTTGGTGCGAACCTGGGCACAGGATCGAATCTTGATATGTCCACTGTTTCTCTTTCTGCGCTCAAAGCAAACCTGGATGCGTCGCTTGCTATCTATGCAGATGTCGTGTTGAAACCGTCTTTCCCGAAGGAAGATTTTGACCGCTTGCAGAAACAGACAATTGCTAGCATTCAGCGGGAAAAAACGCAGCCCGTACAAATGGGATTGCGTGTGCTGCCGAAATTATTATACGGAACTGATCACGCGTATAGTACTCCACTCACTGGTTCCGGTTCTGAAGAAACAGTAGCGAAGATGACACGCGATGATATAGTGAAATTCTATCAGACGTGGATCAAACCGAACATTGCAACGATGATTGTTGTCGGCGATATTACAATGAACGATTTGAAGCCGCGGTTAGAAAAGTTATTCGGCGGTTGGAAAGTTGCAGAAGTGCCGAAGAAGAATCTGGCAGCAGTTACTCTGCCGGCTAAATCGAGCGTGTACATCTTGGATAAACCCGGAGCGCAGCAGTCAATTATTTTTCCAACAAATGTAACGGTACGGAAGAATGATCCGGATGCAATTGCTATTGAAGCGATGAATACAATCTTAGGCGGTGCTTTTACCTCGCGCATTAATATGAATTTGCGCGAAGATAAACATTGGTCATACGGTTCTGGCAGTTTCGTGTTTGATGCACGCGGACAGCAGCCGTTCATTGCCTATGGTATTGTGCAGACGGACAAGACAAAAGAATCGATGATGGAATTGAACAAGGAACTTCGCGACATTCTTGGTCCACATTCAGCTACTGCCGATGAATTGGCGAAAGTGCAGAGCAACATGACGCTTGAGCTTCCCGGTTCCTGGGAAACCAATAACGCAGTTATCGGTTCTATTGCCGAGATGGTTCGTTTCGATTACAGCGACGATTACTTTGAAACGTTTGTCAAGAAAATCAAAAGTTTAAATCTTGATAATATCACAAACGCGGCAAAAAAAGTTGTGTATCCGGACAACTTGGTTTGGGTAGTAGTCGGTGATCGTTCAAAGATCGAAGCAGGTATCCGCGAGCTTGGTTATGGAGAAGTGAAGCTGATTGACAGTAATGGAAATGTGATTCAATAGCTGTGAGTATCAGTTATCAACAAAGGTATGACCCGTGTTGAGAAATCTGCACGGGTTTTTTATTCTATACCGCTTGTCCCGCCGCCCATCCGGATGACCACGCCCACTGAAAATTGAAACCTCCAAGCCAACCGGTAACATCAATCACTTCTCCAATGAAATAAAGTCCCGTTACTTTCTTCGATTCCAAGGTCTTTGAAGAAAGCTCGTCAGTATCGATGCCGCCGACCGTCACTTCGGCTTTTGGGAAGCCTTCGGTTCCTGATGGTGTAATCTGCCAGTCACTTAAATGTCGAGCAAGTTCTTTTAGTTCAATAAGTGAATATTGATTCATCGGATTTGAACCACCCCGTAGTTCCAGCCAGACTTTTACAAAACGCGAAGGAAGAAATTGCTCCAGAATAGTTGCGAGCTGTTTCTTGCTCGGATGATCTTCTTTCAACGCATCAAGAATATTAATACCGGGAAGAAGGTTGACAGAAATGGAATCTCCGGGATTCCAGTAAGATGAAATCTGTAAGATGGCTGGACCGCTTAAACCCCGATGCGTTAAAAGCATATTTTCACGAAAGGATATTTTATTGCATCGAACTTCTGCATCAATCGAAATGCCGCTGAGATCTTTGAAGCCCTCAAAATCCTTAGAATGAAAGGTGAGTGGCACGAGACCTGGTTTTGGTGAAACGATATTGATGCCGAATTGGTCAGCAATCCTGAGACCGTAATTTGTTGCGCCCAACTTTTGAATCGAGAGTCCGCCGGTAGCGATAACAAGTGAAGAAGCTTCCAGTGGCATGTGATCTGTTAATAGATGAAAAGATGTGTCTTTTTCGATGCGGAGTATATGTATGCAAGTCTGGATTTCAACATTCGCTTTTCGGCATTCTTCCAATAACATTTGAATAATTTGTTCTGCACTGCCATCACAAAATAATTGTCCATGTTCTCTTTCGTGATACTGAATGCTGTATTTTTCTATTAGTGCGATAAAATTTGCTGGAGCAAACCTGGCAAGTGCTGATTTACAGAAGTGAGGATTCTGTGAGATGAAGTTCGACGCATTTACACTTCTGTTTGTGAAGTTGCACCGACCACCACCGGAGATGCGAATTTTCTCGCCGATCTTCTTATTATGATCTAAAACAAGGACGGAGCGTCCTCGCTTGCCAGCCTCGATAGCGCACATCAATCCTGCTGCGCCTGCACCAATAATAATGACGTCTGTTTTCATCAGTGCTTTCAATATCGATGAAATTCTTTTATCCAGCAAATCAAATGGCTGCAGACAAGCAAAGAGTTTGGTATTGCATCTCAGGAAAAGCGTTGTTACCATAACGGTGGTTTTGATGTACGCAGTAAGTTGTACCCGTTGGGAGTTCGGGATTCAGCTTTACCTCCGTTAGAAATTCAAAAAAAGAATAAAAGTTCATAAAGGACTTCATCTAGCGGGGAGAGTGCGTTACAAGAAATCTCGAGAAGCCTGCAAGGGGAAATGAATTTTCCGGTTGGAGGCTTTTTCTATTAATAACAAACCAAAGAATACTCTCAATATATCGTCCTCTTTTAAAAAATACAGACTATGTTTATCTAATTACATGTTAGGGCGCACTTACAATTTGAACATTTGGTGATTAATGCCAATTCGGAATAAAATACCTATTGCAATTCTTATCAGTACTCTCATGGTTACTGCCTCAATTGGCTATGCTTATCAAGTTGATACAACTGCCTCCGAAGATATTAAACCTAAGGAAGTTCAACCCAGTTTGTATAGATTGAGTATTGGCATTGGTGTGGGGACATTAGACGATGGAGAAGCAGCTTCCTTTACCTATAGCTTTAATGATCAGTGTATATTACTCCGATTCGTCCAAACAAGCGAATTCAACATGTTTGGTCCAAAACCAGATGAGAGCATTTGGGACATCAGTGTGTTGTATGGTTGTTCTGCACGATGGGGTAATTGGTACAGTTCAGTAGGAACTGGTATTGGGTTAGTCCACTCAGTTCAGCGGGGAAAACTTTTACGGAGGTCCGATGAGTTCCTTGGATCAGATGAATATGAAAGCATCGAGCGTTCGGTAGTAGGCTTGTCTATTCAAGTTGAAATATCTGAGGCACCATTTCCATTTATGGGTTTGGCCATCATTGGGTTTGCAAATATCAATGGTGTTCGCAGTTATGCTGGATTAACGCTTTGTTTGCAATTTGGTAAACTCCGTTAACGGTATTTCAGTAGTGCTGCCTAACCAAATATTCATAGAAAAAGCTCCTTGAAAAAATGTGAGTGAATGACATTGGCAGCTTCCTTGTGATCTTGACTCGTGCGTTATACGGGATTCCACGGGAATATGTATGGATCTCAAAGTACTGTTCAGATTCGAGAGAAGTAGAAAGTCATAGGGAGAAGTATCTGGTTAACGATATTCTTCTGATGGGAAGATATCTAGATGCTCCTATCCTCTCCTTCTCCTATGACTTTGCCAATGATTAAGGATACGAAAATTATTGTCACAGACTCAACATACGAGGCGCTCAAGCTCGGTTTGCAACGATTCAGTACAAGATTGAAAGTGTAGTGAATGAACTATAGAAGAGGAAACACGCTTCGCGTGATACAATTACAGGGCTCCGCCTGTTAGGCTGCAATAATATTTATCATTTAAGAAAGAGTATTGATAATGGAAATAATTAATTATGGCCAGAAATTAGAAAAAGTAATTGTTAATAACCAAAATCCGTATGATCTGTATGCATCTAACGACAAAGACTCTACAAATCTTATATATTATAAATTAGTTCCCAATAATAACCCTCTCGGGGTTTTAGTGTTGCTTCCAGACGGGGGTGAAAGTATAGAAGATGTAATGAAACAAATTTCATTGCACAAACTTGCTGTTGAAAAAGATATATTGGTAATTATTCCATTAATTAATGGGGGAACTAATACTCATTATCCAGAACATAAATTTCTCGACACCATTTTTCAACAAATAGTTAAACAATATAGAATTCCCAAAAATAAGTTTATTCTTGGAGGATTTTCATCAGGAGCAATGGTGTCATTAACATATACAGAAAGAGCTAAAATGAATGTCGATAGTACATTTATTAACCCTTTAGCCGTTTTTGGAATTGACCCACCTCTTGATCATACGCATATATGGAACCGATGTAAAAGAGATATTGAAAGATACTTTTCTACACCTGCAGTTCAGGAAGGCAGATGGATCATGAATAGTTACGTTAAAGAATTCGGAGGTTCGCCTGAAGAATTTCCAGAAAATTATATAAAGTATTCTGTCTATTCCCATAGCGAAAAAGATGGAGGCAATGCACAGTATTTAAAAAACACACCTATTCGATTATACACGGAGCCCGGCATTATTTGGCAGATGGAAAATATGCACCGCGACTTATATGACATAAATTGTACTGACATCTCCGCAATGATAAATTTGTTACAATTAAAAGGGAATAAAGAGGCGGAACTAATTGTAACACAAGACAAAGGCATAAGATTAAATGGACGAAAACACCCACATTCATGGTCTATCATGGACTCTGAAGATTGTTTAATCTGGATTTTTAAACAACTAAGAAAATGAAAATATTGTAGCTAACCAGGCGCTCCCCGCTAGAAAACATCAGGGCAGGCAAGCTGACAGCCGGAGGCCTGAGAATGATATTGCATGTAGTACAATACAAATTGGTATTATATAAATTAATGGCGAACATAAGTTGGATAGTTAAAGAGAAAGTAGGTACTTTGAACTATAGAAGAGGAAACACACTTCGCGTGTTGCAATTACAAGGCTCCGCCTGTTAGGCAGCCATTTCAAAAAAGAGATGAATATGGGTAAGGTAAAGTATTGCATCATATTTCTGATTGTCTTCCTGTTCATTGGATGTCCGACTAGATCCTTATTCCCGTTGTTTCTAGAAAAGGATCTCGTATTCAGTCCATTACTTATTGGTACTTGGATCGATGTAAGTAAAGAAGAGCATACTATGACCATTCGGCAATCTGACCAGAATTGCTACAATATTATTTCTTATAATTTGCGAAAAGGTGATACAACCCTATTTGAAGCGCAACTTGGAAGCATAGGAAAGTCTTGGTTCGTAGATTCATACATAGCCAGAAAGATGCGTAACGAATATGTGATACCTGTACATTCCTTTTCAAAGATTTGGCTTAACAAAGACACACTCTATTATGCAACTCTCAATGGTGATCAATTAAATAAAATGATAGCCAAGGGCGAGTTGACGATACCGCATATAAATTATGGGGGGGATATTTTACTAACGGCATCGACAGAACAGTTGCAGCAACTTGTAATGCTTTTGGCTGATGATGAGAGAGTGTTTGATAAAACAGAAATATTGATTCGTTTGAAGTAATGAAGACTAACCAGCGGCTCCCCGCTAGAAAGCAGCGAGGCAGGCAAGCTAACGACCAGAGGTCTGAGAATGTAATTGCACGAAGTGCAATACAAATACAGGGCTCCGCCTGTTAGGCAGCAATTCATGAAAGGCTTTTTGTATGGATTGGCAGATAATCATAAAGTCTTTTATCGGTTTTGTTGTTGTATTTATTATTCAGCTTCTTGCAAAGAGCAAATATTATGTCTTATCGGCTCTTGTACCTTTATTCCCATCGATGGCAATATTCTCATATTACTTTGTTGGAGAACAAGGAGATGCAGAAAAATTACAGGAAACGATAATCTTTGGAATGGTCTCGTTAGTCACATATTTCGCGTTCTTGCTATCATTATTGATATTTTCGAAATATTATAAGCTCGTAACAGCCATAGCACTAGCATCGGTTGTTTGGTTTATTTTTGCAATTGGCCAAACGTTATTATGGAATTATTTTAAGAAACCTTTCTAATTGCTTCCTAACCAGGCACTTCCTGCAAAAATAAACAACGGGATTTCGCAAGCATCGCTCAATAAGCTGACAACCAGATGCCTGAGAATGTTATTGCACGAAGTGCAATACAAATTAAAATTCCTGGTATGCATAGGTTTAGTATAGAATTGAAAATGCAGTTAATGAACGATGGAAGCAGAAACATATTAGGATTCGACCATAATTTGATTGGGAAATATCAAATTTGTCGAATCGGGCTTAGCAACCATCCGTTAGGCAACACTGAAGGAGCATCTTAATGAAAATCAGTTATTGTCTATGTTGTATAAGTTTGATGATTTTAGGATGTGCATCAACTGTTGAATTAAAATCGATAGATGAGGCTCAGGCGAGGATCGGCGATCGTTCAGCGATCATACATTTGAAGTCGGATGAGGAGTATTTGGGGAAAAATGTGCAAGTAAGAAATGATTCGGTTTGGTTTGTTGATAAGGAGACTGAAGATACTCTACAATTTTCTAACCGGGACATTAAATTCGTTAAGGTAAACGATCACACCCTCGGGGCGGTTAAAGGATTTCTAATTGGAGGGGCTATTCTGGGCACATCAGGAGCGGCTATAGGCTCTACTGCTAATAATAACACTGAGTTCACGCCTTTGTTAGCTGTTATTGGTGTAGGAATAGGTGGTGTGCTAGGAATTATAATTGGAGGTCTCAGCGGTCATAACTATATTTATTTTCTTCCAGAAGATTCGGTCAATGTCGGGATAGAAAAATCCTTATGTGCACAAGACAGCACAAGAGACGTTATCTATTTGAAAAACGGCAGCATTATTAAGGGCTTAATTATCGCAGACACGACCAAGAACACCGTAATAAGGATTCAGACTGCCGATGGTAGTCTATTCGTTTACAATGTATCCGACGCCGAAAAAATCGAAAAGGAAATGTTTACTCAAACACAATCGCCGGATATTTTGGATACGCATCAGACAATTGACGAAAGTAGTTTTCGTCTTGAATTACAAACTGGATTAAAATCCATTTTCCAGCTTAGTAGACATTATGATGAAGTCAATAAATATCCAGAAAATTGGATGATAGGAATTGGAGCCATCTATTCATTACGATCAGGATTTGACATTGGCGCATGTATATCATATTACCGGTTGAAATATGATGTGACTCGTGATGAAGTAGAAGTCATGAGTTCAGATGAACATATAATCATTGTCAACGACGGAACACCAAGAATGTATGGATTATCGCTTTTCTGCCGTTCTTATTCTTCTCATTTGGAGAAGCTTCCAGTGTTGTATTTTTCAGCAAAATTAGAATATAATTACACAATTATTCCTGATAAATATTTGACGGACGTTTATGAAGGCACTGCACACACATACAAGACTTCTTCGATAAAAGGTCCATATGGTGCTATTAGTATAGGGGGAGGTGTCATTTTTCCTATTGCTGGCGTTGTGAGATTGCTCCCGGAACTTTACATATCATTCGGCAATGGATTTTTTTAGGATGCGGTTTTACTGTTGATGTTAAATTGTAATCCGTTTGCAGCGCACGCATCAGAAAAAATAAAGTGATAAAGTTATCGCAAGGTATTGTATTTTAGTTTATGCAAGCCGTAGAGTCCGATGAACACCTCAGACGATTACCAGAAAACGATCCGAATGGTGATCGGATTTTACGAATAATTTGAATTTCATATTTCTGTAGGAACTCACCTCAAAAATCCGTATCTTAATTACAGCCGCAGATAGCGGCTACCCGCATCCGTGCAATTGAGCATCGGAAGCGGACATTTGAGACTCGCTCTCTGATGACAATTTAGCTAGCGCCATAACAAAGAATCAATTTTTTAATGTGGCGAAGTGATGGTTCTAAGATATAGAAAGGACCGACACTAAGGTACTGCACGGAAGAACCAGCCAATGAGGTGTTCTTCTTTTAAAGTCATATCAAAAGTGTATATGTACGCTATTTGAAATGGCATATCCGCCGGTGGCGGAGTTTATCTTCTGCAAGTTTTCTATCCTGTAAAGCGTGTTTCCTCATTTTTATTGTAAGGATATATTTATGCCATTTTCAAAACTTGGCCTTGCCGACGAATTAGTGCAAGGCATTCTCGCTACGGGATATACCGCGCCCACAGCAATTCAAGAACGCGCTATTCCATTAGCTGTAGCAGGCCGCGATATTATCGGTTGTGCACAAACAGGCACCGGAAAGACTGCAGCGTTTGCTCTACCGATGCTGAATCATTTTATAAAAGAAAGACCGCAAAATAAGGGACATCAAACTCGCGGCCTCGTTCTCACGCCGACACGTGAACTTGCCCAGCAGGGAGAAGAATTTATTGCAGGCTACGGCCGCTTTGCAGGTTTGCAAAGTATGTCCATTTTTGGCGGCGTCAACATGGAAAACCAGATTAGGCGTCTACGGCGCGGTGTCGATATTATTGTTGCCACACCGGGGCGTTTGCTCGATCATCTCAGCCGGCGCACAGTCGATCTTTCACACGTTGAAATTCTCGTGCTCGACGAAGCGGACCGGATGTTCGATATGGGATTCATCGATGATGTTCGCAAGATTATTGCAAAAATTCCTGCGAAGCGTCAGACGCTATTATTCTCTGCAACGATGTCGAAGGAAGTGAGAGGACTTGTTGCTTCTATTCAAGATAAACCTGAATTGATCGAGATTGGAGTGCAGCGGCGCCCGGTTGAGACCGTAAAGCAGCATTTTTATTCATCACCGCAAGAATCAAAAATGGATTTGCTTTTCCACATTCTCAAGACTGAGGAGATGGATAGCATTTTGATTTTTTCCCGCACAAAACATGGCGCAGATAAAATTTCTAACAGACTTGAGAAGAGTGGTATTAAAGCGGTTGCCATCCATTCCAATCGTACACAAGCTCAAAGGCAGCGTGCATTGGCAGGATTTAAACAAGGGCAATACAAAGTAATGGTTGCAACTGACATTGCGGCACGCGGCATTGATGTAGAAGGAATTTCGCACGTGGTGAATTTCGATACACCAACATTTGCGGAAGATTATATCCATCGCATTGGCCGCACAGGACGTGCTTCTGCGACCGGAGATGCTATCACGTTCGTATCGAATCAAGAATTAAAATATCTCAAGAGCATTGAACGTTATACCGATAAACGGTTTGAATTGAAGCGGTATCCCGGATTCGATTATGCAAAAAGACCTTCCATTTCCGAAAAACATAGCGAAGAGAAGTCTTCACGTGATCGACGCGATGGCGGACATGGAAGAAGAGACGACCATCGAGAACGCCGGCATTCAGAATCTTCTGGAAAGCCATACCGCGAGCACCGCAGTACAGAGTCCTCAAGACGGCCATATAGTGAACAACGACGAACAGAGTCCACAGAACGACCACATAGTGAACAACGACGGACAGATTCCACAAAACGGCCGCATAGTGAACAGCGGCACTCAGAGACAACGGCGCGACCGAACGGTGAGCAACGGCGATCAGAATATTCTAGCAAACCACACAGTGAATTTAAACCGCGTGATCATCGGAATGATAACAGAAGCCGGCAGGCAATTTCAGATGAGAAGCCAAAATTTTCGAGGAAGCCGTTTTCTTCACCATCGACCCTTCCCAAACAAGATGGCGACTGGCGCAATCTGATGGCATCGATGGAGGAGGATCGTGGAGGACTCAAGAAAAAGTTGAAGCGATTATTCATCCGCGATAAAGTATCGCAGAAATAAAGAAATAATGCCTATATATCGAACTCCAAGTCATTTCTGATTTGGAGTTCTTTATTAAAACTACGGTTTATTATTTTTGTTGCAAAATACCTGCATTTTTGGTACCATTAACTCATAGTACTTCCCAAACCATACATTCATTAACTAATTTATCAAGGAGCGATTCTAATGAAAAAGCTTTTTACGGTTTTTGTAATTATGATATTAGTTGCCTCATTTGCTTTGGCGCAAAAGAAGGTTCGTAAAGTAGTTTACGAAACGGTTGACGATGAATCTGGCACAATGATTGCCGGTGCAAAATTCGGATTAAATTTTGCCACTTTTGGAGGTGATAATTCATCCAATTATTCCACTACAACAAAATTTCTCTTCGGTGGTTTTTTTGGGTATGATTTCATCAGAAATTTCGGCCTGCAAGGAGAGTTACTCTATAACCCAGTGGGTGGAGGCTTTTCTTCCCAGGGTCAGGCAGGAGGAAATGATGGTATTTCGTATTTGGATTTTGTCGTATTGGCAAAGTACAGCGTTCCTGTGAACCCGGTTATAAAAATATTTTTTGAAGCGGGGCCGCAACTTGGAATAAAATTGAGCGCTACTGAACATAGCGATGCGACTGGCACAGACACTGATATAAGTCAATATATTTCTGGTACAGATTTTGACCTTGTAGTTGGAACAGGGACAGCATTCAGGGTAGGCCCAGGAAACATCATTTTTGATGTACGGTATAACATCGGTTTATCATCAATTCAGAAGAATGGTAACGCTCATAACTCCAATCAAGTATTCAGTATGGCCGTCGGTTATGGGCTTTTCTTAAATTAGATTATCCTCTATTGTCAATGGTGTTATAGGATGTAAGAATGAAGGGAGAAAATCCGAAAGGGTTTTCTCCTTTTTATTGTCAGACATCTTTTGGTTCTCGCCGTACTTGCTTTTTCCGTCTCCATTCCAGAAATTGCAATGAATACAAGTATCCATCAATAAACTAATCCATCAAGAATGGTTATGAAAAATTCAATTCTATTAATCGTACTAAGTGTCTTGCTTGCAGTCTCGTTTGTTCCGAGTGAGGCACAGGAATTAATCAAGGTAAAAACTGCAATGACTCTTGAACAAAAAATCGCCCGCTTTGCTCCAACAGAAATTTCAGCTGATATCATCAACCTTTCTCCCGGTGATGTAAAAGCTTTACATAAAATAATTGAAGCGGCTCAATTGATGGATCCGATATTCTTACGTCAAGTCTGGAGCGGCAACGTAGAAATGCTGAAGAAGTTAGAAATGGATTCGACAACGGCAGGGCAAGAACTGCTCCATTACTTCCGAATAAATATGGGACCCTGGTCGCAGTTGGATAACGATGCATCGTTCGTAGATGGGGCACCAAAAGAAAAACCAGCTGGTGCGAAATACTATCCGGAAGATATGACAAAGGAAAATATTTCCAAATGGATTGACGGATTAAATGAGAAGGAACGTGAGAAGGTAACTGGTTTTTTCTACGTTATCCGGCGTGTGGAAAATGGTAAATTGCAGACAATTCCATATAGCAAAGAGTATCGTGAATGGCTGGAACCGGCGGCAAAACTTCTCAAGGAAGCTGCTCAATTAACTGATAATGGAACGCTCAAAAAATATCTCATTTCGCGGGCAGATGCATTTGCCAGTAACGATTATTATGCCAGCGATGTTGCTTGGATGGAATTAGATGCACCAATCGATCTCACCATCGGTCCATACGAAACATATTTGGACGAGTTGTTCAATTATAAAGCCGCATTTGAGGTATTTGTGACATTACGCGATGAAGCTGAATCAGCGAAGCTGGTAAAGTTCAGCAGCTATTTGCAAGAGATTGAGAACAATCTTCCAATCGAGCCGAAGTATCGGAATCCAAAATTAGGTGCTCTATCTCCCATCCGTGTCGTGGACGTGGTTTATGCTGCAGGTGAAGGTAATCGGGGAGTCCAGACAGCCGCATTTAATCTTCCGAATGACGACAGAGTGGTTCGTGAAAAAGGTTCTAAAAAAGTGTTACTGAAAAATATGCAAGAGGCGAAATTCGACAAAGTGCTTATCCCAATATCTAAAATTGTGCTTACTCATTCGCAGCAAAAATATTTATCGTTTGATGCATTCTTCACACACATACTTGCGCACGAGTTGATGCACGGTTTAGGACCCCACAATATTATGGTGAATGGAAAGGAAACCAATGTCCGGCAAGAATTGCAGGAGTTGTATTCCGCAATCGAAGAAGCGAAAGCTGATATGAGCGGACTCTTCGCGCTGCAGTTTCTCATCGACAAAGAACTTCTAGATAAAAAGATGGAAGAAGAAATGTACACAACATATCTTGCCAGCATGTTTCGTTCTGTGAGGTTCGGCGTTAATGAGGCACATGGCAAAGGTGTTGCAATTCAATTCAATTTCTTAACAGATGAAGGCGCCATTAGAGTTGATGAAGCGGAAGGAACATTTAGAGTCGATAATCTAATAATAAAGAATGCCGTGAGAAAATTAACGGGCGAAATACTCACGATAGAAGCAGAAGGATCGTACACAAAAGCAAAGGCACTGATTGAGAAGTATGCCGTTGTTCGTCCGGTGATGCGAATGGGACTCGATAAACTCGGATCTATTCCGATAGATATTGAACCGCACTTTACGCTTGTGCCGAAAGCGGCTGGAAGTATTCGATAATTACATACTGTTTCATGAGCGATGGAAAAATATGTCGAAAGAAAAAAATATCACAGATCAACACAATGATACTAAACCGAAATCAAGGCGTCGCATGCAAATAGGAATTTCTATGGCAACTATTGCCATTGCGCTCGTTATCATTTTTATGCCTAAAAAAACCGCAACCGATTCATCGGCTTCATCCATTGCTCCAATGTTTAAGAAGCAGGGCGAGTGTACTCTTATGCATCGTGATGAAAAACCGATAGTTACCATCGATATTGAAATTGCCGACGATGACAGCAAACGTGAAATCGGTATGATGGGACGACCGGTCATGGAAGAACATCAGGGAATGCTCTTCGTGTTCGAACAAGAATATATGGCATCATTCTGGATGAAGAATACAATTCTTCCGTTGGATATGATTTTCATTAATAAGCTTGGAGAGATTGTTACAATTTGCAAAAACACGACGCCATTCTCGGAACAAGCTTACTCAGCCACCGCAATGACACTCTTAGTGCTTGAGGTGAATGCCGGTTTTATCGATAAGTATGGCATCAAGGAAGGTGATAGAATTAGCTGGAAGAGGGATTGATTTACCTCTCAAGTTACTTTCCGAAAGTCTCGGTGGTATCGTGTTGACCTTTGGAAGGTTTCTTCATGCAGTTGTGTCAGAACTTTCGTCTTGTCCTTTACTACCATCCGCATAATGTAATTCATTATTATTAGGATGCTGGTACTGTTCCAACGCCTGACGCATTTGTTCAAGTGCCTCGCCTAAATTCCGTAAATCTTTAATCGCAGGAATTTGAATCGGTTGTGTGAAATCCAAATTGCTGAGCCGCTGCACATCTTTCACAAGGCGCACAATCGGACGTTTGATCTGCAAAGTAAGAATCCAACCAAAAACAAACATCATGAATGCCAGACCGATAATAAAAATAGTAGAGTAGAGCAATAAATTTTCCACTGGTTTGAGCATTGTCTTTTCTGGAACAGCAATGATCATCCAAAGTTGAACAGTTTGAAATGCACTTGTCAGAACAATCCAGTTAGATTTATTCTGACGCATGCTTTGCAGTGCATCCGTATTATCCTGTATACTATGCACTTCTGTCGTTTTGAACGATGATGTGTTTTGCAGCAGCACCGATGATGCACTTTGAATACTCGCGGAATATCCTTCACTGAGTGGCAATTCGGCGAAGAGTGTGTTCAACTTCTTTGCATCCCATACAACCGTTAGAATGAATGGAATATTCTGTACCTGAAATCGTGCCTGAGTGGCGAAAAAATTCTGGTGCGCTGACGTGTCTTTAAGCCATGCCACGTGAAGCATGGAATCTATCTTCGAGCGAACCCAAAGACTATCGTTCATTTGCAGATTCGGTAGCGGATACGATGTGTTCTGACTCGTTAGTTCATCAGAGAGCTTTGGCGATTGAATTTTTATTTGAATAATTTCTGGATGCAGTGCTATCATTGAATGGAGAATGATTTCTCCTTCTTTAGGATGTTCTGTGACCTGCCCCGCAATAAAGTGTGTTACATCCGACCAACTTGTGATTGTATGATCAAGATCTTCAATGGCATATGTTTGCAAATGCTGGATTGTATTCATGTGCTCAGTGATTACAGATGCTTCGTACTTTGGGCGTATAATTGTCCATACAGTGAGAAGCGCAAGAACTGCAAAAATACCGACGACGATGAAAATTCTATTCTGAAACGAAAGTTTCATGTACATTATACTCCTCAAACTAATGATAAACTAACATAATTGTTTTAGTATAAAAATAATAAGAAGAAATCTCTTCAACCTCCACCGGTTCTTACGCTACATCTTCTTAGGAATAGTTACATTCTTTCAGAGGGATTGATTTTCGAATATACATTCTGATAAATGTTGAACCCGCCCCAATAGATCTGATGATAAGTTAAGCTATAACGAGTTGCATTCAAGCTTGCTTTTTAATCAAGCTCAGGCCGATTATGGTACAACCGATTGAAAGTATAAAAATACCTGCCATTGCCACAATCACTGAAAGAAGCGGACCAAGTCCATACATGAAAGCTCCAATAAAAATCAAAATTCCACCGAGCTTCGGAAAACTCTTGGAACGAATAAGAGCTATACAGAAAAGAATGATGCCTGCAAAGATTGTTATACTCGCAATTTCTCTAAATGTTACTACGAGTGCACTATTCTTAATAACAAAATCCTTTAGAAGAAACAGCGATGTCTGATTTGAAGCAATAACCGGCCACAGAAAGATTTCCCATGTTACTTTGCATGCCTGTAAGATATATGCAATCTCGATAAAGATGAATCCAACTAGTCCAGTGAGCCCCGATTCCGCAAATAATTTTGAATACACAGCAACAAAACCAAAGATCATCATCATTACTCCGATAAAGACAACGAGACTAATCCATAGCCAGTTTGGATTTAAAACAAGTAAAGTAAAATCAGTAAGCATCTCGCTCATAGGCAACAGTAACGGAAATAAAATCGAATATGCCAATAACAGAACTGAACCGAGAATGAGCGAAACACCACCTAACTTCTGAATAGTTGATAATTGCATTGATTTCCCTCCTTTGTTATTTAGTATCTTTGTTCTTTCGAATTCTTATAAGTCTAATGTATGATATCTTAACAGTTTCAACTAAAGAATAAAATCTGTAGAAAGAAAGTTGGATGTTCTTTCTTTTATTATCTCACCGACGATCATCTTATTGAGATCGGTTTCTTTAGCAGCGACCAGAGTTCTGATGGAAAAGACACGAAGAGCATCAGAGACAGATAATGTGCCTTCCGCAGAATCTTTTCGCCCGGTGAATGGAAAAGAATCCGGACCGCGCTGGCACTGACTGTTGATATTAACTCTGCATAATTGATTGACCAAAGGATCGATCAAGCGAGCGATCTCTTCCGGGTTTGTACCGAAAATACTTGCCTGCTGTCCTACGTCCGAGGATCTGATATATTCAATCGGGAGATCAATCGAATCAAACGGAACAATAGGAACGATCGGTCCGAATTGTTCTTCCCTATAGATTTTCATGCTCTCATTAACTGGAGAGAGAACCGCTGGGATAAAAAGTGTCGAATTCATCACACCGCCCCCGCGGTTTAAAATCTGTGCTCCATGGGCAATGGCATCGTCAATATATTCTTTCATCAGAAGGGTTTTATTTTTTTCAGGCAGGGGTGTGATTGTCACACCGTTTTTCCACGGCATACCTATTTTTAACAATGAAACTGCTTCTGAAAATTTATCAAGAAAATTCTGTGCAACCTTCTTATGCACAAAAAGTATTTTCAGCGCTGTGCATCGTTGTCCGTTAAATGATAAAGTGCCGAGAAGACATTCCTTCACGCTTAGTTCCAGATCAGCATCTTCAAGAATAATTGCGGGATTTTTCGCTCCGAGTCCAAGAACACACTTCAGCCGGTTCGGTTTCGGATGCTGCTTCTGGATAGCATTGGCAGCGCCTGCAGAACCGATTAATGCCAGTACATCAATTTTTCCAGAAGATATCAGCGGGCCAATAATGGTTCTCCCTTCTCCATAAATGGTATTGACAACTCCCCTCGGAAAGCAATCCCTGAACGCTTCAAGAAGCGGCCTGAAGAACAGTGCGCCGTACTTGGCGGGTTTGAAGAGAATGGTGTTTCCCATAATGAGTGCGGGTATCATCGTCGTAAATGTTTCATTCAGCGGATAATTAAAAGGCCCCATACACAGGACAACGCCGAGAGGTGCGCGTCGTATCTGCGCAAAAATTCCCAGTTCGAATACGAACCGTGATGAAACCCGATCCAGATCTTTTAGCGAATTGATGGTCGCATCGATATATTCTACCGTTCTGTCAAATTCCTTTTCAGCATCTGTCAGAGTTTTGCATATTTCCCACATCAGCAGAGTCACAATCTCTTTCCGTTTCTCCCTCATGCGGAGATTAAAACTTTTCATACACTGGATACGCTGTTCAACAGACATGGTAGGCCACTGCCCGCGTCCGGTATCATAAGCGCCAACAGCAGCGTCCAATCCTTCCAGCACTTCTTTTTCATTCAGGAGTGGATAACTTCCAATCAACACTGGCTCGACAAAATCCTTATTGCGTACACAAATAGGAGAATACACCTCGCGGGTGTTTCCTGTCCAAACATGAATAACGCCATTGATAAGATATTCTTTCTGATAAATGGGTTGTAGCTGATATTCTGCCGGAATGGAATTTTTTTCCGGAAACATATTGAGAAGATCTTTAGTGTCCAATTCCATTACTCCTATGATTGAGACAAAGGTTTCATCTTTCAACAATCTTTTTCTCTTCTTCTGCCGAGTCTTACAATTTAAATCAACTCATCAATTAACGTATTTCTGGCAATGACTTGGCATTTTAGATGTTCACGCTTACTGCCAAACAATTTTTCTGTTAACTCTTTATTGATAATAGAAGTTACATCAAAAAACTTAACTAATTTTTCAATCCGTTGTCACGCTACTGTTCTATCGCATGTCATTACATGAATTTTGCGTAAATCTCAATTGGTAATATGTTGGTTGGATGCAGACAGAGTTGTGCTTGCTGCGCCGCTGGCATTCGTTTAAAATTTAGATAAAATGAATTTCAATCACAACGGTTCATCTCTATAATCCCGATTGATTTTATCAATTAGGCAGGGGATGATAATGAACAGGAATTCTTGTTGTCCTTTTTATCGTTCACCATGATTAATTTTATGAACACCAGAACCGAGGATTTAATGTATTATAGCTGCAATAATTATGGCACAGCTATTGTCATTTTATTAATAATAATTGAAAGGATAAAACAGCCTAATTATTATTGTCATTTCAGATATCCTTTTATTGTATATTATGTTTAACAATGTGAAGCAAGAGAGTCTGGAAGATTGAATACGATTATAAATTGAAATATCAGATAGCGGTTGTCTATTATGAATGATACTAAAGGAGAAAAAATGAAATACTTTCTGATTATGTTTATGATATGCTGTACAGCGTCGCTATACGCCGACGATTGGCCGCGTGAAGTCCTGAGTACTGAGGGCACGATTACCATGTATCAACCTCAGATCGAATCGTACTCCGGAGATTCCTTAAAAGCCCGTGCTGCGGTTTCAATCGTCCAGACCGGTAAAGATGAACCTGTGTTTGGGGCAATCTGGGTGACGTGCAGGGTCATGACTGACCGGCCGACACGAACAGTAAAGATCGAAGATATGGAAGTGCGAAGGATTAGGTTTCCGGCGGGAACCGATGCTGATACGGCCAAAATTGCTGAAGCATTGGAAGAGATGATACCCAAATTTGATCTCTCCTTCTCTCTCGATTTGCTTCTCGAAAGCATTGAAACAGTGCAGAAGGAAAGGGAAAACACCCGGGAACTTGAAGTGAAACCACCCAAAATTATCTTTTTGGAACATCCCGCCGTGCTCGTTCGGATTGACGGCAATCCGATTCTCACAAACGTTGAAGGAACTTCACTGAAGCGTGTCGTCAACACTCCTTATTTTATAGTACAAGATCTTTCTGCAGGGAAATATTTTCTTCGCGGAGGCGACATTTGGTACAGCGCGAAGAAAATAAACGGGCCTTGGAGTCAAACTGCTGCTCCCACCAACTCCGTTGCCGATCTTTCCAATCAAACAAAATCCGACGATGAATCATTTGAAGATTCGACGGCAAACGATATTGTATCCAAGACCGGAAAAGTGCCTGAGATCGTCGTGAGCACGGAACCTACAGAATTAATATCCACAGATGGCCCCATGCAGCTTGTCCCTATCCAGGGAACCGACCTTCTCTATGTAAGTAACACGCCAAGCCGTCTGTTTCTTGAGATCAAATCACAGCAACGTTATATTCTTATCTCAGGAAGATGGTATACTGCGAAGGAGATAACAGGCCCGTGGAAGTTCATCGGATCGGACAAGCTGCCGGAAGATTTTAAAAATATTCCTCCCGGTTCAGAGCGCGACGATGTGCTCGCGAGTGTAGCGGGTACTATACCGGCAAAAGAAGCGGTCTTTGATGCACAGATCCCGCAAATGGCTGAAGTGGATCGCACGCAAGCTACAAGTCAGGTTGAATATGACGGGGATCCGCAGTTTGAACCGATCGAGAACACCGGTATGGATTATGCAGTGAATACTTCGACAGCGGTGATTCGCGTAAATGGACGGTACTACGACTGTGATAATGGAATATGGTTCGAAGGTGCGTCTCCATTTGGTCCGTGGATGGTCTGCACCTATGTTCCTGAAGTTATCTATACTATTCCGTCCAATTATCCGGTCTATAATGTCCGTTATGTTCGTGTGTACAATTACACACCCAATGTTGTCTACGTTGGATATACATCCGGTTACACGGGATGTTACGTTTATGGCAGAACGGTTGTGTACGGGACAGGATATAATTACCATCCATGGTACAAACATAACTATTATGCACGACCATGGACATGGGGATTCAACGTTCATTATGATCCATGGACAGGCTGGTCGCTCGGTGCCGGTTGGGGACAGTCTCATGGGTGGTTTCCACACCATTCAAATGCTATGGATGCAGGGTGGTGGGGACCGTCGGAATATCACCCTGTCTATCGTACTGCGGCAAGATCGGTTTATCGCGAAGGATCTCACCCGGTGTACCGAAAGACAGAACCAAGCGCACCTGTCGTAAGACAGCCTAATGAAGTAAGAAGAACTTCCGGTGTGACCCGCTCTGCAACTCTTTATGATAATAGATCAGCCGGTGTAAAACGCCCGGTTGCGATTGCAAATCCAGGAGATCCAAGGGAAGCTGCGAGGGCAACTCCGGCAGTGCCGCGTTTACCTGAAGTTGGTCGGACAGCTAGACCGGGTAATTCTTCTGTTCCACAGCCTGTGACGCAGCCGGCGCCAATACCAGTTACACCGCGAGAGCAGCGTCAACCTGAAACTCGTCAGACAGTTAGACCGGTTACGCCTTCGGTTCCACAGCCTATTGCACAACCTGTACCGCGGATCGTGACTCGTCCATCAACACAAGAGAATAATGTTTACGCAGCGCCTAACGGAAAAATAATGCGCAACACACCTCAAGGATGGCAGCAAAGAGATCAGAACACTTGGAAGAAAGCTGAGGAGACACCGGCAAAACAAGAAATTATCCGCGATAGCCAGGTTCGCCAGCGTGCAGCCGAACGTTCAACAAATCCAAGACCAGCGCCTGCTCTGCAACCTGTACAGAAACGCAGCTCGGACGATAAAGATAGAAAGCGTTGAAGAATGAAAACTGATAGTGAAAGGTAATAGAATAAGTCTAGTGAATAACTTATTGCGTGCTAGTACTTTTCACGCCAAGGAAATTTAGTTACAACGATTTATCATTCTAACACAAAAACCCTCGGTTCGTTTACGCGCACCGAGGGTTAGTGTTTTTTATACATCATTATTTTGCTTAGAGCGCCGTTGGCATAATACTAGTCCTAATTATTAAAGCAACTCACGCCCATAGTATTAATCCCTCGCGGAATGGGTTGTCAATGTCTGGATGCTTGGGCAGTACACGTATAGTGTGCCCCATTCGTCCGCTTGTTTCAAGTTTGATGGTTCCGATAAACTGATATTTTCCATCAGTTGTTTTTTTGTCGAACTGCATAGGCAAAGTTTTTGGAGAATCAATGTCGCCCTTTGCGTCGAGCGGTCCAAAAAACATTTCCACCGATACATCCTCTGGTTTGAGTTTGCCCACATCCAGCCAAGTATGAACAACGCATTCATCGCCAACTTTGAAGCCATCATGTTCGTCAATTTTGATATCGAGAATTTTGAGTGAGTTCCAATTGTTACGGAGATTTTGTTTCCAAGCAGAGAGTTGCTTCGCCCGCTCTAGTTTGGTTTCAGAAAGAATTTTTGTGCGTCGAAGAGCCGGCAAGTACATTTCCTCAACATACTGCAGTACCATTCGGTTTGTGTTGTACTCTGGTCCAATGGCACGCATAGCACTTTTCATCTTGCTAATGCATGGGCGAGGCAGGTCGTCTGCCGTACGGGTGTAAAACAATGGAATGATTTCTTTTTCGAGAAGATCGAAGAGTGCATTCGACTCCACCTCGTTTTGATAATCTTCATCTTGATATTCTTCTCCGCGGCCGATCGCCCAGCCCGAGTTAGGTTTGTATGCTTCAGCCCACCAGCCATCGAGAATGCTTACGTTGATTGCACCGTTGAGTGTCGCTTTTATACCGCTCGTTCCGCTGGCTTCCATTGGACGGAGTGGTGTATTGAGCCACACATCAACGCCTTGCACGAGGTACCGTGCAACGACCATATCATAATCTTCGATAAAAACCATTCGTCTGCGCACTTCTGGCCGGCGCTCGAAGTGAATTATTTGACGGATTAATTCCTTCCCCGGATTGTCATTCGGATGCGCTTTACCGGAGAAGAGGATTTGCACAGGTCGTTCTTTATTACTTAAAATATTGATGAGCCGCTCAGGATTTCGAAGAAGAAGAGTCGAGCGTTTGTATGTAGCGAACCGCCGTGAGAAACCGATAGTGAGCGCTTCCGGATTAAGAATCTCATCAGCTTGCGCTATTTCGGAAGGAGTTGCACCGCGGGCTTCAAGCTGTGATCGCAGACGGCTGCGCGCGAAAGCAACAAGTCGTTCGCGTCGGCGTTCATGCGTGCGCCATAGTTCTTCATCGGGAACATGATATACGCGTCCCCATAATCCGTATTGCTGTTCGGCGTCTTCGCGCCAACCAGGGCCCAGGTAGCGATCAAATAACCCAGCCATATCGCTGCTAATCCACGATGGTGCGTGTACGCCATTGGTGATGGAAATAATTGGAATGTCGTTTACAGGAATGCCGGGCCAGACATTCTTCCACATCTTTCGTGATACTTTACCGTGTAGCTTACTTACACCATTACTATGCCCGGACATTTTAAGTGCAAGAATAGTCATGCAAAAACTTTCGGCGGCGTTATTTGGATTTTCGCGTCCGAGTCCGAGAAATTCTGTTTGTGTCAATCCCAGCTCCTGATAGTACTGGTTGAAATAATGTTCCATCAGTTTTGGGTCAAAATAATCATTGCCGGCAGGTACAGGTGTGTGTGTCGTGAAAACTGTACTTGCGATTGTTTCTTCGCGTGCTTCTGCAAAACTGATTTTGTACTCCCGCATCAAATCGCGACAATGTTCCAGTGTAAGGAATGATGAATGTCCTTCATTTAAATGATAGACCGATGGTTGCAAACCGACCGCTTTCAATGCGCGGCAGCCGCCGATGCCAAGTAGAATTTCTTGTTTGATGCGCAGTTCCCGATCGCCGCCATATAACTGATCGGTGATGCCTTGGTCTTGCGGGGAATTTTGAGGAATATTTGTATCGAGAAGATAAAGCTTCACGCGTCCAACTTGCACTAACCAAATCTGCGCAACCACTTGCCGGCCGAGGAGATCTATAGAGACAGTCTTTGGCTTTCCATCGGAGTCGAGCACTTGTTTTATTGGAAGCGCATAAAAATCATTTTCCGGATTTCGTTCTTGCTGCCATCCGTCTGCGTTTAGGTATTGACGAAAGTATCCCTGCTGATATAATAATCCGATACCGACAAGCGGCAGTCCTAAATCGCTGGCGGCTTTCAAGTGATCACCAGAAAGAACTCCTAATCCCCCGGAATAATTTTGCAGGCATTCTGTCAATCCAAACTCCGCGGAGAAGTATGCAAAGTACGCATCTTTTTCTGTTGGATGAGTTTTGAGAAACCAGCTCGATCCGGCATCCTGATATTCGGTAAAACGCCGCCCTGCACGTTCCACTTGAGCAAGAAAAGCATCATCTCGCATTAATGTGTTCAGCCGTTCCTGCTTAATCATTCCTAACATCTGTACCGGATTATGATTTGTGAGTTCCCATAAATCCAAATCAATCCGCATGAATAGTTCCATCAGTTCATGATTCCATACCCAAAGCAGATTATATGCAATAGATTGAAGGCACTGAAGTTCTTTTGGAATTGATGGGGCAACAGTGTAAGAAAGGATTGGCCGAGTCATAAAAGAATCTCACTTTCTGTATGCTGAATCGTTTTTTATCAGTATTCAGCCGATACATATAAGAGAAACAGGATTCAATTGACAACAATCTTCTTGGAAATCATAACAAACATTCGGCATAAAAACCAGTAAATATGCTGGAAATTCCATTGCTTTCGCTGGCTTTATGTATTATATTGAAACGATTTTGGGTGGTGCCGTTATAATAAAAGACGACAACCTGACTTTATCGAGATTCGATAAGGTTGATTTCCTCGCACATCAAGTTCATTAAATTGGCAAAAAAACCTCATATTTACCGTATTTTTTTCGCGTTCCTCGCTCTTTCCATCGTTTCGAGTTTTGACACAATTGTTGTATCTCAACCATTGATTCTTACAAATGGTCAACCGACTCTCGAAGGTTTAGATGCGGGAATGCATATTGACTCGCCAACACGCAAGAAAATTGACTTGGCGGGAACATGGCAATATTCCATCAGCGGCGAGGCATGGCGGGATATTAATATCCCAAGCTCAATAGCTTATGAAGGACAGGTAACGCTGCACCGCACATTCACTGTTAGCGAAGAGCTTCTTAAAAAGTCTGTATTCAAATTTGTGGCGCTTGGAATTAATTACGAATGCGAAATTTATATCAATGATATATTCGTCGGGAAACATGTTGGTGGCTATACAAGTTTTGAGTTTGACATCCCAGAAGATGCATTACAGATTGGACAGGAAAATACAGTCAAGGTGGTGGTGAGTAACCAGTTGAATGCGCGTAACACACTCCCGGTATGGAAACAAATTTGGGGATGGAAAAACTACGGTGGTATTTTACGTGATGTCTATTTATTGGCAACACCGCGGCTTTGGGTGGATCGCATTCACCTTCATACGAGTCTGAACAGTCAGATGAAACAAGCGATTGTTCAACTCGAATGCGTATTGAGCAGTAAACAATTCAGTTCGCTGAATCGGGATTCAATTTCATCTAGATTAAAACAAACTTCCTATTTCCTCAACACAGAATTGCACGAACGATTCTCGGATCTTCTCATCGCACAAGTACTGTCTACACCTCTAACACTCGAGTCAAACAAAAATCTAAATGTCCAGCTTACGCTTACTGTGAACGGACCGAAGCTTTGGAGTCCGGAGAATCCAGAATTATATATTCTCAAAACGAGTATCATCTCTATTGACGGAAAGCAAAGATCAACAGTTGATCAATACAATTTGAATATGGGATTTACAGCGGTGCGTGTCGAGGAAAACGCATTAGTATTTAACGGCAATAAAATTAAGCTGAAAGGTGTCGTATGGCAGGAAGACTCACCGAAATTTGGAGCGTCTCTTTCATATGAACAGATGGAGAAGGATGTCGTTCTCATCAAGTCGCTTGGAGCGAACGCAGTTCGGTTTGCGTTTCATCCGCCTCATCCGTACATGCTCAACCTTTGCAGCCGTTATGGATTACTCGTTATTGAAGAGACACCGGTGTGGAATGTGCCGGCGGAAATATTAGACGAAGAAGCTTTCCAGTCGATGGCAGAAATACAATCGCGGGAGATGGTAGAACGGGATGGCGGGTATCCGTGTGTGCTTGCATGGGGCATTGGAAGTCAATTTGATTCTGCAGATGATCAAGCTCTTGATTTTGTGAAGAAAGTCTCCGGAGTGATTCACCAGCTTGATGACCGCCCTGTATATTACGGCTCACGTATGTTGAAGAATGATGTTTGCACATCTGGAGTAGATTTTGTCGGTATCATTTTGCCACATTGTGATTTGAAAACTTTCCGACAGCTGTTATCAGAATGGAAAAAAAATCATCCGAGTCAACCATTGATTGTACTCGGTTATGGAAAAGAAGTCGAGCAAAATAACCGGAACGGATATAGCGATCCGATGTCACAGGAAGCGCAAGCGCGGTTCTTTATACAATACTATGCCGCACTAAAAGAAGCAAACGCAGTGGGCAGTTTCGTGTCGGCTCTTACAGATTGGCGTGGTGATCGCCCTTTGCTCAACTTTGGGCTTGGCGATCGTTATCTTTATCCTGTCGGTCTGCTCAGTCAGATGCGGGAGAAACGGTTGGCATATGAAGTTGTTCGCGTGCTTTATAACGATGAACGCATCACTGCTATTCCGGCAGGTAATTATCGCATGAGCTTTCCGTGGGTGCATGTGCTTGTAGGGTTGTTGGTAATTGTTCTTATTGGATATGAATCTACTAATCGCAGGTTTGCTGAAAGTCTACAGCGCTCGCTGATCCGGTCTTATAATTTTTTTGTAGATTTACGCGACTTGCATGCAGTTTCCATCGGACATACTCTTATTCTTTCTAGCGCTATCTCAATTACACTTGCATGCCTGCTGTCTGGTATTATGTACCATTATCGCGCGGATAGATTTGCAGATTACATCATCACTTATCTTTGTCCAATGGATTATGTGAAGGAGCAATTCATTCGTGCAACGTGGCATCCGTTTGCCGGCATTGTTGCGTTAACCTTTTTATTTTTCCTTATTGGAGCAATTCTTGCTCTGTTGATGAAATCTCTTACGTTATTTATAAAAGCACAAGTCTCGTGGCTTCATGTATATTCGGTTTCTGTTTGGGGAGCGGCGCCTATTATTTTCTTAAGCCCGCTTGCAATGAGTTTGTTTAAAATCATGGAGAATCCATTGTATGTGCTGCCATCGCTCGTGCTTATTCTCCTCTTCCTCTCCTGGACATTTTTACGCGTGCTGAAGGGAATTTCGGTAATGTACGATCTGAATCCGATGAAGACATATGTCGGCGGAATTCTTATGTGCATTATTCTTTTAGGCGTATTGTTCCTCTACTACGATTCAGTCTTTGCTTTAAGTTCGTATTTAAAATTCATCGTTCATCTCGCACAGAACCTCGGGTAATGTACTTATCCAAATTAGAAATATTTGGGTTCAAATCGTTTGCACAGAAAGTGAACCTATCGTTTGACCAAGGGCTTACCGCAATCGTCGGGCCGAATGGCTGCGGTAAAACAAATGTGGTTGATGCTATCCGTTGGGCTTTGGGTGAGCAGAAACCTACAACGTTGCGATCTGACAAAATGGAAGATGTCATTTTCAACGGTACAAAATCGCGCAAGCCTCTAAACGTTGCAGAGGTTTCCATTACCATCGAGAACACAAAAGGAATACTTCCATCTGAATATAGCGAAGTTACAATCACGCGCCGTGTGTTTCGCTCCGGCGAGAGCGAATATTATTTGAATAAAACACTCTGCCGCTTGAAAGACATCCGCGATTTGTTTATGGATACCGGCATGGGTTCGGATGCGTACTCTGTCATCGAGTTGAAAATGGTGGAAAGCATCCTGAGCGATAACTCAGATGAGCGGCGCCGCTTGTTCGAAGAGTCCGCAGGTGTTACGAAATACAAATATCGGCGTAAAGAAGCATTCCGACGTCTTGATGTTGTTCGTCAGGATCTAACACGCGTGAATGATATCATTCGCGGTGTGGAGAAAGCTGTGAATTCGCTCGAACGTCAAGCGCAGAAAGCGGAAAAGTACAACGAATTGGTGAAGCAACTACAAACATTAGAATTGGATTTGCTTATTCGCGATTTCTCCAACGTGGTTTCGAAAATAGAACCACTGACACAGCAGCTTTCCATTGCGGTGGATGAAAAGAATCGGTTGGAAGTGGAAGTGAAGCAGGAAGAAGCACTTTTAGATGTACTGCGGCAGGAATCGGAAGAATTAGAGCGACAACTCACTGCAACTCAAGAAGACCTCATAACACGACAAACGGCAATCCACGAACTGGAACAGCACCGTGCCACATCGGTAGAGCGCAGGCGGTCACTTCAGGAAAATATAGAACGATTCAATCGGGAAAAAATAGAACTTACCGAACAGCGGGTGGAGTTGGAGCAGAAACAAGCTGAATTAACCAATTCGTTAGAACAACTTCAGACAAAAATTACTACCGCAGAAGAAGTATATCGTCTTAAGAAGACTCAACTCGATGAATTTGAAATCCAGCTGAACGCCAAACGTGCAGAACTGAAGACAAATCAAGAACAAGTGATTACGCTGATGCATGAACTTGCAGAGCTACGTAATCGTGAGAACCAAGTAAAAGCGCGCATTGAAAATATCCGTGGCCGTGTTAGCTACACAACAGAAGAGAATGCCGGATATCACCGCGATATCGAGAAAAATTCCGGTTTGATTGCCACGCTTACAGCGGAGAATAAACAGCTTCGTCTCTCATTTGCGGAAGCAGAAGTGCGAACGCATACGATGGAAGATTACAAGCAAAAGCTTCAGGATGAAATTGAACACCTGCGCCGGCAAGATCACGAAGTATTAGGTGATGTTGAACGCAAGCAAGCGCGTATAGATTTTCTAAAAGGATTAGTCGAGAGTTTTGATGGATACTCTGAAGGTGCGAAGTATCTTATTACGAGCAACGAATGGAGTGCAAAGATTCAGACAACTGTAGGCGAAGCTGTCCAAACAGAACCACAATATCGCATTGCTATTGAAACCGCACTTGGTGAAACGGCAGGATTTGTTGTTGTCGATAATGTGCAGGAAGCATATGCCGCAATCGATTTCCTGAAGAAGAATAATAAGGGAAAGGCAACATTCATTTGTCTTGACCGGTTGTCGAGTATTTCTAATCATCGTGTTCCAATCCATAGCGTTGGTGTTATCGGTTGGGCGAGCAGTCTGGTGCAATTTGATAGTCACCATGAAAGATTATTCAATTTTCTCTTTGATGATACGCTTTTAGTAAAAGATGTTCCCGCTGCACTCGATATTATTAATAATCATCCTAATGTTCGATGTATTACGTTGGAAGGTGAAATCGTCACGGGCAGTGGAGTTGTTCGCGGCGGCAGTGTACGACAGGATGAAGGCGGACATATAAGCAAGAAGTCACAATTGGAAGAATTTACAGCTGAAGTCCGCAAATTACGTAATCGGCACGAAAACATTACGCATGATCTTCAGAAAAAAATGGATGATGTAGAAAATGTCAACCTGAAGAAACTTACCGAAGAAGCACGCACAATCGAACAACAAAAAACTTCTTTGGAAATCCGCATAGCACAAATCGAATTTGAAAAGAAGCGTGCGCAGGATAATATTGAACGTAACGATACAGAAGCGGAAAAACTTGTACAGGAAATTGGATTGTTGGATAAAGAAATTCAAACGCTCACGCCGTCTATTGGTGCATTAGAAAGGCGGCAGGCGGAAGCTGAACAGCAGGTTGGTGCAGCAATGAGCGAAGTGGAAACAATGGATGCGCTTTGGAATGAATACTCTGGCGTTGCAAATGAAGCGAACCTGTTGGTACTTGCACATAAAAGTGAAGAACGCAGTATTCTCCAGGAAAAAGAATACACCACTGCAACATTGCGGACTATCTCGGCGACATTTGATCAGCGGACAGAAGAAATTTTTAAAGCTAAAGAAGATATAGGAACGATTGTAGCCGATCTGGACGCAATTGCTGTTACGCTTAGCGAAGTACAGCAAGAATATGACAGTGTGCTGGAACAGAAGAAAACCGTCGATCAGGAATTTTCTGCCAAGCGCGGTCAGATTCATGAAATTGATTTGAAACTGAAAGATGAGCGGCTGAAGCAGGAGGGTTCTCTGAAATCAGCACACGATCTTGAAATTAAGATTCAAGAACTGACAATGAAATCAGAAAATCTCAAAGTTCGTGCTAAGGAAGATTTCGATATCGATATTCAACCGCAAGAATTTCCTGATGCGAACCAGTATGATTTTGCGGCGGCACGCGAAGAAGTCCACAAGATGAAAGAGAAAGTCAACGCACTTGGTGCGGTGAACTTTGCAGCGTTCGATGAATACAAGAGCGAGAAAGAACGGCTTGATTTTATTTCTGCCCAGCGGGACGATCTGGAACAATCCGAAAAGACAGTGCTGGAAACAATCAATGAAATTAATACTACGGCGCAGCAACAGTTTCTACAAACATTTGAATTGATACGCGAAAATTTCATTACAACATTTAAAAGTTTGTTTGATGAGGGCGACGAATGCGATCTCCGGCTGGATGCAGAAGAATTGGATCCGCTCGAAGCGCGTATAGAAATAATCGCAAAGCCGCGCGGCAAGCGCCCAACATCGATTGATTTGCTTTCCGGCGGTGAGAAAACTCTCACTGCAATTGCATTATTATTTGCTATTTACCTGGTGAAGCCGAGTCCGTTTTGTATTCTTGATGAGGTAGATGCCCCTTTGGATGATTCCAACATAGACCGGTTCGCGCGCATTCTGCGTAAGTTTTCAGATAATACGCAGTTTGTAGTTGTAACACACAATAAACGAACTATGGAAGCCACGAATGCAATGTACGGTGTGACGATGGAAGAAGAGGGTGTATCTAAACTTGTTTCGGTTCGCTTTAATGAAGTTCAAAACAATTAAGAAAGTGCGGTAGTGGCGAGATAATCTTGCCCCTACACTAAAAAAATGATTCGTGTCTTTTGTGATTTTGATGGTACTGTATGCTCGCAGGATGTTGGTGAGCAGTTTTTTTTGAAATTTGCAGGTGAAAAAGCGGAGCAAAACATTCAGCGTTTGCTCGGCGATGAAATCACAATGCAGGAATGGTTGACGGAATTGTGTGAAGCGATTACTTCAATCCATCAAAAGGAGTTTTTGGATTTCGTAGATCAGTTTGTGATTGATCCGCACTTCTCAGAATTTAGTCGCTTCTGTAAAGAGCAAAAGATCCTGTTGACGATTCTCAGTGATGGATTAGATGCTTACATCGAGCGTGTTCTTTCGAATGCGGGATTGAACCAGATACCGTTTTTTGCAAATCACACGGAGTTTCTAAACGTGAGCGGCAGAGATAAACTTGTAGCTACATTTCCGTACACTGATGCAGAATGTAACCTGTGCGGCAATTGCAAGCGCAATCATATACTGAACACATCAGCTGATGATGATGTTATCGTTTATATTGGCGATGGATTTTCTGATCGATGTCCGGTTAGGTATGCAGATATAGTCTTTGCTAAGCGGCAGTTAATCAAGCATTGTCAGGACCAGAATATTACATATTTTGAATTCAATAACTTTGGCGATGTACAGATAAAGATGGAAGAAATTGTTCAGCGCAAACGCATTCGTCATCGGCAAGAAGCTGCAAGGGCGCGTCGCGAAGTTTTTATGCAGGGATAATACTTGAAATCTTTTCGAGAAATAGTATTTACTCTCAGAAGCTACACACCAATTCCATTTCTCGTAGCGATGGTTGCCTTTGCTCAACCAACAGCCGTAACAATGGCAGCCGGATTTATCGTTGTGGCGGCAGGAGAGTTTATTCGTTTTTGGGGCGTTGCATATGCCGGAAGTCTCACACGTGTAACCAGCAGTGTTGGCGCGCCTGAAGTGATTGTAGCGGGACCGTTTGCTCGTGTTCGCAATCCGCTTTACGTCGGCAACTTGTTTACGTATGTCGGTATCGGCATTATGTCAAACGCACTTTTCCCGTGGCTTGTAATAATCGCGGCAGTGTGGTTTAGTTTCCAATATTATCAGATCGTGATGTTGGAAGAAAGTTTTCTGGAAAAAGAATTTGGCTCGGTGTATTTTGAATTCAAGCGCAATGTGCCGCGTTTTATTCCGCGCTTGTCGGCGTACGTTAATCCGATTCAGTCAAAACAATTGGCGAATTGGAAAGAAGCAATACATTCTGAGCGGCGAACATTCCAAGCATTAGGTTTTGTGCTTGTGATTCTCATTGTTCTTTGGTATGTGAGGTAACGCGTGGTTCAGCGCGTAATGATCATTGCTGGTGAAGCATCGGGTGATTTGCATGGCTCCGGCGTTGTGCGGGAGTTGAAACGCTTATCGCCTACTGTTGATGTGTTTGGTGTCGGCGGCGATAAAATGAAGCGCGAAGGCATGGATCTTATCTATCACATCAACGAGCTTGGGTTTATGGGCTTTATAGAAGTGTTGCAACATCTTCCATTTATCAAGACGATGGAACACACTCTTGAGCAAATCGTCAAGTTCAAGAAACCGGATGTGCTGGTGCTGATTGATTATCCCGGATTCAATCTCCGGTTTGCACGCATCGCTAGACGTTATAATGTCAAAATCGTTTACTATATAAGTCCGCAGGTTTGGGCTTGGCATAGATCGCGTGTGAAAAAGATTCACTCGCTTGTTGATAAGATGCTGGTCATTTTTCCGTTTGAAGTGGATTTCTATCATACGGAAGGAATCGATGCAGAGTTCGTCGGTCATCCTTTATTGGAAGTGTTGGAATCGAGACTTAACCGGAAGAATTTTTGCAAGCGGTTCTCATTAGATGAGCAGAAACCAATTGTGGCATTGCTCCCGGGAAGTCGCAAGCAGGAGATCGATTATATATTTCCTGAGATGCTTTCCGCTGCACGGATTATTTCTATGCAGAACAATGCAGAAATTGTAGTTGGTATTGCACCAACTTTGGAAGAGGAATATTTCAAAACGCTCTACAATTTAAAAGGCGTTCATTTTATAAAAGGATTGACGTACGAAGTAATGGCAAATGCTGATTTTGCATTTGTCACTTCAGGCACGGCGACATTGGAAACAGCATGTTTTGGAACCCCGATGTTTGTGGTATACAAAACCTCATGGTTGACGTACTTGATAGGTCGCGTGCTCGTGCATGTCAAAAATATTGGGCTTGTCAATATTGTGGCGGGTAAGACTATTGCGCCGGAGTTTATTCAGAATAAAGCAGCTGCGAAGAAAATGGCAAAGTCAGCGGTGAGACTATTGAATGATGAAAAACGACTTACTGATATGAAAGCAGATCTATCTAAAGTGAAGGTAATGCTCGGTACGGTTGGCGCATCGCAGCGAGTTGCAGAACGAATTATGAAGATGCCGTAAATGAGACGTGCAAGACTTTTTCTATTGCCGTTTTCTCTGTTTTATTGGTTCGGAGTTGTTGTTCGCAATTGGTTCTTTGATATAGGTGTTTTAAAAACAAAAAAAATAAGCATGCCTGTGATTTCTGTCGGTAATATTTCAGTGGGCGGAGTTGGCAAAACACCATTTGTGGAAATGCTGATCGAAAGATTAAAAATCGGTCATCACCTGGCAGTTGTTAGCCGTGGGTATAAGAGGAAAACAATAGGAACGATCATTGTCAACGATGGTCGTGGAAAATTATCTTCGGTTGAAAATTCTGGAGATGAGCCGATGCAGCTTGTGCACAAATATCCGGAGTTAATAGTTGTTGTCGATGAACAACGTGTGCGGGGAGCGCATAAAGCCATCGAGCTTGGTGCAACAATGATTCTGCTCGATGATGGATTCCAACACAGGTATTTACACCGGGATCTTAACATTGTGATTCTTACTGCGGAAGAAATTTTGAATGGAGATTTATTACTGCCGGTTGGAAATAGACGCGAGCCATTGACCTCGTTGAAGCGCGCGGATCTCATTGCAGTAACACGATGTGTGGATATAAAAGAATATGAACGTGCTTGCGCAATAGGTCGGGAGTGTCATTTGCTTCCAATTAAAACGCCAACTGTTGGATTGAAAACGAAACTGAAAACATTCAAACGTGTTTCATCCAATGAGATTGTGAAAGCTGATAATTTTATAAATAAAAATGTGATTGCGTTCTCCGGAATCGGTAATCCGAAATCATTTGAAGAATTGATGATAAAAACGAACGTAAAAGTCTTGAAGCATATTGCTTTCTCAGATCACCATTGGTACAAGGATGAAGATATTAAGACAATTATTAATACAAGAAAAGAAACAAATGCTGATTTCATTATCACAACAGAAAAAGACACAGCGCGGCTTAAGGATCGGTTTGTAGAATTTCTGGAAACGGAACATGTAATAGTTGCTGAAATTCAGCAGGAAATTATCTCTGGAGAACAAAATTTAAACGAGTTATTAAAACGCGTAAATTAAAACATCAAAGACGAAAAAACATATTCACAGGGAACTTGCGGGAACAATCTTACAAGAATTTCCTTAATTTCATAAAATAAACAAGAAATAATACTCACTGAAAGGATAACATTCAAAATGGCAAAAGTACCAAAGTATGTCTATTTCTTCGGCAGTGGAAAAGCCGAAGGTAAAGCCGAGATGAAAAATCTTCTCGGCGGTAAAGGTGCAAACCTTGCCGAGATGGTTAATATCGGGTTGCCGGTTCCGCCGGGTTTCACTATCACGACCGAAGTATGTACCGCATATTACCAGAATAAACAAAAGTATCCAAAGTCGCTGCAGAAAGAAGTTCTTACCGCGCTTGCGAAAGTTGAAAAGGCGATGGGTGCGAAACTTGGCGATGCCAAAAATCCGCTGCTTGTTTCTATTCGTTCCGGCGCGCGCGCGTCGATGCCCGGCATGATGGACACTATCCTCAACCTTGGTCTTAACGATAAAACAGTTGCAGGCCTTATTGCCAAGACGAAGAACGAACGTTTCGTGTATGATTCATATCGACGTTTCGTGCAGATGTATGGAGACGTTGTGCTTGGATTGAAACCGGTGAACAAGGACGACATCGATCCATTTGAAGAAATTATCGAAGCAAAGAAACATCAGAAAAATATAAAGCTCGATACCGAACTAACAGCCGAAGATTTAAAGGAACTTGTTGTGAAGTTTAAAGCGGCAATCAAAGAAAAAACCGGACACGACTTCCCCGAAGATCCGCTTGAACAAATGTGGGGTGCTATTGGTGCAGTGTTTGGTTCTTGGATGAACGACCGTGCAATTGCTTATCGCAAGATGTATGATATTCCAGAGTCATGGGGCACTGCAGTAAACGTGCAAACGATGGTGTTCGGCAACATGGGTGAAGATTCCGGAACTGGTGTTGCGTTCACTCGCGATGCAGCTACCGGCGAAAATTATTTCTACGGTGAATATTTGATGAACGCGCAGGGAGAAGATGTTGTTGCCGGTACGCGCACACCGTTGCCGATATTAAAACTCAAAGAACAGGATGCTAAACTGTACGAACAGTTAGACAAAATTCGCAGGACATTAGAAAAACATTATCATGATATGATGGATGTTGAGTTTACTATCCAGCAGGGCAAATTGTTCATGCTCCAATGCCGTGTTGGAAAGCGGACTGCATTTGCTGCAATCAAGATAGCGGTAGATATGGTTGTTGAGAAACTTATTTCAGAAAAAGAAGCGCTGATGCGCATCGAGCCGGATCAATTAAATCAATTACTTCGCCCGATTTTTGATCTAAAAGAAAAAGAAGCAGCGGTTAAATCCGGACGTTTGTTGGCGAAAGGTTTGAATGCAGGTCCAGGTGCCGCTACCGGACGCCTCGTGTTCAATGCTGTTGATGCAGAAGCGTGGAAGAATCGCGGCGAGAAAGTCATTCTCACGCGTATCGAAACTTCACCGGAAGACATCAAAGGCATGGATGCATCAGAAGGTATTCTTACTGCGCGCGGAGGTATGACCTCACATGCAGCACTTGTTGCTCGCCAAATGGGCAAGGTATGCGTTGCAGGCTGCGATGAGTTGAATATCGATTATGCTAAGCACACGATGGCTGTCAAAGGCAAAGTGTTGAAAGAAGGCGATTGGATTTCACTGGATGGCTCAACCGGTCAAGTGCTCGAAGGTAAAATTCAAACGAAGCCGTCAGAGGTATTGCAAGTACTTGTCGAAAAAACTCTCGATCCGAAAGATGCACCTGTATACCGAACTTTCGAAAAAGTAATGGTGTGGGCTGATAAATATCGAACACTGAATATTCGTACAAACGCCGATCAGCCGGATCAAGCTGCGAATGCAATCGCATTCGGAGCCGAAGGAATCGGCCTTTGCCGAACCGAACATATGTTCTTCGGTGAAGGAAAGATTGGACCGATGCGCGAGATGATTCTTGCCGATACAGTTGAACAGCGCAGGGTAGCACTCGCAAAACTGCTCCCATTACAGCGTGTAGACTTCGCCGGTATCTTTGAAGCGATGAACGGAAAACCGGTAACGATTCGCACAATTGATCCGCCATTGCATGAGTTTGTGCCGCACGAAGAAAAAGAACAGCGTGCACTCGCACAATCAATGGGCATCAGCTACGAGAAAGTAAAAGAGCGCGTCGAAGGTTTGCATGAGTTTAATCCGATGCTTGGGTTGCGTGGATGCAGGCTCGGTATTATCTTCCCGGAAATCACCGAGATGCAGGCACGTGCAATTTTTGAGGCCGCTGCTGATACACAGAAAAAAGGCATTGCTGTAGCACCGGAAGTTATGATTCCTCTCGTTGGCAATGTGAAAGAACTTCAGCATCAAGAAAAACTTGTTCGTGCAACTGCTGAAGCGGTTATGCAGGAAAAAGGAGTGAAGTTCAAATATATGGTTGGTACGATGATCGAAATTCCGCGAGGCGCTATTACAGCGGATGAGATAGCAACAGTTGCTGAATTCTTCAGCTTTGGTACAAACGATCTGACGCAGACGACGCTTGGTGTAAGCCGAGATGATGCGGCAAAATTCCTTGTTCCTTACGTTGCGAAAGAAATATACGCGAAGGACCCGTTTGAAGTGCTGGATCGCGGTGGTGTTGGCAAAGTTATGCAGATCGCCGTGGAAAAGGGCCGCGCAACACGCCCCGGTATAAAACTCGGCATCTGTGGTGAACACGGTGGTGAACCATCAAGCATTGAGTTCTGTCATATTATCGGCTTGAACTATGTAAGTTGTTCGCCATTCCGCGTTCCGATTGCTCGCTTGGCTGCCGCACGTGCAGCGCTGTTGAATCCAACAGCACCTGCGAAGAACGCCGGCAAAAAAGCAAAAACGTCGCGCAAGAAGTAAACTGACGTATAGTTCATTAAATCATAGGAGGCGGAATATTTATTTACCGCCTCCTTCATCTTAAAAACTATAGAAGGGATATGAGCAATGAAGCTCTCCGATTTCAAATATCCGCTTCCTCGTAACTTGATAGCGAAGCAACCGGCAAATCCACGCGACCACTCGAGGTTAATGGTAATGAACCGCGTTGACGAAACTATCGATGAGCGAAAGTTCCATGAAATCGCAGATTTTTTTCAGAAGGGTGATTGTCTTGCAATAAATGAGACGCGTGTGTTTCAGGCACGGCTCTATGGGAAGAAAGAAAAAACGAATGCAAAAATTGAAGTCTTTCTGCTGCGCGAGCTGAACGCTGAAGAAAATATCTGGGACGTTATAGTCGATCCGGCGCGCAAAGTACGCATCGGTAATAAAATTTATTTTGATGACGGCAAACTCTGGTGCGAAGTAATCGATAATACAACTTCGCGCGGACGTACGGTACGCTTCAATCACAAAGGTGATTTTTTCAAGATTATCGATCGCATTGGACTGACACCGTTGCCTCATTATATAAAGCGGGATGCAACTAACAAAGATAAAGACAGTTATCAGACTGTCTATGCTCGCGTAGTAGGTGCTGTTGCAGCGCCGACTGCGGGATTACATTTTACGAAAGCGCTCCTGAAAAAACTGGAAGCGAAAGGTGTGAAGATTGCACCGGTTGTATTGCACATTGGTCTCGGAACATTTCGTACAGTTGAAGTAGAAGACCTTACGAAGCATAAAATGGATTCTGAATATTTCGAGATAACCAACGAAACTGCAAATATTATTAATAAAACAATAGACTCAAAACACAATGTTTTTGTTGTCGGCACAAGTACTTGCCGTGCAGTGGAATCCAGCGTAACAGTTGATGGCCACGTTAAGCCGGCTAAAGGATGGACAGACAAGTTCATTTTTCCGCCATACAGTTTTAAAGTTACGGATAGGTTAATCACGAATTTCCACTTGCCTGAATCAACGTTGTTGATGCTGGCAGGCGCGTTTGCTGGACAGGAATTCTTGATGCGCGCATACAAAAAAGCCATAAAAGATGGATACCACTTTTACAGTTATGGCGATGCGATGTTGATTGTATAATTTATTTTGTGGGTTGATTTTTTTAATAAGGGAGTTTTATTTCTAATGAAAGTGTGACCGGGAATGGAACTCCCTCCTTTTTTTTATTGCATGAACTTTTTTGACGAATGTTGTAGAAATGTCGAAATCAAGACCTAAAATATTTGCAATTATTCCCGCCGCGGGATCTGGCACACGAATTGGTGGAGACATTAAAAAACAGTTTCTGCCGTTGAAGGGGAAACCGATTATCGTGCATACGCTTCAACAATTCGAACATTGTTCGGATGTTGATGAAGTAGCGCTTGCTCTTCCGGAATCGGCGATGTCTGAAATGGAATTAATCGCTGAGCGATACCGGTTGCACAAAATCAGTAAAATGGTACTGGGCGGCGTGAAACGGCAAGATTCGGTTCGCAATGTGCTGGATCGGTTGACACTGAAAGAATCAGATATCGTTATTGTGCATGATGGTGTGAGACCGTTCATTGAAACAAAACGTATTACGCATCTTTTAAAAGTCTGTAAAGAATATGATGCGGCGGTACTAGCAGTTCAGCCGAAAGATACGATTCGGCGTTCAACCGGAGGTGGTTTTTTTGATCAGACAATGGATCGTACAGCACTTTGGCTGATTCAAACACCGCAGGCGTTTCGAGCGAAATTATTGGTGAAAGCTTACGAAAAAGCGAAAAAGGACAAGTATTATTCAACTGATGAAGCGGCGCTTGTTGAGCGGTTAGGAGTAAAAATTCGGATCGTAGAGGGTAGTTATGATAATATTAAGATCACAACTCCTGAAGATTTAGAATTGGGCTTGCTGATCTTTGAGCGTTGGCATATGAAAGGATGGATGTAAGTTGCTTCTTGGTGCCAAAATGAATATCTTACATATGTTCTGTTGAAGCTCGAATAAAGGAATGACGTATGATAAATATGGTTATTGTAGTGCTTTTGAGTTATATCGTGGGATCGATTCCGACAAGTGTCATGCTTTCCAAGTGGAGGCATGGTTTTGATATTCGCAGCAAAGGAAGCGGCAATGCGGGCGGCACAAATGTATTCCGAGTACTCGGCTGGAAATCAGGTGTGTTCGTTATTATTAGCGATGCGTTGAAAGGTGTCATTGCGACGACGGTTATTGCGCGTTTGTTCTGGGATCCGACATTGCCGTTTTACAATCACACGCCCTTTGATGATTTCACCATTATCCAAATGATTTGTGGCGCAGCAGCAGTAATAGGGCATGTCTGGACGATGTTTGCCGGATTCAAGGGCGGAAAGGGTATTGCGACGGGTGCTGGAATGCTGATCGGCATCGCACCGACGGAATTTGCTGTTTCTATAGGCGTGTTCCTCATTTTTTTATATGCATTCAGATATGTCTCGCTCGGTTCCATTATGGCGGCGGCATCTTTTCCGTTATCGCTCATCATTCGATACAATATTCTTTCGGATGAAATTCACAGCTATAAAACATTGGTGTTCTTCAGTACCGGTATTGCACTCTTCCTTATTTATTCACATCGCGCCAATATCAAGCGATTGATTGAGGGAACTGAACGGAAAATTACATCCTCGAAAAGTAAAACTGACTCGGTCGAATCCTAAACTACGTTCAATTCTGAGGAAGTCACTGAATTTCTAATCTAATGTGCCGTCAATGATATGAAGATCACTGTTCTTGGTGCAGGCGGTTGGGGAACTACGATTGCCCTCGTTTTGTACGACAACCATCACGACGTCAATCTTTGGACGTTTGACAGTGATCAAGCAGACCTCATTCGCAAGAAGCATGAAAACCCTCAGTTTCTTCCTGGTGTAGTTCTGCCATCTGAAATAAAAATTACCACCGATATCGAAGCTTCATGCCGCGAACGCGATATGATTGTCGCAGCAGTGCCATCTCAATTTCTTCGTTCCGTTCTCCAACGCATTGCTCATCTCGATTTACAACATACGATCATATGTAATGTTGCCAAGGGCATCGAGAATGGTTCCTTGATGACCATGTCTGAAGTTTTATTGGATGTGCTTATGCATGAACGCCGTGAGAATATTGCGATTCTCTCTGGACCAAGTCATGCGGAAGAAGTCAGTTTGAAAATACCGACTATGGTCGTGTCGGCTTCTTTTAAATTGAAAACAGCAAAGATTGTACAGGAAGCGTTTGTAAATGATTACTTCCGCGTCTATGTGAACGAAGACATTCGCGGTGTTGAATTGGGCGGCGCTATAAAAAATGTTATTGCAATTGGAGCCGGCTTGAGCGATGGCGCTGGTTTTGGAGATAATACAAAGGCGGCAATTATGACGCGTGGAATCTATGAGATTACTCGACTTGGCGCTAAAATGGGAGCTCAACCAATTACATTCGCAGGTCTTTCCGGCATGGGAGATTTAATTGTCACTTGTATGAGCCACCACAGTCGCAATCGCTTTGTCGGTGAGGAAATTGGGAAGGGTAGAAATGTCGCTGAAGTGCTGAGCGATATGACGATGGTTGCGGAAGGTGTCGCCACGGCGAAGTCTGTTCATCAGCTTGCACAGAAGCATCACGTCGATATGCCGATGGCGGAAGAAGTCTATAAAGTACTTTTTGAAGATAAAAATCCACGCCAGGCGACATTGGACTTAATGCTTCGCGATACACGCGGCGAAGGTGCACATTAAGTTTGGTAATCAATTCTTGATTCTTACGCAATTCCTGTCTTTCAGATAAAATAAAAAACGTTGGAATAACGATGAATAAAGTAATAACAATTTTTGGCAGCTCACGACCTATGGAGGGCGATGAGGAATATCAATTAGCATACAAAGTCGGAAAACAATTGTCGCTTGCCGGTTTTACCGTATGCAATGGCGGATTCGGCGGCATTATGGAAGCGTCAGCTCGCGGCGCAAAAGAGGCAGGAGGCAAGACCATTGGAGTAACATTTAATATAAAAGGGCGTGCGGCAAATTCCTGGATTGATGAGCAAATTCACGTTCCAGCGTTAATCGATCGGATGATGAAGCTTGTAGAATTGGGTGATGCGTATGTCGTGTTGAAAGGCGGAACCGGAACGTTGCTCGAACTTGCTGCCGTGTGGGAGTTCATCAACAAAGGTTTGCTTGCCGAGAAGCCGATTGTGATTATTGGTGACTTTTGGAGCGGTGTTGTGGAGACATTGCGTGAAGAATTATTGTGGGAAGGTGTCGGTGATTGCACAAAGTTTATTCATTGCACTTCATCGCCTGAAGAATGCGCTTCATTTTTGAGGCGAAAACTTAGCTGATTTTATTTTCATTCAAATCCAATAAGCAAGAATAGAAGATGGTAATGTAAAGCCTTCGCACTATGAAAATATGCTATCAGTGTTGGATTACATATTCAATCACATCGAGCATAATTTCTGCCGACTTATCCCAGGTGAGAGATTGAGCGTATTCCAATGCACCGTTCGTGAGACGCGAGCGGAGGTGTTCGTCTCGAAGGAGAAGCAGAATTTTTTCCGCAAGCTGTTCGATGTTGCCGTATTCATAAAGTAATCCGGTTTCGCCGTCAATCACGGCATCGCGTAGACCAGGAACATCGCTTGCAACTGCAGGCACGCCGCATGCATTTGCTTCCGTCACCGTCAATCCCCATCCTTCTTTTGCGGACGTGTTTACAACTACTTGCATTTGGTTGAGAAGTTGGATTTTTTCTTCTAACGGAAGAAATCCTGTAAACGTTGTGGCATGGTTAATCTGAAGTTCATGCGCGAGACGTTCAAAGGCCGGCTTGCCGTCACCATCACCAATAATTATAAGCTTTGCTTCTGGCAAAACTTTTAAAACGATGGCAAAGGCGCGTAGTAAGTGATCGACGCTTTTCTACTTTTTTATTCTTCCCACATACCCAATGATTGGTTCAAGCCTTGTTACGCCGGGAAGCTGGCGGTATGCCGTATGATTGACGGCGCAAGGAACAAGAAAAATATTTTCCTGTTGGTATCCGCGTGAAAGCAATTCCGTGCGCGTGCTTTCGGAGATCGCAACTAATGGAGTATTTCTATAAACCGACAGGGCAAACCGCTCTGCACAATAGACGTACGTTGCTGCTAGAATGGAAGCTTCTTTATAGATACTTTTATCAAACAAGTGCATTACCATTCCTAGGAGCGGTTCGCGAACATACATCGGCGTATAAAACGGAATTTTGTTGATGTCGTCTATAACAATGTCATAGTGCTCACGGCGGAATTGTCTCTCGTACTCAATCGGAACAACATAATTAAACAGGTTGCGGTTTCCTCTTCGCACAATGTGAATACCATCTATTACTTCTTCTCTGGGAGCACTGGAAAATTGCGAACACAGAAGAGTGATATCATGCCCTTGTGCGGCTAGCCGCTTGAAAATTTGGTGGAGATACACCTCCGCGCCGCCGCCTGCCGGGTTCTTAATGTCCTGCCAATTGAGAAGAAGTATTCGCATAATAATTATTCTTGTTTTCTTTTAATTTGTTTCATTTGGTGTTCAACCATCATCTTCACGAGCTCGGAAAACGATGTACGCGGCGACCAGCCCAATTCTGTTTTTGCTTTTGTTGCATCGGCAACAGTGGTGCCAGTTTCGGTTAACCGAATGAATCGCGGATCGACAACAACGTGTTTCTGCCAATCCAAGCCAACACTTCCAAAAGCTTCTTCGCACAATTGCCGTACGGTTCTTACATCTCCAGTACCAATGACATATGTCTCCGGTGTTTTATGTTGTAACATCATCCACATTGCTTCTACATAATCGCCGGCAAATCCCCAGTCACGTCTCGCATCTAAATTACCGAGGGCAATAGTTCCGCTTTGTACGATAGGTTCACCTTGTTCATTCAAGTCCAGAGAGTTAAGAATTCCTAATTTAATGCATGCCGCACCATATGCCACCTTTTGCGTTAGGAAGTGCATTCCACGACGCGGACTTTCATGGTTAAATAAAATTCCGCATGCGATAAAAAGTTTATAGCTTTTATTGTAGATTTGCGCCATTGTGTGCGCATATAATTTTGCGGCGCCGTACGGATTTACGGGTTCAAACGGAGTGTGCTCATTTTGCGGTACAATTGTTGGCATACCAAACATTTCGGAAGAAGATGCTTGATAAATTCTGCAATCCGGTTTTACATATCGAACAGCTTCGTAAATGCGATGTGCGCCGATGCCTGTTATTTCTGCCGTTTCAATGGCAAGCCGCCAAGATTCACCGGGATATGATTGAGCAGCAAGGTTGTAAATTTCATCAGGCTGGTACGAACGAATAGTTTCCGCAATGGAAAACGTGTCTAACAAATCTCCATAGGCAAAATGAATTTTATTAGAAAGGTGTGCAATAAGTGAACTCGGTAGTGCAGAAGTCTTGCGCATTAATCCAATTATTTTGTAATTCTTGGAAAGGAGGAACTCGGTCAGGTAAGAACCGTCTTGCCCAGTAATGCCAATGATGAGTGCTGTCTTTTGTTTCATTCTCTTTCTCTTTCAATTCAAGTTTTTCATGAATTTTATAATGCAAAATTGCACAGCCAATGTATAAGGAAAAGCGTTGAACTTCAAGGAGTTTCAGACAGGTCGATCAATAAAAATGATTGACAAATTTCATCGCACACGAGATATCCTTTTGCGGTGAGTTGAAATCGTTCGCCTTCCATCCGTGCAAGACCTTTTTGAATCAACTCGGAAATGATGATAGAATTTTCTTTTAAGAGATCGCGTACAAAACGTTGACGAATATTTTCAAAGTCAATTCCTTCGCTTCGCAAACCGAGAAAGACTGCCTCTTCCAGTAATTTTGTTTCAGAGAGATGTTCGCCTCCCGATAATGGCAATATCCGCTTGTTCAATTGTTCGATGTACGCGGTAATGTTTGAAACATTCCACCATCGCTCATTTTCCCAAAATGAATGCGCCGACGGGCCGAACCCGAGATAATTTGAATGATTCCAGTAGTTAATGTTGTGCCGGCATTTATAATTCTGTTTGGCAAAATTTGATACTTCATATTGTTCAAAGCCATGAGAGGTGAGAAAATTAATTGTAAATTCATATAATTCAGCATCACTATCGGCATCGAGCGGTATGACTTGTTTTGATTGAACCATATTAAAGAGCTGTGTGCCGGGTTCAAGAATTAGACTGTAGCACGAAATGTGAGTTGGTTGAAGTTCGATTGCTTGCTTCAGATTTGATTCCCATCGCCGTAAAGATTGATTCGGTAAAGAGAAAATTAAATCAAAGCTAACATTCGTAAATCCTGCCGCGTACGCATCAAGCACACATTGCTTCGCTTCGGATGCGGTATGGATGCGTGTCAGAAATCTCAGGTCATCGTCATAAAATGATTGAATGCCCATGCTGATTCTGTTGATACCAGCAGAACGGAATGCTTTGAGCTTTTGCTTATCCACTGTTCCTGGATTTGTTTCTAATGTGATTTCAGCATTCGTTTGAATCGAGAAATATATCGCAAGAAGGTTTAGTAATTTTTCTATTTCAGATGGATGCAGGAGAGACGGAGTTCCACCTCCGAAGAAAATTGTCTCAACAGACTCGTGAAAGCGTTTATCTTCTGCACGCAATTGGATTTCCATTTCCAGTGCAGCAAGAAATCTCTCAATCAGCAAATGGTGTGTCTCTCCCGATTCTGCCGGGGCAATAGAATAGAAATCACAATAGATGCATTTATGCTCGCAGAATGGAATATGGAGATAAAGAGAAGCCACTTAATAATTTCGTTGTATTGATGTTCTAATTAAACAAACATGCTAAGAATATAAAACTCTTGAAATTGTTGGCTCAGTGCGTCGTTAATGTAAAATAACAACAATCTAGAGTAATAGTTAGTGCTGAAAGGTACAAACCTGTCTGCACAAATCATAGAGATAGTCGACTATTCAGCGTGATCTAAATTCAGCTGTATCGGTTTTGTCTTTTCTCCGAAAACTTTCTATATTCTTTATATTAATATGTTTCTTACAAATGAATTAAGTTTTGATTATGTCAACTAAACCTCCAGCATCAGTTGTTGAATCTCCGGCAGAATCTCTGGAAAAACTTGTTTACAATGTAGTTGCGGAAATTCCAACGGAAGAACCGAACGATCGCAACCGTCTTGCGTATTGTCTCTGGGGCTGGTTAAGTGAGCGGCAAGGGACGCTTCTACAAACTATTTGCGCAGCAGGTACTCGCAGCTCGCTTACATCCGAAGAAATTTTCGATATTATCTATAAACGACTTGAGGAAAAAGGAATCAAGATTCCTTAAGTCAATTGCAGGAAATTAAGGCATCGTTCTCATGCTTTTAATACACTATCATACTCTAAGTTGAACCGTTATGTATTACGATTTTACAATATTTGTTCTTTCATTTATCCCAATATTTGTTGCTATTGATGTACTCGGCTTGGTTCCCATCTTTCTTTCACTCACGAGTGATATGAAACCCCCAGAGAAGAAAAAATTAATCACAGATGCAACGTTGACTGCACTTGCTGTTTCTCTGGTGTTTCTTTTTGGTGGTAGAATGCTTTTTAATTTTCTTGGAATCACAGAAAATGATTTTCGTGTCGGCGGTGGGATTGTTCTCTTGGTGCTTGCCGTTGTTGACCTTGCCTTTACCAATGAGAAAATTCGGACCCCCCAGACATCCGTTGGTGTTGTTCCTATTGGTATTCCGCTTATCATCGGCCCCGCCGTTCTTACGACATTGCTCATTGTTGTAGATTCATATGGATATCTTGCGGCTGTGAGCGGGCTCTTGGCGAATCTATTTCTTGTCTGGCTGATATTCCGTTATTCCGATTACATTATTCGTGTTATGGGAGAAGCAGGATCGAAGGCGTTTGCAAAAGTTGCCGCACTATTTATGGCAGCAATCGCGATTAAGATGATTCGTATTGGACTGACAGCTATGATTGCGGCGAAATAAATCTCCACTACCATTCTGAATTTAATGTTAACGATGCGATATTTTTAACCATATGCTTAAAGTGAAACAATAATATGAATTTTGGACTAAATAATAAAATAGCAATCGTGACGGCGGCAAGTCAGGGACTTGGTAAAGCATCGGCGATGGCACTGGCGCAGGAAGGTGCAACAATTGTTATTTGCTCGCGTCGCCAAAAGGAAATTACAGAAGCTGCAAAAGAAATCCGTGAGACAACCGGTGCAACCATTGTGCCTATGGTGGTTGATGTTACAAAATTGGAAGACATTAAAAGATTAGTCTTAGAAACAAAACAACAATTCGGCACTGTACATGTTCTTGTCAACAATGCGGGCGGTCCGCCGACTGGCACAATTTCATCGCTTACCGATGAAGATTGGTACAAAGGTCACGACTTGACATTGATGAGTATGGTACGATTAACACGGGAAATTCTACCGATGATGATTCAACAGAAATGGGGAAGAATTATCACTATCACATCGATTGCCGCGAAACAACCGATCAACGAACTGCTTCTTTCTTCTGCGATTCGTCCGGGAATTCTTGGACTCACAAAAGTACTTGCGAACCTCCATGCAAAAGATAACATTACCATCAATACAATTTGCCCCGGAAACGTTCTTACACAGCGGCAGGAAGAACTCAGCTCTTCTCGCGCAAAACAAAAGAACATGACATTAGATGAATATCTAAAAGAAACGGCAAGCGCGATTCCTGCAGGGCGCTTGGGAAAACCCGAAGAGATTGGCAATACAGTTGCGTTCTTAGCTTCTGAACAGGCGAGTTACATAAATGGTGTGAATCTTTTAGTCGATGGCAGCGCAACCAAAGGAATCCATTGAACGATATCATCAAAGCAGTAATTTTAGGAATCGTTGAAGGTATAACGGAATTTCTTCCAGTTTCATCGACAGGCCATCTGATTCTTGTCAATCAGTTCATTGCATTCGATGAACAGTTCACGAAAATGTTCGATATCGTAATTCAACTCGGGGCGATTCTATCTGTTGTCGTGTTCTTTCGGAAACGGCTGTTCGTATTTGTAAAAGTGAACGGTTCGTACTTCCAAAGCCAGACCGCCGATCTGTGGAAGAAAGCTATCGTCGGTGTGTTTCCTGCCTTAGTGATCGGTGCAAAATTCGGGAAACAAATTCAAGAGTCTTTATTCAATCCTATGATTGTTGCATTGGCACTGGTTATCGGAGGCATTGCTTTGATTCTTTTAGAGAATCGCAAGCAACGGGAAAAGATTTCATCGATTTCCATGCTGAATTATAAAACGGTGCTCTTAATCGGGTTGATACAATGTCTTGCAATGATTCCCGGAACGTCACGTTCGGCGGCAACAATCATTGGTGCTATGCTACTGGGATGTTCAAGACTTGTTGCAGCAGAATTTTCTTTTTTCCTAGCCATTCCTACGCTATTTGCAGCATCGGCATATTCGTTAATCAAAACAGGCTTTACCATGACGCCAGAAGAAATAGTCGTGCTCGCTGTTGGTTTTGTTGTTTCTTTTATCGTTGCACTCCTCGTTATTGCAGGATTCATGAAGTATATCAGCAGGCGGGATTTTAAACCATTCGGGTACTACCGCATCATTCTTGGCGGAATTATTCTTGTTTTTTTCCTATTGGCGAGGTAGAATCTCTCTGTCAAACACATCGCCTTGTGATTGTTTACATTCTCAATCGATCTCACTTTATGAATAAACTGTTATGAACATTTCAATTATTCTTGGACATCCTGCAAAAGGGAGTTTCAATCATGCTATTGCTGAGACTGTAAGAGACGCAATGAGTGGAAAAGGATATAAAATATTTTACCATGATCTTTACGCGGAAAAATTTGATCCAGTATTACCAGATGGAGAAACTTTAAAAAGCGGAGCAATTGCTCCCAACATTCAGCGTTATTGCAACGAAATAGCGGGTTCAAATGTTATTATTATTGTTCATCCAAATTGGTGGGGACAACCGCCTGCTATACTTAAAGGCTGGGTTGATCGTATTCTCCGCCCGGGTGTTGCGTATAAATTTCAGGAAAGTGACAGTGGAGAAGGGATCCCAATAGGTTTATTAAAGGCCAAAGCAGCGATAGTCTTTAACACTTCAAATACTCCTTTGGAAAGAGAGCAAAATGTGTTTGGAGATCCTTTGGAACAACTTTGGAAAAAGTGCATATTTGATTTATGCGGTGTCAATAAATTTTATCGAAAAGTGTATAGTGTTGTTTGCACCAGCACACCGGAACAAAGAAAAGCTTGGCTCAAAGATGTACGGGAAGTTGTAAGCATTACAATTTTGGAAAAGTTGCAGGATGAGAATTCTAGAGAAAGTTAGCAGGTCTTCTCGTTGTATAAAAATATTTGTGTTTTACATGTGCTAGCTCAGAAAAGAAGAGATTTATTTCCGAATATAGTGTGCATATCTTACTCCCACACCATGTTCTTCTTTTATCAATCTAAAGTTTCTTTTTAGAATTTCTTGGTATGGGGGGAAGTAGGTATCACCATCAACATCTCGATCGAGAAGCGTTAACTGAAGTTCGTCAGCAAACCTGAGTGCATCTGTATAGACCCGCCCTCCACCAATTACAAACACTTCTTTTTCATTCTTTAATGCTTGTAATGCAAAATCTAATGATGGGTAGGATTTTACACCGTTGATGACTCGTGATGTAATTACAATATTGGTACGATTGGGAAGCGGGTTATCAAGAGAGTCAAATGTTTTACGACCCATTATGACAGTATGACCGGTAGTAAGCTGTTTGAATCGTAAGAGGTCTTCGGGAATGTGCCATGGGAGTTTACTTTTTTTTCCAATAACACGATTACGGGCGATTGCGGCGATGATAATGAGTTTCATTTGATTTACTTCCCGTTCCGATTGATTTTATTGATCGGCGTACGGGTGCGGATTATTTCTTTTCACTTATGATTCAAGCCATGGCGGGCGAATGCCAAGCAGCACAAGTTTTTGTTCTATCTCGCTGCGCTCAAGATTGAATTTAATCTTTTCACCATCCGGCGGAAGGAAACCAAATTTAACTGCCAATGCTCGTGCGCCATTCGCGTCACCAGCCTGCAAAAGTGCAATTATTTCAATCTCTTGTTTTGATAATTCCATTGCGCCGAATTGATAATCTTTGAATGCTTCCCACACCATCGGGCACCACTTGCTCACAATTTCGCTGCCGATCGTAGTTGCGTATGTGCGGATTTCTAATTGTGCATGTTTATCCATTCGAAGCGCAAGAAAATGTAGAAGATTGTGCAGATTAGTTTTCCAATAAGCTTCGGTATAAGTGCTCAGCGGTAAATCCTTACGCGCCTGCTCGCGCGCAAGTCCGGCTTCAATGCGTTCGTTGTATATTGTACGGGCAAGTTCTTGCAATTCATGCTCGCGTGCTGATAATATTTTGCCTTTGTCGAGTTCGAAAAATCCCTCACTTCCTTGCCTGTTGCTCTTCGCTTGCAAACGCCAAGCGTCCGGTTTAGTATCTTGCGCGGCGTCGATGGCGAGGGAGTATCGTGTAGAATATTCGTTGATGCTTGCGGTGCGGTGTCGAATCCATTGCCGCCAGCAATCCATCGGTACGCGAACGTGCAGTTTGATCTCGCACATTTCCAGCGGTGATGTGTGATGATGGCGTACTAAATAGCGGATAAGTCCCTCATCTTCTCGGAGCTTCTTTGTTCCTTTTCCATAAGATACCCGTGCGGCTTGAACGATGGAAGAATCAGATCCCATATAGTCGATGATACGCACAAAACCATCATTTAATACGTTGAAGGGAACTCCAAGGATTTTATCTAATTCCGGGACGCTTGTGCGATCAAGTTTTTCAAAAGTTTGTTCCATTGCTTCCTACTAAAGAATTGTTGAAGATGTGTGGTGTCACAATATTAAAGCGCGTAGTTGAGTATCTTTGAAACTAATTTTGCTGCTGTTACATCGGCATGGTGCAAGCCCTTCATTGGTGCCAGTTCAACAACATCAAAACCGACTATATGTCGTTTGCGTGCAACCTTCCGAAGACATTGTGTCACTTCATACCAAAATAAGCCGTTTGGTTCCGGTGTTCCTGTAGCCGGCATTATAGATGGATCGAACGCATCAATATCAAATGTGATGTATACGTTTTCAGAAAGTTTTTCTACAACGAAATCATCCCAGTACTTCAGCACTTTCGTATAATGACCACGGCGAATCTCGTGCGCATAAAATGTATGGATTCCATGATCGCGTATAAATTCCGCTTCTTCTTTACATTGTGCACGAATGCCAACCTGCACAAGTTGGCGTGGATCGAGGAACTCACATACTCTCGCCATTACCGATGCATGGCTGTACTTGTTTCCCAAATATTCGGTACGGAGATCAGAGTGTGCGTCGAACTGAAGGACAGAAAGATTGGAATACAATTTTGCATGTGCCGCAATTACAGAAGAAGAAATTGAATGTTCGCCGCCAAGAGTTACTACAAACTTTTGCCGTTCGACCATTTCAAACACGGTGTCGTAAATAAGCTGCAGAGCTGCTTCATCTTTCTTTTTTTCGAAATTAAGAGGTGCAAGGGTTGCAATACCATATTCCTTGTAGATTTCACGCTTTGTCTCTTCATCAAAAAACTCGACTTGCCGCGATGCTTTCAGAATTGCATCTGGCCCGTTCTTGGTTCCTGTACCGTAACTCACTGTGTGTTCGTACGGTACTGGCAGAACGACGACTTTTGAGGTTTCAAATGCAGAATATTGTTTTTCGATACCGAGAAAGTTCCGTTTGATATCGAGTGCCTTTACCATAGTGCCTTCTCCAAAATTGTGCTTTAATATATCTCAAACCTGAAGGAAAAGCAAGTTTGATCCACGCTTGACAAAGTGGGCTTTTGTTCCGATAATAACACCACAAGAATATGAACATATCATTCAAAATTAAAATTTATATTATCATCACTTTCCTTGTTGCGTTGTGGTGTGCAGGAATTATTGCCGCACCTGTACTTAAGCACGCCGGTTTGCACGGCAGTGCAGATATTGCATACTCAATCTTCTCACGTATCTGTCATCAAAACGATGCGCGCTCATTTCATGTTGAAGGAGAAAAGTTTGGTGTATGCATTCGATGCAGTGCAATCTATTTTGGGTTTCTTGCAGGATTGCTGTTAATGCCGCTGTCAGGTGCACTTAAACGAATACGCGTTCCGAAACCAATGCTGATAATTACGGTAATTATTCCCATATTTGTTGACATAATGTTGAACAATACCGGTCTTCATTTCAGTACAACAATAACGCGTATGGCAACCGGTTTGTTATTCGGCGGCGCTATGCCGTGGTGTATTGTTCCTCTTTTTATTGAGGCGTGTTCACAGTTGATTAATAAAAAGAAAATTCATTCACCAGATTCTGGAGTATGTACGTATGTTAGAAAAACCCAGTAAACTACGCTCAGCTATTCTTGGCGGACTCATTATCGGCGCGATCTCTGGCATCCCGGGCTTAAACCTGCTTAATTGTTGCTGTTGTGCAGGAATTCTTTTAGGCGGTGCGATATCGGTTTATCTTTATAGAAGGGAATTTACAAGTGAAATGCCGCCGATGGAATCATCCGATGCATTGATTTTGGGAATCATTGCCGGTATTGTTGGTGCATTGATTACTACATTTCTCAGTGCAATGATTTCTCTGATTCTCGGACCGGTAGAAACAGAAATGATGCGTAACTTTATGGAGAAATTAACACAGAAGTTAGAAGACCGCGGATCTATTCCCCAGGGCACATTGGATAACATGCGCGATCAATTTGAACAAGCGATGAAGGAGGGAGGCACTGTCGGTGGCATTCTTCGATCCCTCGTCTATGCTTTAATTCTTTATCCAATTTTTTCCATGCTTGGCGGGCTTATTGGTTTTGGAATTTTTGGGAAGAAAAAACCAACGGCTCCGCCAACGCCGCCATTGCAGCAATAGCGTTGGTAGCAGTTTCCGGAAATTTCAATTCGCTAATTCTCGGGAAAATTTTTAGAGTCTTATTATTTTCCTGATTCATTCAACAGCATGAGCAGAGTATTTGTGAATTCGTATGACATTTTAAGAGAAGCTGGAGCAATAAAACTTGAACGGTCGTATAACGTATGCATAACGCCTAGAACTTTTGGCATATCGATAGAGTCAGCTTTATAGCCGTTATGCACATACTTGCTCAATCGATCACCATCGCCTTTTGGCACTATGGAAATAGAAATATTTTCGAGGTTATATTCTGCGAACGACATATAATCTGAACTGGGGTATTCTGAATGTTCGACTAGCGGGAATCCATTCTTTTGCGCTGCCTCATGTATATAGCGCATCAAAAACCGATTGTTGCTGCCGACCGGTCCAATAAACACTTCATCGCCTGTTCCTTCGATGTCTAGATTTATCATTGCAAGATGTTTTTGAGGAATGATAAATTGATTGATGTAATACATTGATCCCATCAAATTCGCTTCTTCTTGATCGAAGAAACAAAAATCAACGGAGTAATTCCACTCCATATTCTGCAAGTGCTGGATAAGAGCGAGTACTACAGCAACGCCGCTTCCATTATCGTTGGCACCTGGTGAATCTTTGAATGCATCGTAATGTGCGCCGACAACAATACGTTTGGTCCCTTGTCCAAGACGTACAATAATATTTTCACCTGCAATAATTATCGTGTCCATCTTAACGCGGGAAATGTTTTTAAATGGCGCCGTTACGTATCCAACGCCCATTTTATGAAGTTGTTCTTTGATGAACTCGCCACGTTCGATGTGCGTCTTGCCTTCAATGCTAAGAACGGAGGCGTACAATTCGTTCTCTATCGGCATCTGCGCGATGACAAACGAAGATGCAAGAAGAGAAATAATTAGAAGAATCCATAAACGTTTCATACGTTCCTCACTTATTCAATTTGATACGAAATGTAGTTTTGAATCCAGAATTGTTCTCTTTGAGGAAGAGCCGGCCGGCGTGGTATGTTTCGATGATGCGTTTTGATAAGCTTAATCCTAAACCCCAACCGCGCTTTTTTGTCGAAAAGCCGGGGCGAAATACATCATTTCGATGTTTGAGTATAATACCTTTGCCGGTGTCGGAGACATCAACGAATACATGCTTGCCATGTTCTGATAGAGAAAAAGCAATTGTTCCCTCGCCGTTCTCAATTGCATCGAGTGCATTCTTGGTAAGATTCTCTAAAACCCATTCGAACAATTCTCGGTTGATATGTGCGTGGACCGGTTCTATCGATTCGATGACAAGATGAACTTTCTTGCCGGTTTGTGGAATCCGCCGTTGGAAATATTCAGTTACTTTGCCAATCACTTCGTTAAGATTTTCGTCATGCAAGTCTGGTTTCGAACCGATTTTTGAAAATCGATCTGCGATTTTCTGGAGATGGTGAAGATCACTTTCCATATCTAACAATGTCTCCATTGTTTTCTTGTCGCCCAAAGATTGTTCCTTCAGCAGTTCCACCCAGCCGAGCATACTGGATATCGGCGTGCCAAGTTGATGTGCAGTCTCTCTTGCCATCCCGACCCAAATGTTGCTTTGCTCGCTTCGTTTGACATAACTGAAACTTATGTAACCGATAAGAATAAAAAGCGCGGCGATGGCAAGTTCAGCATATGGAAGCCAGCGAAGTTGGACTATGAGCGTCGATTCACCATAATGGAGATAATTTAGTATGATTGTGTCCTGATAGGTAACCTTGATGGGAGGATGAGACTGATCCATTTCAGTGAGAAGAACTTTGAGAAATTGGCGTTGTTCTTCCCGAGATTGTGTAGAATCTAGATAGATGTTTTTTATACTTTTACTGTAAGGAAATTCTGGCTCGTTGTTTTGATCCGTCATCGCCACGGGGAAATCAATTGTGTTGATGATTTCAGTGAAGAGAAAATTATAGTCGCCCTCGCCCGCTTTGCCATTAGCAATATACTCAAACGATTTGGCATAAAGATCTGCAACTTCTTTTTCTTTCTGGCTCAATGCATGGACAAGATCATGTGTGTACCATAGCGTACCGGCAATAATGATGAAAGCAAACACCATCAAAAAAATCTTCAATCGACCGGATAAAGAAATAGAACCAGTCACAGCAGATTTGATAAGCGATGCTGTCTTCATATCGAATGAATGCTGTTATCGCACAATCAATGTTTGATCGCGGCGTGCGCCAACTGAGACCATCCAGATTTTTGTATCAAGCATTTTACTAAGAGTTTCGATGTAATGTTTAGCTTCCTTCGGAAGTTTTCCATAGCTCTTAACGTCTGAAGTTTTTGTCTGCCATCCTTTAAATGTTTGATAAACAGGTTCCACTCCTTCGAGAGTCTGAGAGTCTGTCGGGTAATGAACTAACTTTTTTCCGCCAAATTTGAAATCGGTGCAAACCTTGATCTCTTCGAACTCATCAAGAACGTCGAGCTTTGTAATTGCTATTTTCTGAATGCCATTAACACGAATGGAATACCTGAGACTTACCGCATCTAACCAGCCGCATCGTCTAGGTCTGCCGGTTGTGGCGCCAAATTCTCCACCAGTTTTACGTAAACGTTCGCCAATATCATTCTCAAGTTCTGTCGGGAATGGGCCGTTGCCAACGCGAGTACTGTATGCTTTCACAATTCCGACAATGGAATTTACAGCGGTCGGTGGAATACCAAGTCCCGTACATGCGCCGCCGCTCGTTGGATTGGAAGATGTCACAAACGGATATGTTCCATGGTCAACATCCAGTAATGCGCCCTGAGCGCCTTCGGCAAGAATTCGTTTCTTATGCGTGAGTGCATTATTCAGATATTCTGAAGTATCGGTAATATATTGATCCAACTTCCTGTCAAACTCCTGATACTCATTTATGATTTCGTCAACATCGAGAGATTGCGAATTGTACATCTTATTCAGGAGTTCGTTGTTTGCTTCAATGTTGCGCTTTAGTTTTTTGCAGAGCACATCGCGGTTCAGCAAGTCCACTACGCGGATACCGGTGCGCATATACTTGTCGTTGTATGCTGGACCGATGCCGCGTCCGGTCGTACCGATTTTTTCTTCACCTCGTTCGCGTGCTGCATCGAGCATTTTGTGATACGGCATAATCAAGTGTGCATTATGACTGATGAGGAGCCGGCCGGCAACTTTAATGCCAGCGTCTTTCAGCTGCTTGATTTCCGTCATGAGCGCCACCGGGTCAAGCACTACACCATTCCCGATCACACAGGTTACATGTGAATGAAAGATACCAGATGGAATAAGATGAAGAACATATTCCTTTTCCGGTTTCCCTTTGCTTGGCGGCAGGACGACTGTGTGCCCGGCATTTGCTCCGCCTTGATAACGAGCGACGATGTCAACGTTTTCGCTCAAGTGATCAACAATTTTCCCTTTTCCTTCATCGCCCCATTGGGCACCGAGTATGATTTGAACTGGCATGATTTTCTTAGTATTTGGTGATTAGTAAATGGTAATTAGATACCTTCGGTTCGGTATTCCCCAATAAAGCTTTTATGAGAACTGATATCTGACTGCTCTTTATTATCTGTTAAAAACTATTTAGTCAAAATTTCCACAAAAGACAAGCATCGGAATAAAGCTAACTGAAGCAATTTGCGTTCTACCATTTTTCCTTGTGAATTTTTCCCGAATTGAACTTTTCCTTTGGTTTATCTTCACCTGTTGGATGACCGATGAGAATGACATTCAGCGGAATGATATTTTCTGGAATATTCAAAATTGTTTTTACGGCGTTCATTCTGTCGGGATACGGATATGCCGCCGTCCATATTGCGCCGAGTCCAATTGCTTCTGCAGCAAGTAAAATATTTTGACTGGCGAGAGTGGAATCGATCACAGCATACTCTTCCATCTGCTTGTGCGCTTTTGCAGGTACTCCACACACAATAATTGCAGCTCCGGCTTTGAAAATCATCTTTGCATACGGCAGCGCGTCGCCAAGTGCATCAAGTGTTTTCCGATCGGTTACGATAATAAATTCCCACGGCTGGCAGTTGACTGCGCTCGGTGCTGCCATTGCGGCTTTCAGCAGAATATCAATTTCATTCTGTGTTACCGATTCACCAGTGAAATTCCGTACGCTTTTACGATTGCGAATGACAGAGAGTGTGTCAGGATATTTTGTTTGTTTCATATTCATCTTCATAGGAACCTGATAGTATTTTTTAAGCCAATCAAAAGTAATATATTGTTACTTTGCCTTTCAAACCATTAACGTCTATATTAATTTTACGAATAAACATAATCCTTTTAGATTAAAGGAGCAAGCCTTGGATAAATTTGTCATCAACGGCGGGAAATTTCTTAGTGGTACGGCCACTATTGGCGGTGCGAAGAATGCTTCATTGGCGTTAATGCCCGCAGCAATTCTTGCGGTCGGTACTTCTCATCTTTCCAACACACCAGACCTGCGCGATGTGATGACAATGAGCCGGTTGCTTGAGACAATGGGTATTCAAGTCTCGTCAGTCAAGCAGACAATGACCATCGATACAACAACGATCAATAGTTATGAAGCACCGTACGAACACGTGAAGAAAATGCGTGCGTCCATTTATGTACTGGGTCCATTGGTGGCAAGATTCGGGCAAGCTAAGGTTTCACTTCCCGGTGGTTGTGCATGGGGACCGCGTCCGGTAAATTTACACATCGAAGGCATCCGCAGACTTGGGGCCGAAATTGATCTTGAAGCTGGTTACATAATAGCGAAGGCAAAACGTCTGCATGGCGCGCGGATTCTTTTTGATATTGCCAGCGTTGGTGCAACGGGCAATGTAATGATGGCTGCGGTACTTGCAAAAGGTACGACACTTATTGAGAATGCGGCACAAGAACCAGAGATTGTTCAGCTTGCAGAATTCTTATTAAAAATGGGTGCAAAGATTCATGGTATTGGTACAGGTCGTTTAGAAATTGAAGGCGTTGATGAATTACATTCTGCAGACATTGCAACAATTCCGGATCGCATCGAAGCCGGAACGTTTCTCATTGCCGGTGCAATAGCGGGGAAGCAAGGCAGTGTTGTGCGGTTAGAAAAATGCAATCCACATCATATCGGTGCTTTAATCATAAAGTTGGAAGATGCCGGAGCAAAAGTTACCACTGGTACCGATTGGGTAGAACTCTCTCCGCCGGAAAGGATTGCACCTGTTAATGCGACGACTGCGATTTATCCTGGTTTCCCAACTGATATGCAAGCACAATGGATCGCGTTGATGTCGTTGGCAGGCGGCACCAGTATAATAAAAGACACGGTGTATTATGACCGCTTCATGCACGTACCTGAACTTGTTCGACTTGGCGCCAACATCACTGTGAAAGAAAATATTGCTACAGTTGTCGGTGTGAAAAAATTAACAGGAGCGAAAGTAATGTCCACAGATTTACGCGCGAGTGCATCGCTTGTTCTTGCCGGACTTGTTGCGGAAGGAACAACGGAAGTTCTTCGCGTATACCATATTGATCGTGGATACGAATCAATGGAGAAGAAACTCCAAGTACTTGGTGCTGACATTCGCCGTGAACAAGGCGAGGAGTTTTAATTACCGAATGAAACCTTCCGAAGGTAACTCAGATCATGCAAATCCGCACATTCCAAATTTCTGTACTTATCCTTATTCTCTTTGCCATTGTCTGTACGCGCATTCCGCTTTTTAATTATTTAGGATTTGAATTTTCTGCGCTCACAGTTCTGCTCGCCGGATATATTTCTGGAATTTTAACACTTGCACTTTGGCGACAAACCAATCCCGAATGCAAATCGGATGTCTGGCGTTTTATCGGCAGGAGTGCCGCTGCCTCATCTATTCTTCTTGCGATTCCATTTATCATTTCGCTAGCAAATGCATTATTTGTGAAGAATTGTTCTATCGGCGGTGGTGCAAAGTTGTATGCGTTAACGGTAATTCCTGGTGTATTCTTTTCCATCTCGTTTGCCCTGTTGGTTGGGATAGTGTTTGGAAGATGGCGTAAAACTATTTTTACTGTAATCTACATTTTCATTCTTTTCCATATTCTCGTTGTTACTCTCATCCGTCCGCAAGTATTTGCATTCAATCCGATCATAGGATTCTTTCCCGGCTTTACCTACGACGAAACACTTCAGGTAACTCAACGATTATTGACGTACCGGTTGGCAACACTTGCCGCCGCCGGATGTTTTGCGGCTGGATCTGTTTGGTTGTGGCAGATACATCAGAATAAAAAGGAAACGGTTCATGCAATACGGTCTGCACTTCCTATTGTTGAACTCGTTGTCATTGCCGTGCTTGCCCCTGTTGTTGTCATCATATTCGCGTTAAGCGATAATCTTGGATTTTCTTCATCTGAAAAATTTATCCGGCAAAAACTTGCCGGTAATTATAAGACAACACATTTTGAAATCATCTATTCAGCAGGAAGTATTACACGTGAGCGCATCGAGCAAATTGGCATGTTGCACGAGTTTTATTTTGATAAGATCTCGCATGGAATGAACATTCATTCGCAGGAGCGAATTGTGTCTTTTCTTTATGCTTCGCCTGAACAGAAAGGGCGGCTTATTGGTGCAGTGAACACTGAAATCGCGAAGCCGTGGTTGAGGCAGATGCACATCAATCTTTCGGGCTTTGAATCATCATTGAAACATGAAATGGTGCACGTGCTTGCGACAGAGTTCGGGTGGTCGCCTTTGAAAATTGCACCGAATTCCGGATTGGTTGAAGGTATCGCCATGGCGATGGGGCGGACTTCTATGATAGAAGAACCGCTTGATCGTGCGGCGGCACTGGTGTTCGCTTCCGGTGTTCACCCGAATCTTAAATCACTTTTCACGCTCACCGGTTTCGTTCAAGCTAATCCCTCCATTAGTTACACGCTTGCCGGATCCTTTTGCCGATTTCTCATCGACTCGTTCGGTATAGATCAGTTCAAGCGATTGTATGCGGGTGGTGATTTTAAAAATATCTACCAACGGGATTTAAAATCGTTGCTCATGGAGTGGCAAATTTCTGTTAAAAATATTCATCTCGATTATGCTGATAGCATAAAAGCTGCGTACTTCTTCCGGCGTCCCTCAATTTTTGGAAAAGAATGCGCGCGTGTAATCGCAAACTCGAATACCGAGACAAGAGAACATCTTATCCATCATGATTTTGAAAAAGCACTTGTGTCTGCAGAACAATCTTTGAGGTTGAGTAAGACACCTGAAGCTGTCTCTCAGAAAGCAGCTGCTCTATTTGAGATGCGGCGATTTAAGGATTACATCGAGTTTGTAAATTTACAATTTCGGGATACAACAATTGGCTATGCTCTTTTGGCGTTTCATCTTCGACTTGGCGATGCATACTGGGCGTTGGATTCCCTTGCGCAAGCGAGACAAGAGTACGAGGTAATGTCACGCATTCATTTGAACTCTTCATACGAAGAGGCGTGTATACTTCGGTTGGAAACATTAAAAAATTCACAGGAGCATGGTGAGCTTCTAGTCTGTTTTGCATATTCTATGGAAGACACAACGCGCATTGCGCGACTGGAACGATTGACAAGTCCGATAGCGCGTTATTTACTTGCACGCGAATATGTGGCGAAACAACGCTTTGCTGAAAGTGCACGAATCCTGGAATCGGTTGGGCCTATGGAATCAAAGACACTCGAATATTTTCGCTTACACCGATTAGGGAAAGTTTGGTTCGAGTTACAGGAATTTGAAAAAGCTAAGACCGCATTTGCGCAATCGCTTCCGATAGTTCCGAATACTTTTCTTCAATTGGAAACGACCGAATGGATTGAACGGTGTGAGTGGATGAGAAATTAACGTTGACAAGGTTCCACCCATAATCCTCCCGTTGCATTTCCAGCAATTTTTGGCTTAATTAAAGAAGATTCCATTCCAAATAGAATTCGGAATCTTATTGAAATCGAACAAATAAATCTTACTAATACTAATCATTTTTGGAGCAAAACAATGTCACAAACAATTACAGATGTTTGGGCGCGCGAGATTCTCGATTCCCGCGGCAATCCCACAATCGAAGTTGAAGTTGAATTGGAAAATGGCACGATGGGCCGCGCAGCTATTCCCAGCGGGGCATCCACAGGTGAAAATGAAGCGGTCGAACTGCGTGACGGAGATAAAACACGCTATCTTGGCAAAGGCGTCCTGAAGGCGGTCAAAAATGTGAATAGCATTATCTGCAAAGAAGTCGTCGGCTTCGACGCTCTTGATCAAGTTGGTATTGACAAGATGATGATTGCGCTCGATGGCACGCCGACCAAAGGGAAACTTGGTGCAAATGCTATCCTCGGTGTATCGTTGGCAGTTGCGAAAGCAGCGGCTCTATCTTTGAAGATGCCTCTTTATCGGTACATCGGCGGGACGAATGCGAAAGTTCTTCCTGCGCCAATGATGAATATCGTAAACGGCGGCTCTCACGCTGATAACAATGTAGATTTTCAGGAATTCATGATCTTCCCGGTCGGACTTCCCACGTTTGCCGAGGCGTTGCGCAGTGGTGCAGAAGTTTTCCACACACTTAAAGGCGTATTGAAGAAGAGAGGATACAACACTGCAGTTGGTGATGAAGGTGGATTTGCACCAAATTTAAAATCGAATGA
>Ga0182027_10000065_pt1 | contig 151800 bp, 102 predicted proteins | sample 712E1DmetaG_FD_121300 | JGI IMG/M metagenome (GOLD analysis project Ga0182027, IMG submission 121300) | Permafrost microbial communities from Stordalen Mire, Sweden - 712E1D metaG (Illumina Assembly) | ecosystem: Environmental > Terrestrial > Soil > Wetlands > Permafrost | place: Sweden...
ATCCGTGAACGGGAAAACGCTTCGGGAATTTCCCATCAATCTTTTTTCCCTGGCGGGAAAAAGCCTGATTTTTTCCGGGGGCGGCTATTTCAGGCTGCTTCCGTATCCGGTAATCGCCGGACTTTTCAGGAGAGCGGATTATTGTATGACGTATTTTCATCCGCGGGATTTCGACGCGCAGCAGCCCGTCATCAAGGGCCTTTCGTTACGCCGGAAATTCAAATCATATATCGGTTTGAAAAGCGCATTCGCAAAGTTGACGAAATTGCTTGATGATTTCGAGTTTACAGACGTCGGTACGGCAGCCGGCACAATCGAATGGGAAAAGGCGCCCGTCGTTCACTTGTAATAGGAGAAAGACTGTCGATGTCGTCAATTATTCTGTTCGGCGGATCCGGGTTTGTCGGAAGACATTTGCAAAAAATGATTCATGAGCAAAATCTTTTTGATACGATATATATCGCGGACATACGCACTCCGCGCGAGAGCAACGAACGATGCCGGTACGTTGCCTGCGATGTGCGCAAGCCGATCAGCCGGAACCTGTGCGAAACAACACCTTCGTGTGTTGTCAACCTGGCAGCGGTCCATACCAGTCCGGGGCATCCTGCAAACGAGTATTTCGAAACCAACATTCTTGGCGCGCAGAATGTGTGTGCCTACGCCGAGGCCAAGGCCATTGCAACCATGGTTTTCACGAGCTCGATTTCGGTGTATGGTCCTGGGGAAGACGAAAAGAGCGAAGACTCGATTCAAATGCCAAACATTCCCTACGGATCTTCCAAGGCGATTGCCGAATACATTCACCGGGAATGGTACAACAAAGACACGACGATTCGCAGTCTTTCCATTGTCAGGCCCGGGGTGATTTTTGGTCCTGGAGAGGGCGGAAATTTCACCCGAATCGCCAATGCCCTGGAAAAAGGTTTTTTCCCGTTGCCGGGCCGCACGGACACGATAAAGGCCTGTCTTTACGTAAAGGATATTTGCAGGTTCATCCTGTCAAAAGTCCAGGGCAAGAGCGGGTACTGTCTGTACAATTTCTGCCTGCCGCAGAAAATCACGATCGCCGAGATCGTCGCAACATTTAAGAAAGTTCTTGGCTATAGGGCGGCGACCCCGGTTATTCCTCTTCCGGTCATAACAACGTCAGTGTTTCTACTTGGAAAACTGAACCTTCCTATTGTCCGGAAAATGGGCATGGTACCTGAGCGTATCGTCAAACTTGTCAGGTCAACGAACATCTCTTCGCAAAAGCTCATCGGTTCCGGCTTCACGTTTCAATACAATCTTGAGGAGGCGCTTAAGGACTGGAGCGCGGATTGCGGCGGGAAGAGTCTCTACTGAGAATGTGGGCTTGGAAAAAGCCCGCATTGTTCCTTGCCGTCGAAAGTGCATGGTGTAATAAAGACGTCACCTGTGTCGATTTTCTTTACACTCTTGACACGTTGGCGAAAAAATCCTTTCTCAACTCTCTTTTAAAATCAAAATGTTACACGATATGGCAAATCCGGCATCACAATTGCTTTTTCTCTTGCCACACACCTCATAAAGGAGTCGCTGCCATGAAAAAAAAGTTCCTTCCTTCCATTTTTTCAATCGTTCTTGCCTTCGTGATTACTTCGAATGCGGATATTATCCAGATAACCGGCGTTGACAATGGGTCAGTAGAGTACGTCAGCATCGTGGGCAGTTCCCTTTACCTCGGCGGTTCGAACTACACCGGTGGAGTGTACACCGGGCTTTACAATGCCTTGGATGTGACAACGAATCAGGCCTGGCTTACCTATTGCATCGATCCCATCGGCGATATCAATGTTGGAAACCAATGGAATAGCATTCCGACCACCGGAGCCCAGTTGGCTACCGGCACTCCGGGCGAGGGCGTTCTTTCGACCGCGGCCTATGGCAATTCTCCGACCGTCACCGTCCAGAAATACGAGATGATCAGCTATCTCGCCGACAAATACTATTACGATTTGAGCTCTTCCAATCCCATGGCGAACTCAAACAACGGCTCCACGGCAATAAACGATAGAAGCGATTTGAGCCTTGCTTTTTGGGAAATCGCCCGTGACTACGACGGGACCCAGAGCTCGCTCAACCTCTCCGGCGGCAACTTTGCGGTCACAAGCGGCAGCCTGTCGTTTGCCCAAAGCCTGATTGCCGACGCTTACAGTAATCATGGCTCAAAAATTGATATGGCAGTTTTCTGCCCGACAGAAAGGCCTTCTCAGGAGTTCATTGCGTGGAGAGTTCCCACCGTTCCCGAACCCGGCACGCTTTCCCTCATCGGAATGAGTCTTCTCGGTCTGCTGGGTTTTGCGGTTTCAAGAAAAAGAAAATAATTTGCATACGGCAATTCACTGCAAAGAAAGGCTTCTCTCAAAGGAAGCCTTTTTTTTAGACCATTGATTTATTCGAATTAGTGCTTGATTGCTTCATGCGAGAAACGTATCTTTGTGGATCATCAATGAGGGGCCGCGGAATTCAACGCGGAAACTGAAAAATGGTTCAATTCGAAAACGACGACGAAGCCTTTTTTGACGAAGAAGTCTTTTTTGATGTCGTGCCGGAACCCTTCCCTGCCAACGTTGAAAACCTGCAGCCGGATAAAACCGTCGTTCCCGACCCGAAGAAGATTGAGTCGCCGTCCGTCGGGACCGAATCTTTGCCGCGATCAACGCACGACAATGAGGAAGAATATATTTTTGAGATCGGGCCAATGGCCGGATTCTCGTACGATCCTCAAATAGACAAAATCGTCATTTCACCCGAAAAGCCGGAGCCGGGACAGGCGACGGTTGCCGCTGGCCCCTCGGGTATAGTACAATTAGTAAAAGTTGCCGCTGCCGTTCCCGGACGCGCTGAAAAAACCGCGCCGATTGAAACCGAATTTAAAGCAGGGAAAACGGATCGTACCGTTATTCCGAAAAGACAAAGTATGGACCGTCATCTTCCCTCACGATCGCCCGACGCGTTCAAGAACGCCGGGCAGACGCCGCAGCCGCAGCGCGTCCCTGAGCCGCCGGCGGCAGATCCCCTTGCATTCAAGGCATCCGTCGTCGAAAGCTTGACGGATTCGGAATGCCGCATCATCGCGTTGAAAGGAAGGATCGAGCACGGCCAACGGGCCGCGCTTGAGGAATTTTTGGACGCGAATCTGCCCCAGGACGGACGACGGGTGATTCTGGACATGGACGGCCTGGTCTCGATGAGTTCTTCGGGGTGGGGCGTGATGGTGGCCCAATTGCAACGCCTGAAGAAATCCGGCGGGAGTATTTCCCTGTGCGGCATGCATGGAGAGGTTGAAAATTGCTTTCGGATCCTTGATTTTCACGCATTGTTTTCCGCCTATCCTTCGGTTGCCGAGGCCGTGCAAAGTCCGATTCAGACAAAGGTGAATTTCTCCTATTCGACAAAAACCAAAGCATCATCGGCGGCGCCGGATCCGTCCGTCAGCCCCGCCTCGTTGCCGCTCGAAGAAAAAATAAAACGCATCGTTGCGGAAAACCCTTTTCTCGGCGCCGGACGCATCGCGCGGCTCCTCAGGAGCGAGGCATACGGCGCGACAAAGATCAACCGGTGGAAGCTTCAGGCAAAGCTCCAATCCATGAACCTTGGTACGAAGCAAGAACGCTACCGGTTTTTCCGTTCCTCGTAATGATTCTCAAATCATTTTTCATTCAGCCGGAGTTTCTTCCATTATGAAAGTGACTTTTCGGGTACTGGCCAATGACGTTGGCCGCAATGCGCTTATTGCAGCATGTGTGCTGTGTGTGCCGGTTCTGTCGCACGGAAAAACCGGCCCCGACTCCGCGACCGCCGGCCCGTTCCATACCGTGACTGCCGTACAGCAGGATACCTCCCAAAAACAGCAGGTTGCCTTGTCGCACGGTTATGCCGGACAAGCCGGCGTTGAAACCGAAAGCTTTGTGAAACCAGGGGAAGCCATCCGGATCTATGCCTTTCCCGATACAACGTCATTTATCAATGGCTTTTATCCGGTGGACGGCAAGGGCCGTATTTACCTGCCCATTATCGGCAAGATGGACGTGTCCGGCATGAGCGAAAAGGCTTTTCTGGACACCATCAAGGCCCAATATATCAATTATCTCCGGTATCCGAACCTGCAGGTGCGGCGCCTCATCAGGGTCAGCCTTCTGGGAGGTTTTTTAAGGCCTGGACTTTATTATATCGATCCCGACTATTCGCTATGGGACGCGGTAAACTATACGGGCGGAACGCTGCGCGACGACGGGCTCCTGAGGATGAGATGGGAGAGGGACAGAAAGATCGTTTCCAAGGATATCATTCCGTTCTTTCAATCCGGCCAACCCCTCAGCTCCATCGGATTCCGTTCCGGAGACCAACTATGCACGCCGGGGGAACCAAAGAGCAGTTGGTGGGAGGTTGTGGTCAAAGATATCGTGTTGAGCCAGGTCCTCCCGGCGGTTACGACAGGCGCATCGCTGTACATCAGTTACATAATGTATAAAACATATAAGAACCGTTAAAGCATGAACGCGACACAATCGACACAACCGACGCAGGCCAGACCGATGCTGGTGAAAAAGCCCATGGAAGTAGGCTATTATATCCGCCATTACGCCGGTCTGTTCTGGCGCTGGAAATGGTATATAGGGCTGGTGACGCCGGTCGTGATCGGGGCGTGGGCCATGGGCGCAATCAAATATGGGCAAAGCAGGCCTGCGCTCGAAAGCAGGGCCGTTCTGCAGTTCATGCGTCCCGATAACGGCATGGGGCCCATCGACCAGCAAACGATAAATCTGGAAAAGCAAAGCTGTGAGGCCTTTATCCGCAGCAGGCCGTTTCTCGAATCGATCATGGAAAAACATTCCCTTCAACTGGCGGTGGACAAGTATCTCAGAGGCGATATATTCGACACCATCTCGGTTGACAAAAACGCACCCGCCGGACGCTATGATTTCGTCATCGAAAACGACGGATATACCCTGTACTTTACCAACAAGTACCGCGGCATCATCAAACGGGTGATCATGGCGGGAAAGCTTTTCGAACTCACCTCCATCGGCTTTACGTCGATGTCGCTCAAATTGACGCATGATTTTCTCAACGAGCCCCATTCTTTTTCGTTCAGTATTCTCAGCACCCGGGACGCGGTGGACAGGATACTCCTCAACCTTTCAATTTCGTTTCCCGGGTCCGGGGAGGATCGGCAAAGCCCGATCATGATCGTCACGCTCAAGGGAAGCGACTATCCGCTGATTACAAAAACATTGAACACGATCGCGGACGATTTTGTCACGAACAATGCCCAATTGAAGCGCAGCAAAAAGTCAGGCGATGTCCAGGTCCTGGAAAAACAATTGGAAGCCGCGAAATACGACCTGAACGGGGCGGACGAAGCCATGCGGCGTTTCCGTGAGGCCAATCCGTCCGTGGGCGCCACAAGCATCATGGCCCCGTCCATTTCAGAGGTTACAAACCTTGAAAACTCGGTTGCAACGATCAGCCGTTCAATCGACGAAACCGTTGCGCTTCAGTCCCGGTGCAATGCCGCCATCGGGACCGAGGAGCAGTTTACCGCCCTTTTTGAGGCCATTACTTATTTGTCAACTCACCAGTCCGCCGCCGCGCCCGGATTGCAGGTTGAGCTCAATGAGGCAAACAATGAAAAGCGCCGCATCGACGCGGATTATTCGCCGCAGCACCCGCTTGCGATAGAGAACCGCAAGAAGGTCGAGCGCCTGACGGCGCGAATTTCCCAGGCCCTGTCCGAGGTCATTGAAAAAATGCGGACGGACGTCGCATTGGCGACAAATAAGAAGAGCAATCTTTCGGCCGAGTTCCAGAAGTTGCCGGAAAAAGAAATGCGCTACGCCGAGCTGGAACGCAAGCGGAGCACGCTCGCCGAGCTGTATTCCAGCATGCTGGCCCGGTATAACGTGAACAAAATGTCCGAAACGTCACAGACCGGGGATGTGATCGTATTGGACCATGCCGTTGCAGCCCTGGCCCCGGGCAGGCTGGAAACGCTGTTACGATTGCTCCTGATCGGCGTGGGCGTCGGGCTGGTCATGGGTTTTGGTCCGTGCATCGGGCTGGATTATCTCGACAAACGGGCGCGCAGCGAAGATGATTGCCGGAGGTTCTCGTTTTTGCCCTTCCTGGAAGGCATTCCGGCCAAACGGGACCTGAACAAACGGGACAAGGTGGAAAAAGGAAAATTGGACCGGCGGCTGGTGGACTCGGGTTTCGAACCCGGGCTTTTCGACGACATGTACCGCTCCTTAAGGACCAAAATATTGCTTCATTTACATGATGAGGCCCACAAGATGCTGGTGGTGACGAGTCTTAACATGGGAGACGGCAAGTCGCTCACCGCGTCCAATATCGCCATCGTCATGGCCCAACAAAAACTGAAGACGCTTCTTATCGACGGTGATTTACGAAGGGGAGTGCAGCACCATTCGTTCTTATTGGAAAAGAACCCGGGACTTTCCGAAATCCTTTCGTCGCCGGACGACCTCGCTTCCATGCCCATAAGCACGATTATTCAAAAGACGCATATCCCGAACCTGTCGCTTTTGTCCTGCGGCCTGCCCATTCCCAATCCCGCCGAATGCATGAATTCTCAAAAATTTCGCGACCTGACGTCAATGCTCGGTGAATGGTACGAAGTCGTCATTCTCGATACGCCGCCGCTGCTTGCCGCGGTCGACGCGGCAATGCTGCCTGCGGCGTTCAACCATTACCTCATGGTTGCGCGTGTCGCAAAAACCGATATCGTTGCAATCGACAAGAAGGTCAATGAATTTCCCGGGCTTCGCAAAAAAATTCTCGGTATGGTGCTTAACGGCGTTGCAATGGACAAGAAACTGAGCACCTACCGGTATACCTATTACCAGCATTGATGGACCAGGGGCGCCCGCAGGGGAACGTTACTCCCGCCACACAGGGTACGACCGACCTGTCTCCCTGATCCGTGCCGCATAAACTCCTTTACCTACCGATATACCATGGCTCTTGCACCAGTCCCATAAGGACAAATTCGAACCTTCTACGGGCACGGTGCAGATGGACCTGCCGCTCAGGTCAAAGACCGAAACAAAAACAGGCGAGTCTGTCCGTACCATTCCATTTTGGGAAATGTGCGCACCCGTGAACCTGGCTGCGGCAAAGGAATGCCCGGGCACGGTTTTGATCGGAGAGGCCTGGTATTTGAAATAATGGATTTCCTTTGAAATATTGTCATCCGAATACCACGTCGAGTCCACGCGGGAAACAATGGCCCCGCCATTATCATACGTATAGCGATAGATGATCTTATTGCAGCTATCCGCAGGCGTCCAATGGCCGTTTGACGAGTCTTGGACCACCGAGGTCAAGAGAGCCCCATTGGTATCATAGGTTTGCGTATACCGCAATTTGGAATCATAGCTCCACGACCCAGTCCCATTGTCCCACGCCATACTTGTTTGCGATTCTTCGAGTTCATTTCCCGCGGAATCATACACGCCGATGCATATGTATTTCATCGAATCGTTATAGTTCGTCTCGATTGCCTTGACGATATTTTTTCCGCCTTCGGTGAAAAAGGAATCGCAATAATCGGTCACGTACGAGCTGCTTTGCAAAACCCATGACTGGTCAGTGCGCACAACAATGCCGGGCGCGATCACGGCAACCGTGTCACGCCCGGTATTGTACCACGTTTTTCCCGCAGCGTACCAATTCTGCCCGTCCAAACTTGACACGTGAAAATAGAGCGAGCCGCCGGTGCAAAAAAGGCCGAATCCCGCGCCCTGGGGCCGGTCGATTGCGAGATACGCGTCCGAAAGGGGAGGGACTATTTGCATTTTGTCATAATTGGTCCATCCGCTGTCGCCATAGGCTTGGTCCACAAGCGAATCAATGTCCCCGCCCGTATTCGAGTAATATGTCGTTTTCCAGCTTGCCCCGTAGATGTTTTGCGCAATGGAATCGTCGGCAACCATCTGCACAAGGGACACGAGATGGCCGCTCGCAGAGTATGAGACGGTGATCACTTCACCCGGAGCATAAACCTTTTTAGAAAAATCGTATACGACGCTGGAGTCCTGAATCATGCGAGGCAAGGTCGCAAGGTTGGAACAAGACTTTGCGAGTCCCGGCCTGGCGCTTACTTTGGGAAATAATCGGGTCAATGACAGGCGTGAATGGTTTTTGAGCAGCGGTTGGTGCGTAGCCTCGGCAAAGTGGGCAAGAAGAAAAACAAACGATAGAAAAATAAGGGCACATTTTTTCATGAGGCCAGGTCCTTCTTTGGATTAACGCCTAAAAATATTGGATCGGACTGTTTTTTGGGATCACAAACTACATTTCCTACAACCTAGGCTCCATAAAGAAGCAATATCAAACAATTTGTCAATTCCTTTATCTAAGTGAAAATACATCTGCTCTATGGCGCGGGAATAGTGGTATTTTACTAGGTAATGAATGCTTTACTCTTAGGGTATTACGGGGCGAAAAATCTCGGTGACGATCTCATGCTGTATTGCCTGCTTCAGTGGCTTAAAAAGCAATCAATCGAGGTCACCGTAATTTCCGAAAACCCGAAAGATACCAAAGAACGGTTCCATATTGATGCAATACAAAATGCTCCGCTATTCGGTGAATGGGGCTGGTATTCGAGTTGGTTCAAGGGAAAAGCATTGGCATTGATCCGTTCACTTTGGAACGCAGATGCGCTGATCGTGGGCGGAGGCGATTTGATTCGGGATGATTGCGGATGGCGGGTCTTTTTTTACACCATGGAAAAACTGATCGTGGCAATGATTCTAGGGAAGAAAATATTTCTTGTCAATACTGGGATCGGAGAGCCGAAAACCTGGTATGGCAGCATCCTTATCAAAATGGTATTGAAGAAATGCGGAAACATCATAGTTCGTGACGAGCGTTCGGTAAAAGTTTGCAGAAGATTTGGAATTGAGAATTGCCGTCTCTTGCCTGATATCGTCACCTATTTCAGCGATTTCTATCCGGTATCTGGAGACAAGCAAACACCGGAAGGCTTGCCGTCAAATCCGTATCTGCTGGTGTGCCTGCGCGCAAACGCAGAGGAATATGGCCGTTTCAAGGATCCTGCCCGGTTGACAAAAAATCTTGCAAGGCTTTTGGATGAATATGTCGCGCAGACCTCGCATGCGATTGTTTTTCTGCCTTTCCAAAGCACAAACGAAAATGACGACAATGACATGCATGCCAAGGTGCGCGAAGAAATGAAAACCGGGTCTAGCGTAAGGATTCTGGAATGGCCTGAGGATTTCGAGACATTGCGGCGTATTTTCTTTTGTTGTGAAGCAATGTTTGCAATGCGGCTGCACGCTTTGGTGCTTGCGTTGAATTTCAAAAAGCCGTGCGTCGGGTTGTCTTATGACGCTAAATCAGATGAATTATGTGGGAGATTCAAGATACCTGAAATAGGCGGGCTTAAAGATGGAAACAAAGCGAGAACAGAAGAGAACTCAATCTTCAATTTGCTCAATGGCTATGCGTCTGCCTTGATTCAACCAAATCCCTGGACAGTTTGCGTGCTGACGGGAAAGAGGGCAGCATAAAACCGGCAATCATTTCGAAATGCTGTGCCATGGCTTTCAAAAAGGCTTGTGACATGATATTTTATACAATGATTTCTTCAGGAATGCATTTGCTGCATGGACGAACAAGATAAGCCCGGTAATTTGGGATTGGAGGCAATTTTGAAAACACGAACTTCTTACTTCATGCTTGCTATTTGCATATTGTTTGTTTCGTTGTGTGTCGTTGGGCTCAAGGCTTTGGAATTCCGCAACAAAGCAAATAGTGTACTATCAAATGAAAAGTGGGAAATGTTTACCAAGCAAGTCCTGAAATTCAAAGCCCCAATTGTATTATTTGGCGATTCACAAATTGCCTTTTGGCCTGTTTCAATTTGCTGGGGTGCACAAGCGGTCCTAAACAGAGGTGTGGCAGGTGAACATTCTGATGCCGCCTTACATCGATTTGCTAGAGACGTTATTAATGAAAATGCAAAAACATGTATTATTGAAATTGGAACAAACGATATTGCCCATAATGGTTCACCTGAGAGTATCGCTGCTGCAATTGACAGCATGATATCTATTACGCAGCTTGCTGGTGTTAGGCCGATTATATGCAGCATCCTTCCTACTACAATAGAAATGAGTAAAATCAGACCCAAATCCAAAATAATTGAAACGAATAACCTATTCAGGCTGGTTTGCATTAAACGGAATGTACAATACATCGATTTAAATGATATCTTGGCAGATAATGCCGGCTATCTTAAAGATGAATACAGCAAAGATGGGCTTCACTTGTCAAGAAAGGCCTATGTTCGAATCACCTATGAAATTCAAAAGCTAATCTAATGCCTCAAAAGCAGCGGTTAATTGAGTTTGATGGAATGCGATCATTGGCCATTGTGCTCGTGCTCTTGCATCACTTGGAAATAGATCAAAGATTCAATAGACTAGTATCGTTCTGGCGGATTCTTCATCGTCGGGCGATTATGTTCCTATTTATTGAAATAAATCATTCTATATTTCTCGGCACATGCTTTTATTGAAAACTTGGTTTCTATTTTGTGCCGCGCAGAAGAACCGAGTTCTTCTCTAAGTTCAAGATCTTTGCTCAGCAAAAGGCATTTTTCCGTAAAAAGATCCACGTTTCCGGGTGGGATTAAAAAGCCGTCTATGCCATCTTCGATTATTTCCGGAATACCGCCTATCTGTGGCGCTATCACAGGAATGCCATATGACATTGCTTCCAAAATGCTCATCGGAATTCCTTCATGCAACGATGTATTGACAAAAATGTCCAATCCCTGATAAAATGCTGACATAAAATCCTGATGGCCGCAAAGTTCAAATGAAGATTCAAGGCCATAAGAATGGATAAGGGCCTGAAGTTTTGAAAGTTCCGGCCCGCTTCCTGCAAGTTTAAAATTGACTTTCGAGTCGGCGCTGCACCGGTGCGCAATTTCAATCATCATCGGGTAATTCTTTATTGGAACAAACCGCCCAGCGGAACCGATGATGCATTTCGAACTATCTTTACAATCGTTCATAAGTAAAGGCAGAGAAATACCATTATGGATTTCCATGACGTTGTCTTTATTAAACCCAAATTGCTCAATCAGGGTATCGCGGATGTCATTTGAAACAGCGACGGTGTGGCCGAAATGGCGTGCGAGGAGAAATAAATTCAAACGCTGCAGAAGATTTGCTTTTGGTGATGACAAATGTTCTGGCATGCCATGCAAAGTGGAAATCAAGAGAGGGGAGTTCAGCCATAATGAAGCAAAAAATGCCAGAAAATTTTCCTTGTACCGATGGGAATGAATGACGTCGAACTTGCCATTTTTGATAATGGCTCGAATTCGCAGATAGATTTGATGAAACGAAAGTTCTTCTTCAGAAAGCACATAAGTGTTAATACCGATTTCACACAGATTTCTGCTTAGAGCTCCTTCATTAAGGACAATTGCACTTATGGAAACGGCCCGATCATCTTTAAGCTCCTTGATAAGCTCAAATGCCATTACTTCAGCGCCCGCCCAAAGGTCTCCAGACATTATATGGCAAATGCGAAGCACCACTGTGATCCCTAAGCATTCTGGCGACTAACTGTATTCTTACAGCGCCGGTTAGATGGCACAAATACGAGCAGAGAACGTAGCTGTCTTTGACGAACTCGCTACAAACATAGAATATGATAAATTGGAAAAACAAACTGGGAAAGTGAAAAATGATCCTAATGCACTCAAAATAATCCCCCCATCCTGCTAAGCAAAAGATGCTTGTTACCAGCAATATCTCCATGCAATAAGGCCCTTTTCAGTTGAAACCAGTTTTCATTTCCGGAATTGTAGCCTCTTGCTGTAGTAACTGCATATTTGTAGTTTGCTCTGCGGACCTGATCGGAAATTGCTTTATTGAAATTACCATTGGGGTATGAAAAAGAGATTGCGTTCGCGTCTGCTATCTTGCGGGATATCAGTTCCTCATAGGAGGTCAACAATTCTTCATCAATTTCTTTCTTTGATAAATTTGTTAAGATATTATGGTTTGCTGTGTGAGAACCAAATTCAATGATTCCAGACTTTTTCATTATATTAATTTCTTCCCAATTCAGAAAACGTCTTCCTAAAGATGAGATTTTGAAATCTGAGTTTCTCGCCAACTCATTCAATACATTGTCCCTGTCAAAAACTGACAAATGCTTCATATATTCAATACTTTGTTCAAAGGTAAATCCGGATTCTTTGGAAAAATGAGGGCTGCCACCAAATTGAATTCTGTGGCTAAGAGAAGAATTAAGCATTTCTTCCAATAAATCAGTCCAAAACCATCTTGTTGTATTAATGAAATTTGTCGGTAAGTAAACAATCGCAGGAACAGAGAATTCCTTAAGAATTGGGAATGCATTCTGATAGACATCCTGCCAGCCATCATCGAAAGTAACCAAGCATTGAGGCTGATGGCATGTTTTTCGTTTAGACAATAAATCAAGAAGATCTAAGCTATTAATAGGTAAGAAATGGTGTTTCAAGAATTTGATATGCATTCTAAAGATATCAGGGTCAACAACAAGGCCGTGTTGTTTGCAGTTAGGCTGTTTTTCAATAACCCTGTGATAACCGATAATAAAAATATTGGATTCAAACGAACTTTGTTTTAAGAGCAAAACCTGAAGTGGATAAATAAATGACGAAACAAATGATTTCAAAATGTTCATAAAATTCTTAGGCAATCAACTTATTTGTCTTATTTAAAAAAAGTTCTATGGACAATATATTTTGAACATAATAAAGATTAGAACCATGCCCAATATTTGCTAAATATTCTTTTAATACACTTTCATTAATAATTTCTTTTAGCCGCATGCTTTCGGTATCTAGATAATCAATCAATTGGGTCTTTTGAAGAAATTCTAAATCCATAAAGTCATTATGAATTGGTTGGGTTCCCCCTTTCTTTAAAACAAGCTCGCTAAATTTCCTTAAAAAGGCTTTCAAGTATCTGAATAAGATTAGAATCTTTAAAAAGAAAAATATCCCATTTGTTGGAATTGAAGGATATATGTTATCAGTTTTTATCCACGCTAATTTTGAGTTGTTTTTATAAATCATACTAAATTGCAAATTACAATTCTTCCTTATTTGAGGGTTGCTATTAATTGCCCTTTCAACTATTTCTCCATAAAGCATTGGATGAAAAACATCAAAGAAATTATTCGAAAGGGTAAAGTGAGGCGCCATAAAATCGACGCATTTTCTTGAAAAATAGACATAGTCCATTTTTTGGTTATTAGTCCCTACAATTTCCTTTGATACATTTAAGAAAAGCATTTCCAGTCTGCTATAAACATCATACTGGAATTGTTTCTTTAGAATATCATTTTGTACAAAATTCGAAAGGACGGATAATCTAGCCAACCGAGCCCAGTTTGGTTCTTTCAATCGATTAATCCTATTAAATTCAAAAAGCCAATAGTGATCTTTGAAAAGTGGACCGCCATTGCCGCCAAAGACAATCCTAAAATATTTAGCCTTTTCTTTCAAAAAGTTGATCGAAGGTAAAGTTTGAAAGATATTTGAACAACCATCAGCGTATTCAATAGCTTCATCAAATGAACTTATACTTTCATTCTTGGCAGCAGGAGGAAGCCAGGTTAATTTAAGCCGCAATTTATTCGCAATTATTTTTGCAATTTTGACATCAATATGGGAGGACGGACCTGCTGTAAAAACATTGAGCTGCAAAATGAGTTTGGATAAAAATGACACAATTGTTCTGGTATCAGTGCCTCCAGTTAGATCCGCAACGATTTCATCAGAAGGAATAAATTTACAAAACTCAATTGAACTTTCTAAGGATTGTGAAATATCATTTAAGATAGTTTTAGTACTATTTTCAGCATATGGGAATTTAACTGATATTTTCCATTCACGTTTTTCTTCCCATTTACCATTAACGTTCTTGAAAGATACGGAAGGAGGTACTCTATTTATTTCACTAAATATTGTTTGGCCGGACAAAGGATTGCCTATATGAATGAAATCAACAATTGCTGTTTTGTTTAATGTTTGCGGAACTTGGGACGCTAGAAGCAATAAATTACTGCTCAGAATGTAGGCACCGTCCTTCTTGTAATAAAATGCTGATTGCAAACCTTCTTTATCTGTGTAAAGAGTCAAATTGTTGTTCTTTAAATTTAGTATAGCTAAATTGAAATGCCCTGATAGATCATCGTAATTAAAAATGTTTTCAATAGCGTTTTTTGCAATTAAGCTGAGTGACTCATTACGAATTCTGTTCTTATATACAGCCGCACCTGTCGAAACGACCACTAAATCCTGCTCATCAACAAAGTAGTTATTCTTTTGGCGATTGAATAAGAAGTAAACCAGCAAACTATCAGTTTCAAATGATCTGCATTCGCCAATGGTCTCCAAGTTTCTAATTGCTTTTTCAACCCTTGAGCGGTTAGCCAATGTTTTATCCGCAATAAAATAACCAACCATATTCTAACCTTCTTTAATAATATAAATTCGTATCAACCGTAAACTCCGTTCCAAAGGGAAGTGCGCCAATGTCTTTTTTGAATTTATCGAAATTTCTGCATTTCGATGAATCTGATATGGACAAAGCAAACATATTTACATTTTGAAATCCCGGATCAAAAAATTTTGAAGTGTTATCATTCAAATAGACCATTGCATCTAAAGGGCTTTTTGATAAATTTGGGGGATAATATAAAAATACTGAACTGTCAATGCAATAAAAATCATTAAAGGAGCTCGACCATCCGGCAATATCGAAAACTTCATTAGACCAACGCCCCAATGATAATACATTCGAGGAGGCTGGACTATAATAAATGTTATTATAAAACGCGATTGTTCGTTTATAGTTTCCCCTACCCGAGCCTGAGCCGGTATTTAAACAATGAAGACTATTAATAATTGTATTATTGTAAATATTAGCAGTAAAATCACCCTGCTGATTTTCAGCATCGCATCCAAAAGCAAGGGTGTCATTCAATAAAATATTGTTATAAATAGCATTCATTTTATATGCTCTTAATAAAAAGCCTTGGGAACAATTATAAATAAGGTTATTAAAAGCATTCATATACATATTGCCCGAATGTTTATGCCGGATTCCATTAACCTCTCCATGAATAACGTTATTGTAAATATTAATAATAGAGTTAGCGGTTGCTGTACTCTCAGACAAAATCGAAACGCCTCCTATATTATTATTGCCCCCGATCAAGTTTTGCATGTTACAATAAAACAACGAATTATGTAAGCTAAAATTATGAGTACCAGAGGTTAGAACGAACATTATGCCTCCGCCTAATCCGCTTATTCCATCGCCTTGACAATGATGGACAACTACATTGTTAACATCTGCAAATTTAACATTTTCTGCAATATAAATCCCTCTAGTGTTACATCTCGTCACCTCAACATTTTGTATTTTCACTCCAAGGGCATTTGTTATATAAAGCATATCACTCATTAGAAATTCACCATCAAAAACTGCTCTTGCATTCCCGGGCCATGTTTTGATCACGGTAGGATTTCCTGAATCGCCTTGGTTTGCTCGGTACATTGCTATATTTTGATTCCTCATGCCATTGATATTCAAAGAGCCTTTGAATGTTCCTTTAATGTATAAAAAATCGCCGCCATGCAATAATCCTTGATGATAACTACTTATAGTATCCAAATATCCTACAACATTTGTAAAACAATTGAAAGGATGGTTAATAGTTCCAACCGCTCCGACGGAATCAGCATTTGCATCAATATACCAGCACCTATTTCCACTATGCGCTTCACATGGGCAAGCAGGCTCAACTCCATTGGTAATTGATAATCCAGGAGCAAAGGGGGAACTCGATGGTTGCCCAATAGATTTTGAAAAAGGACTTGAGCACATGCAACAAACTATTGTTAGTAAAACGAAATATATTTTCACAAATTACTCCTTTGCAGAACGCAATTCATAGGCTATTAATTGCAAGAATTAAGTCGTTTGCTCGTTGATTCCAATCAATAGTAAGCTCATTAATTAAAACCATCATTTCACTTCTTAAGCAATTATAATTAGAAATCAATTCATTTATCGCATTTGCTATCGCTTCACCAGTAGAATCAGAATAAACACATCCTTTATTAAAATACGTTCGCAAAGCATTTGTGTTTGATAAAATCAGAGGTTTTCCTAAGGACGTTCCTTCATATGCGCCGCACACAAGGCAATCTTCTCTTGTCGTCAAATCCATTATAGCATGCGCAGATTCCAGTAATTCCCAATAATTATCAATGGACAAGTACCCTAGCAATTTGATGTTTGATGATAACTCGCTGGTATTCAAAGAGATAGGATAACAACCTGTAACATATATGCAAATTTGCTTAGATAACAGTTTTGCAGCTTTAAATACCTCCCAATAGGGTTCATCTTTCTTAAATGAACAAACAAAAACTATCCTTATTTCCTTTTCCAATTCTAATCTTTGCCCAACGACTTGTTTTTCAGGCAATTTGTCTGGCAATATGAAAGCTTTACCATGATTTTGTTCAACTTCATGCTTTAAAACCTCATTAGTAACAATAATCAAGTTTGCTTTTCTTTGAATCCAGCGCGAAAGCAACATGAGTAATCCACTTCGGCCGTCCATTGGCCTTAGTCCAACATTATGCGCATCTATTATTAATTTATGCCGATAAATTGGCTTCAGGCAAATAGCTAACAAAGCTAGAATTAAAGAAGGGTTTTGTACCACTGCTATTTTTGGATGAATAATTGAAAAGGCTTTTATTGTTTGAAATAGACAAAAGCAATATCGAATAATAATTGCTTTATCATCATGAACAAATTCAAAAAGAGGAATATTTAAAAAACGAGCTATACCTCGATTTCTAGGTTGATTTTCCCATGTTAACCAAATAGATTTAGTATTTATTACCATTCTTGACTCTCCGGGAAACTCAATTGCGTTCGCAAAACGTACTGACGCATTGCTGCCCAAATAATTTGCTGAGAAACCTTTTCACTGGCGCGAGTACGAAGAAACGATACGAAAGCTTGACTATGTGAATAAAGTTCATGTTGAATTTTCGCTATCCCAACCTCATAAAGATTATGAGCTTATTTTGTCAAGAGCTCACTATAAAAATCAAATAAGTTTTTAAAATATACCGTACTGTTGAACTCTCGAATAGCGCGTTCTCTGCCCGCACTGCCCATCTGTTTTCTTAATTCCGGACTGGAAATAAGCAATTCCAATTTCACGGCGAGATCATGTACGTCTTCACTTCTAAAAAGAAGTCCATCGATGCCATCGTCGATTACGGTAGGTATGCCGTCAACATTGGCGCCTATCCGAGGCTTCCCTGCTGCCATGGCTTCCAGTAAAACCCTGCCCATTGCTTCTGAGCGTGAAGGAAGAACAAAAATTGAACATTGACCTATATGAAAAGGCATTTCCGAAGGCATTACCGGTTTATGATGGAAAATTTGTGGATTACCGTCAATTGCCTTGTTTAGCTGTGCTTGATTGGAAAACCAACCTAGTATTTTAAGCTTCCATAATGGGTATTTGTCGGCTATTGATTTAAAAGCGGCAATTAAAATATCAACGCCTTTGCGTTTGAATGGAAATCCTGTGAATAATATTTCATTATTCTCATTAGGAGAACATGTGGCGAGAAAGGGCTGAATATTAACGTTGTTAGGAAACCAGCGAATAATTTTTCCAGAAAGGAATTCATTAAAGGGATCAATCTGTGTTGGAAAAAGTAATTTTATTCCATGTGCGTGGGATAAAACAAGTTTTTCTATTTTTGGGTACAAGAATTTTTTTACTTTTGTAGAAAAACTCGCTTCGTTGTCCAGATATTCTGCGGGGGAGGTATATACGCCATTGACTTGTGGAGCAAATTTTGCTTTTAATATGAATGAACAAAGCATCCCTATTATTCCGGTGGTTAGCGGATCGTAGGTAACAACAAGATCGATTTTGTTCCGATGAATCCGCATATTTATACATAGCAACAAGGATTTTATAACAAGGTTAATTTTAGATAAAGAGTCATGTTTAAAGTTAAATGGAAAACAATGCCAGCAAAAATCGCCGACTTTTTTACTGCTTAAAATACCCGGATTTCCGGATGTTGTAATAACATGTCCGGCGAATTTCTCTGAGAGCATGATATAATACTCTCCCGGTTTTGATAATGCCGGGCCAGGGGTCACAATCAATAAATTTGGTTTCTTAGGTGTTTTTATAATTTCATTATAAAAATTAATTAAATTATTAAAATAAACTCTACTATTAAAATCTCTTTGTGCACGATCTCTACCCGCTTGACCCATTTTTCTTCGCAATTCAGGATCGGTAATGAGTAATTCAATTTTATGTGATAGATCAACGATGTCTTCGCTCTTAAAAAGCAAACCGTCTATGCCATCAGTAATAACCGTTGGAATACCTTCTATATTGGAGCCAATCCGCGGTTTGCCGGCAGCCATGGCTTCCACTAATACGCGGCCCATTGCCTCCGTTCGAGAAGGGAGAACAAAAATTCCGCATGTACAGATATGTTGCGGCATTTCCGAATAATATACTGGCGGATGGACCTCAATTCGGGGATGGCCCCCAATTGCCTTGTGCAATTCCTCCTGATTAGGGAACCAACCCAATATCTTTAGAGTCCAATCAGTGTGCCTTTCCGAAATCAGCTTAAAAGCAGCTACTAAAACATCAACGCCCTTTAGTTTAAACGGAAAACCGGCAAAAAGAATCTCTTTCTTTTCTTCGCCTTGTTTGAAATTCAAAAAAGGACCTATATCAACATGGCAAGGGAAACTATGAACTACTTTGTCTTGGAAGTTTTCTTTTAATGAGGCTAATTGTTCAGGGAACAACAGTTTTATCCCTTCAGAATGCCTGAGAACAAAAGACTCAATTAGGGGATACATGCGACGTTTTAGTATTGTCAAAAAATTATTGACTTCGTCCGTGAATATGGCGGGTGATGAATATACGCCATTAACCTCCGGAGCAAATTTTGCGTTCAAGATACGAGCGCAAGCCCATCCTATCAGCCCCGTCATGAGGGGGTCGGAAGTGACGACAAGGTCTATTTTTGCTTGACTGCTTCGCATTTTCAGGCACAACAATAACGAACGCAGAACAAAATTAAGCCTTGATAATAGGGCATGGCTCTTCTTGAAAGCAAAACAATGCCAGGAAAAATCGTCTACTTTCTTAATCCTTGAAATATCCGGATTGCCGGAGGTTGTGATGATATGTCCGGAAAATCCTTCCGAGAGGATTTTATAAAATACTCCCGGCTTCGATAGCGTGGGCCCCGAGATTATAATCACCAATTTGGGTTTCATGGGTATTCTACCACCTGAACCGGATTCTCCAGGTTGTAATTCTGAAAATGCCGCTCTAAACTTTAAACATCTTTCGTAAACTCAAAACAAAATCCCTGTCGATGAACCAAAAATAGCCAAAGTAAATGCCTGATCCTAAAACAATGAAACCACACAGAAAAGAAATTTCTAATGGTTTTCCGGAAACATTTTGCAAAGTTAAGGTACTTCGAATTAACATGAGAATAGAACCCATTAGTAATGTTCCGCAGATTGGGTGCAGAATGTTGAAAAAGTATCTTTGTAAGGCAATTCCAAATTTTCTAATGGAAATGAATATCCAGCCAAGGCACAAGATTACATATGTTGTTGTCCAAGGAATTATGATGGCGTTTAATCCATGCTGCACGGCAAAATAGAAGGAAATAGGCATGGCAATAACGCAGGCGATATTATAATAAAGGCCCCAATTGGGCCTGCCTTGGGCTGCGTGGACAAAATTATTTATTGCATTTAGACTTGTTAAAATCTGCACAAGGCAGAGTGTACGAAAAAGTGGAATTATCGGCAACCATTTTTCATTCAAGAGCAATTTAATTAAGTCGCCGCCGAGTAAATATCCACCTGCGAATAATGGCAATACGATGGCTGCCGAAACTTTTGTGATGTTAAGGTATAATTTGTTAAAGCCTTCCGGATCGTTTTGCAACCTGGAAAATGCGGGAAAGGAAACATTGTTGATAAGAGATACTATTTTATCGGTTGGTATCTGGGACAAATCAAGGGCAAACGTATAATACCCTAATAAGTTCGATTTCCATGCTCTTCCGGCAAAAAATCTGTCTGATTTTTCCTGGACATAAAAAAGAGACCGGCCTAAAGCAAGCATTAATCCAAAAGATAAAAATGGTTTTGACTCGGCAAAATCAAAGTGAAAGGCTGGGAGCCAGTGGGATTTTCTAAACAATAAAACGGTCCTTAAAAAAGACCTTATGACAAAACCGAATATAAGAGTCCAAACGCCACCGCCAAATTTTGCAATGAAAAACATGCAAAGACTTGATACTATTACAGACATCATGTCAATTAGGCCGATAGACTTAAAATCCATTTCCTTTCTTATAAGACTTGAAGGAACGATTTGAAGGCCATTTAAAACAAAGAGAATGGCGACTGTTTGAGTAATCGGAATTACTCTGGGTTCATGCATAATAAAGGCCGTGAGATAGGATATCGGAAAGCAACTGATTGCCAGGATGGTTGTAATAATTGTTGAAAACCAGAATACCGAGGACAATTCTTTTCCTGAAACGTTTTGCCTCTGAATAATCGCGTTGCCAAGTCCCAATTCGCTTAATGCCAAAGCATAGCCTGTTATAATCGTTGACATTGCCATGAGCCCGTAATCGCCGGGAACCAATATCCTTGCCACGAGAATTGTTATTGCCCAGGAAAATGCCTGACTGAAAAGGCTGAAAAATGCCATCCAGGAAACGCCCCTAATAACTTTCGATTCAAGCGACATCTACGGTGTTTCCATCTGAAATAGGAGAAATCGATTTATTGATTATTAGTGCGGCAGAAGGAATGAGGCCGCAAATATACCAATAATGTGGATAGTAAAGTACGGAAATAAAAGTTGCTGAGGTAAAAAAGCCCGTTAGAGAGGCCAATAAAGCAACGGAAAGATTCTTAAAAAAGATTCCATTTTCTACATTACAGAATTGGGAGTTTTTCCTTATTCGAAAGACGTCACGGATATTAATAAAAAGCAAAAAAAGATAGATAATAGTTCCAATAATACCTGTTTCCGGAAGAAGCGTAAACCACAATGAATGGGCGACCCTGCCCCACATTCCGCGCCTAAAATAGTCAGATTGATATTCAGAGAACCTGACTTGGTAGTTGTTCCCGCCGACCCCTAATGGATTATGCAAAAACATGTTCCATCCTGCGCGCCAGGATTCAATTCTTTCCTTTGCAGTCCCATGTTGGGTGTCGGAGGCAGTCGATATCCTGCTCCAGTATTTATCGCCTGCATACAGATAAAGAGAAAGTGCGATGATACCTATAACCAATAAAGAAATAAATTTCTTAGGATTAAATATCCAGAATATGAAAAACATCGCAATAAGGCCCATAAAACCGCCGCGAGATCGCCCAATGACATTTGCCGCAATTCCCAATGCAGTAATTAACCCAAACCCAATCTTCCTCCATAAAATTTTTTCCGATAGAAAAAAGACAAAACAAAAAGGAAGCCAGGTATTTAAATACAGCGAAAAATCATTTTCGTCCAAAAATTGTGCTCCCGTGCCACAACCGTGATGACGTAGTGCAAATTGGACCTGATAAGCCATGAACAAAATAGCGATAAAAATTACTTTTTTCAATCGTTCAAGGGAGTCAATGCAACAAGTAATTGATACTATAAATGGAATCATTAAGAGAAGAGCAGTTGCCGTATTAAAGGCCTTATGATGATTTACGGCAAAGGGGATTTCAAAGGATAAAAGAAGGATGAAAAATCCTATCAGGCGAATTTGTGGAATTTTCCAATTAATCAGGTTGCGATTTCTTATTATGATGACAGAGAGGATTATGACCAAAAACATTGCCGGACGTATATAGCCAAGTATTTTAGTTGAGTCTTGGGGTCTGACATAATCAATAAATAAAAATATTATAGTAAAAACAAACCAGGCTTTGCTTGGCGTTGTTTCAGGCTGAAGCTCAATATCTTCGAGTTGTTCCATAATTACAACTATGGGTTACGGAGAAATTTTGGCAATGAATTTAATGTTTACTTAATTTGATACAGACGCTCATATTGTTTTGTCATAATGCCTGATTCGAATTTTTGGTTGAAAAGATTAAAGGCATTTTTAATCACCTTGTTTTTTAATATGGTATCTTTAAGCATCTTAATGATGGCCTTACTGATTGCGTCTGGATCTCCAGGTTCAATAAGCAATCCGGTTTCTTCGGATATTATCACACCAGGAATGCCTCCAACGTTTGTTGCAACAATTGGACATTGTGCTGCCATGGCTTCCAGAATCACTAACGGCAACCCTTCGGAAATTGAAGGTAACACATATATATCAAACAATTTAAGAAGCTCCGGTATATCAAGCCTCATTCCGATGAATTTAACATGTTCATTAATGTGGAAGGACACAGCTTCTTTGACTAAATCGTCCTTTAACGATCCGGTCCCGGCAATGACAAGGGAACATTCTGGAAAAGACTGAAGGATTTTCGGAATTGCCTTGATCATGTAAGTAATGCCTTTTTGCTTGCAAAGCCTTGCACAAATTCCGATAAGGGGGCCGGTTTTTGTTATTCCAAGTTCTGCCCGTTTAGCTTGCTTATCTATCAAGATGGAAAAAGCTGCCCCGTCTACACCGTTGAGAATTACGGAAACCTTGCTCTTGGGTATTTTTTCGTATTTTATCAAATCATACGCCGTTGCCTGGGAAACGGCAATGACTTTATTCACAAAATGCGATAAAACCCACTCCGCGAACATATAACGCCGTTTATCGGGATAAGTTCGGGAGTGGTCCGTATGAATTCTTGTTTTAACACCGGAAAGTATTGCGCCGATTGTTCCGTCAAAGAATGGTTGGGTGTTATGGGTATGAATCACATCGATTTTTTCAGATTCAAGTATTTTTGCCACTTTAAGAAACGAAAAATAATCGACCCTGTCCTTAATTTGAGGGAGAAGCATTACCTTAATTCCAAGTTTTTGTATTTCCAAAGCATGATCGCCTAAGGCACGGAGACATAGAACTGAGGGTTCAAACACATCACGGTTTATCGATCTACAAATATTGACAACAACCTGTTGGAGGCCGCCAAGTGCAAGATCATGCGTGATAAGCATAACTTTTATTTTTGACAATGCAGTTCCTTATCAATGATTTCTGCAATTCTTTCGCTTGCTTTGCCATCCCATTTGTCCGGAACAGAGCTTTTTTTCCATTTTCCCGCCAGGGCCTTTTCACCATATTCGACAATGGATTCCGGCTTGGTTCCTGCCAATACATTTGAGCCGACTTCAACAGTAATAGGTCTTTCCGTGTTTTCGCGTATCGTGATGCACGGGATTTTCAATGCCGTTGTTTCTTCCTGTAAACCGCCGCTGTCTGTCAGCATAAGGCGCGCATTCTTGAATATATACAGAAAATCATCGTAGCCAAGCGGGGTCGTAATGAGAAGACCGCTCTTTTTGTCAGCACCAAGTGCCGTAATTTCCGAAAAAAAAGAGGACAGACCGAATGCGTCGATATTCTTTTTTGTCCTGGGATGGCAGGGAAAAATCACCGGCGTTTTTTCGGACAGCTTCTTGCATGCCTTGATTATCCCGGTAAGTACTTCCTTATTGTCCACGTTCGACGGCCGGTGCAATGTCAAACATGCGTACGCCGCTGGAAGTCCATTACATAACGATCGCGCCAGTTCCGACGGTCCGGATTCGTTGATCTTTGACAATTGATAAAACAGATTATCGATCATGACGTGGCCCACGAAATGGACTTTCCGGGAATCCTGACCTTCTCCAACAAGGTTTGAAGTGCCTTCTTTCTCTGTCGTGAAAAAGATATCGGTAATGGCGTCTGTGGCAAGTCGATTGATTTCTTCAGGCATGGTACGATCGCGCGACCGGAGTCCGGCCTCCACATGACCGAGAAGAACGTTCTGCTTTTTTGCCACAAGACCTGCCGCAATGGTCGAGTTGACATCGCCGACCACAAGGACCATGTCCGGATTGGTTTTTTCGCAAACTTCTTCGAATGCCACCATGATTTTCGCGGTTTGGGCCGCGTGGCTGCCGGAACCTACTCCGAGATTGAAATCAGGCTCTCCGATCCCAAGCGATTCGAAAAAAGATCCTGCCATGCCGTGATCGTAGTGCTGGCCGGTGTGAACGACAAGTCCGCGCAGATTCGGGTGCGTTTTCAATGCCCGCAGAATCGGTGCGATCTTCATGAAATTTGGACGGGCGCCCGCAACCAAAAGGATAGTCTTCATTTTCAAACTTTCAGGGTATCAAGCGTATTTAATTTGGCTTCCATAATATCGATTAATTTAAGTGTCAGGTTTTCACGGGAAAACCGTGATAAAAACCTGTCGATTAAATTATCAGGAATTCCATTGATTTTATAAGCCTGCATGGCATCTGTTATTGCCTGAGCCACTACGTCAGGCTTTTCTTCAGTAACTATATAGGACCCAGGGCTGAACTCCTTAATAATTCTTTCCGCTTCGCCATGGGGAATTGTTGCTAGAAATGGGACATTTAACGGAATGCCTTCGAAAAGCTTGGTGCTGAGAAAGCCTTTGACGATCCGCAATAATTGCAGATGGGATTTTGATAAAGAAATCAAAAGGTTTTCATAGGGAACTCTTTGATGTGAAGAAACAAGGTCTTGGACGCCGTAGCGCGCGGACAATTCGTTGATTTTGTATGCTCCATCACCATAAAACAAGAACTGAAAATTATAGCGATTGATCGTTTCTTTTGTCTTGAGAAGCTTGCAACCGGCAAAAAACGGGTCGATAAACGGCTGTGAATAGAAGTAGAAATCGCCGGAGTAAATAATCGTGAATTTTTCGAATTTTTCCCGGTTGTTTTTATCGATTTTGTAATCAGCGTCAAAGCCGTTATGGATTGCGAATATCTTGTTCCGTGAATGAGGAAACTCCGTTTCATATGCCTCTTTCGTGTCATCCGTATTCACGATGAAAATATCCGCTTTTTTGATGAAATACGATTCGAACATTCGATTGATCTTTATTCTGCTTTTAAGAAGACCCTGGTTCAGGGGCGTGTTAATGGTGAAAGGATCTCGAAAATCGATAGCCAATGTTTTTTTTGTAAATGCTTTTAAAGCGATTCCGATAAGCGCGGAGCTGAAGGGGGAACAGGAAACGTAAATGATATCGAAATTCGTTTTTTTGAAAAGCCTAAGGCATTTCAGGACCGTCAGAGGAATCCAACCGATAAACAGATCCGGGATGCATATCAAATTGTAAAACAATCTAAACTTTGGGACAATGCCGGCTATCTTCAAAATCCTTAGAACAATTGCGTCCAGATTTCCGATTATGCCGCTGAGGTTCAGTATCGATTTGGAATATTCGGTTTGAACTCCTTCCGGAGGTTCTTCTTTTCCAAGGGAGCAATAATTCTTGTCGGGATTTTTAACGCTGACAACGCGGCAGTTCCAGCTATGTCGCCGAAGGTACTTTGCAAAAGCAATGCTTCGTCTGGCTCCGACGTCCTGCAAAGGCGGGAAATAATAGCATATCATTAAAATGTTTCTAGTCATTTATTCAATGAATCCGAAGTTGCCATTTGCCGCATCGAGCAATTCCCTGCGTTTTTTCTCATTAAGATTCTCAATGTTGTATTCCTCTCTAAATACCTTGGTCTCCGTGCCGGCCATTTTTTTTATTCTCGAAAGGTACTCTTCAAGCGAACAAACAGGCTTCGCCGGATTCCCAGCGGCAACCGTGTTGGCCGGAATGCTTTTTGTCACCACAGAACCTGCGCCGATTATCGAATTCTGGCCGATAGTCACATTGGGCAAAACAATGGTCGAATCTCCGATAAAGCAATTTTCGCCAATGGTAATTTTCCCGAATTTTGTGTATCCCAAATGGTTCTTCGTGCTTGCGTCATGGGCGATGAGCCGGACATTCGGGCAAATCGTGCAATTGTCTCCGATGGAAATAAGGTAACAATGCGACGGATCAAAGAAAAACGTATCCACGATCAGGACGTTTTTCCCAAGTCTAAGCCCTTTGTTGACAAGACCGCTTATATACCTCTTCTTCTTGTATTGCAAGAAGGAATAATACGCTTTCATTAATAAACCCAGCATAATCAAGACTCCGCTTACGCTCCCTTAGGGAGATGGAGGGGCAAGATAAAAGTCAAACAACTGAAAAACTTTCAGACACCTCCGGGGGCGTATCCCCAAATCTCTCTTCCATCCATTCGCTCACGAGCGTCATCAATTTGTTTCGTACGCTTCTCAATGTGTAAATATGGTCCGCCTCTTTAACATACCGAACGCACACCCGGTTCTTAAAGCGCACTAAGCGGAACATGTGCCTGAACTGACCCGCATAATTGTAATAAATCGGCACGCCCCCGGAATAGATGTAATACAATTCAACGCCCCTGTCGATGAGCTGTTGAACTTCCCGCATGGTCTTCTTTTTCTTCGGGAATTCCCGGACATAAACTTCCGCATGTTCGGCAAGGGAGAACTCATGAGCTTCGGTTTTTGCTTTTGTGCCGACAAGAGACTTGAATCTTTTTCCAATGAATCGGAGCGCCCGGGCGGGATTGACAATGCCGGGCCCGTAATCGCGCACATAAAACCCCAGCGTCCGGTAAGCGTACCCGTCAAGGAAGACGATTCCCGCGACGCGCTTGTCCCGAAGCGCCGCCGGATGCGCGTAATCCGCGCCTGAGCACAGGCCGACGATAATGCAGGTTGCGGCAGCGGTCGACTCGAGCAGGAAATCAATCGCTTCCTGCATGTCCAGAAGCGCCTGCTCGTCATAATGCTTTTTCCCATTGTATTTGGCGCTGTCTCCTAAACCATGAAGATCGAACCGCAAACTCGCATGGCCTTTTTCCGCGATCATCCGGGCAAAATCGGTATTGAACCTGTTGAATCCCGTCCTGTGCAGAAATCCTGCGTTAAGAAGCAAACAGGCGGGTTTGGCGCCGGCCGTGGCGCCATCATCGGGTTGGGCCAGGATGCCGGTAAGCTCACGGCCTTCGCCGAATGTCACAACCCGTTCGCTCACACCTGCTCCTTGGCAACGCAATCCACCAGTGCCGGCAGGTCTTTACTATTTAAAATGACATGGTCCCACAGTTTTTCGTCATTCCAGGTGTCGGGCGCCGAAGTTGTGGTGGTGCGGACCGCGCAATCTCCTGGAAATTCGAGTACCGAGATGTCAATCTCGCTCATTTCCTTTTGCAGGTTTTGGGAGTACGTGAAGCCGAGAAATTCGTGCTCGCTCGTAGGCGATTCGGCCACGGGAGAGGATTTTTTCAGAAAAGCGGTGTGGAGCTTTTGCACCTCGTCCAAATACGTTTGTCCGGAAGCCACGGCGTCCCACAGAACAACGGCCTTGATGTCCGGCATCTTACATGCTGCAAGGCACGCGAGCGTGGCTCCGAACCGCAGTCCCGCAATCGTGACGGTACTCTGGCGTGATAGTTTTTGCAGCTCTTCGATCGCGATTCCGATATTTCCAAGCCATGTATCGATTGAAGTCTCCGATGGCGCGCCCATGGAATCGCCGTGACCGGACCAATCGAATCGCAACACCGGGTGACCGGCCGCGGCAAGCTGTTCCGCCAATTGACGGATTATATTGTATGAACGCATGTACTCGTGACCGATGGGAGAACATAACAGCACGGGACGCGCCGGCGCGGACGCCCCATCCGGTTCGTGATAGGCGCCGAAAAGCCTTTGGGTTCCGTTGCCGAAAAACAGAGGAAGGATCTTTGCGTCTTTTCTTTCCGAAGGCTCACGTGGCACGCTTGGTTTTTCCCCAAAGTCGTGGTTCTGGGCAAGCTCTTCCAGCGTGTTGAGCATCATGGCGCGGGGATGAATGTCCACGCCGGTCTCAATTTCGATCCTGGTCAGGACCTTGACGGAAAGGAGCGAATGGCCGCCTATTTCAAAGAAATTGTCCCGCAAACGCACCGTATCGATGTGGAGTTCCTGTTTCCAAACATCGGCGAGGTAGGCCTGGTTCGGCGTGAGGACCTCGGGCGGTTCCTGCTTTTTGGTCGCGCCGCGCTCCTTGGGAAAGTCAAGGCGCTTTCTGTCTATTTTTCCCGCGGGCGTGAGCGGCATGCGATCGAGCTCGAAGAAATGGTGCGGGAGCATGTAGTCCGGAAGCAGCGCTTTGCAATGCACGCGCAGTTCGGCGGCGGTCAGAACGCGCCTCTGGCCCGAAAGAACGTAAAAGGCAAGCAGCCGCGAGTCTCCGGGGGAAATTTCCCTGCAAACCACGGCGCATTGCCGTATTCCTTCATCGGAAAGTATCACGTTTTCGATTTCTCCGGTCTCGATGCGATGCCCGCTTATTTTCACCTGCGTGTCGATCCTTCCAAGACACTCGATCTCGCCGTCGGGCCGGTATCTCGCCAGATCGCCGGTCCTGTATATCCGTCCGTTGGAAAAGGGCGTGACGATGAAGCGCTCGGCCGTGAGCTCGGGCCGGTTGTGATATCCCTCGGCAAGCCCAACCCCGCCGATACATAGCTCGCCGATATCACCCACAGGCGCCTGATTCATCCGGTCGTCAATGATGAACATCGTGGTATTGGCAATGGGGCGGCCGATGGTAACGGGCGCGGCCCGGTCCGTAACCCTGCAGCAGGACGACCACACCGTGGTCTCGGTGGGGCCGTACATGTTCCATAATTCCTTGACAATAGGCGCCAGGTCGCGCACCAGGTCGCGGGGGAGCGGCTCGCCGCCGCACAGGGCCTTGACACTGGGAGAACTTTTCCATCCCGATGCAAGAAGCAGGCGCCAGGTCGCGGGAGTGCCCTGCACGATGGTCACGCCCGAAGATTCGACCAGCCGGGCCAGCCGGGACCCGTCTCTGGCAGTGGCATGATCGACGATCACCGAGCATGCGCCGCACACGAGGGGCAATAGAATTTCCAGCACCGCAATGTCGAACGACAGGGTCGTCACGGCCAGGACGATGTCCTCGGCAGCGATACCGGGTTCACGGCTCATGGAAAACAGAAAATTGACCACGGCCCTGTGCGGTATTCTAACGCCTTTCGGCTTGCCCGTTGACCCGGATGTGTAGATGACGTAGGCCGTCTGGTCCGCAGAGACCTTCGGGGCCTTGAACAAGGATTGCTTTTCATCGGCTGAAAAAGAGTCCGGCACGATCACGACACTCACGTTGTGTGGCAAAAATGAGAGAAACGGGGCCTGCCTGCGGCTCGTGACAACCGCCTTGATCGATGCGTCTTCCGCCATATAGGCAAGCCGCGACTGCGGGTAGTAAGGGTCGAGCGGCACGTACGCAGCGCCTGTCTTAAGAACGCCGAGAAGCGCGGAAACCATGGAAAACGACCGGTCGATGCAAATGCCCACGAGCTCACCTCGTTTTATTCCTTTTGCCGCCAGAGTCCCGGCGATAGCATTTGACATTCGATCCAGCTCGCCGTAGGTGTATGCTTTTCCGTCGAAATGCACGGCCCGGCGATTCGGCGTACGTCCGGCCTGTTCAGCGATGAGCTCATGGATGCAGGCGGCTTCGGGGAAAGGGCGTGCGGTATCGTTCCAGGAGGCCGGAACCGGCGATCCGGCAATAACTGACGTTGGCGCGTGAGGAAGATTGTCCTTCACAAATCAAATCCGATTCTTACAAAATATTCTTATAAATATAGTAGAATCCCCTGGCTGAAACCCTTGAAAATACGACGAAAATGGCCTAAACCATTTTTGATCTCTTGGGCATAATTTTTCGATGCTCTGCCTCGACGTTAACGCACCTCTCCCTTCGGGGGTGAGTTGTTCTTACGGTGTCTGCTTTGTCAAATCATCGATCAAAGTGCACAGCTTCTTTCCCATTGCTTCCCATGAATAGTTCTTTGCAAGAGAAATGCAATTGTGTATGTAGGAAGTATAACATTCCTCGGATGCGTTGAGTATGGTTTCCGCTCCGGCTATCCATCCGTCGAGCGTTTCTGCGATACTGCCGTGTTCGCCGGAAACCATGTCTATTCCTTCGGCGCCTTCGGCATTGGTCACGACCGGGGTCCCGACGCTCAATGATTCGAGAAACTTGTTTTTAAGGCCCCCGCCGGAAAACATGGGCGCAAGGAATAATCGAGCATCTGTCAAGTAAGGATAAATATCGTCGACCTCGCCGACAAAGTCCACCCCATCGATGCTTTCCGCTCGAGCTTTGAGCGATGCGGAAGGATTGCGGCCGATGATCCGAAAGCGGAGCCCGGGATATTTTCGACGGACCTCGGGCCAAATAGTATCCAGGCTGTACAAAAGCGACGTGATGTTGGGGGCGTAATCGAGGAATCCGAGAAATACGATGAAGGCGGATTTGAATTTGCCGAGACAATATCCGCGGTCAACGGTCAGGTCCGGGACAGAGGTTCCGTTCGGAAGGACGAGGATCTTGTTCCCCGGCAAGGTCTTGGAAATATAGTCGGCGTCTCTTTGGGTTATTGCTAAAAGATGAACATCCCGCGTCAGAAAGACTCGGTGGATTTTATTGACATAAGCGACGTCAAAGCAGTATGAGAGCCTTTGCATGGGGTGCAGGATGCTTTTTTTGTTTGCTTCCATATGGCGGACCGTGGAATCGCACAGATCGCATATCTTTGATGCCGTTGCATCCAGGTCGCCGTATCCGGAATAAGCATCGAGCCCAAAGTACAGAGACGCGTCGTAGCGTCCGGCCTCTTTTTCCAATAATTCCCTGAACCGCGGATAAAAATAATGGTCAGGAACATAGAGAGCCTTTCGATCCGGCCTTATGAAAGACGCAAGATAGTTGACAATAGAAAAACCGGGACGAGAAGGAGTTTCTTCGGAGCTCCGGCAGGTTTCGGCGTCCGGAAAATAAGAGGAAAGCAATTCAGTATTGCCGGGCGCGAATAGGGATAACCGGTAATTCTTCGAGAGCTCCCGCAGGAATCCAATATACCGCAGCGGCCAGCCCGAGGTCATTCCCGTAAAGGGCTCGTTAAGAATGATCTTGATCTTTTTCACTGCAACGCCTTAACGCAGTTCGATTTTCTTTATGTCAAAGATTGTCGGATCGTCTGATCTGTGGGTGAAGAAAACCACCTGATTGATATGGTTGAGGTTCAAACGCCGGTTGTCCGGCGTTGTGAGGCCCTCGGACAAAGGCAATTCGCATGTTGTCCATACCGTGTCGACAACGAACCTTTTTTCGCATCTGTTTTCCACGGCGTATTTGCCGTTGCCATCCCACACGGAAAGAACAAAGCGGCCGGGAGAATGTCCTCGCATTCGTGCCGTAATCCGCAGGGTTGTATAGGATCGCCAATTTCCCGTGAGCCAGGGAATCGTAATTCCGGGATAGGTTTTCTTGGGAAATGCCGCTACTTCAAGATAAGAGACATGCGAAATGGAATCAAATCCTCTTGAAAATACCTGATGACATTCCCATTCCGGCAATTTCGCGGTGTTGAAAATGGCATAATCCATGACAGGGCATTCGACGTTTTGCACGCAGGAAGAAACGAAGAAACACAAAACGAACATGCAAAAGAAAGTCCCGATAGTTGAACTCACCCCTCCTCGCGACCCTTGGGCGTACCCGACGGGGTGCTTTGCTCGGTTTCCCCTCTCTTTAAAGAGAGGGGACAAAGGGGTGAGTTTGACCTTGACCCTCGCAGATGTTGCGCTGAAATGCGGCATGATGGCTTTCATTTCTTTTCCAATCTATGCAAATGAAAAACCATTATTTCCGGCGGCACGCCAAGGCGAAACGGCAGAAAACTTTGCCCGATTCCGCTCGTAACAGCCATGATCGTTTTATTGACGGGGAAAATGCCGCTGACATACCGTTGATCCACGGCCGGGTCAAACCTGTGAAGAAACGGCCGTAGAAAAAACACCTGGCCGCCATGGGTGTGGCCGGAACAAATAATATCGAAGCGCTGTTTCTGGTCATCGGTCAATTTGTACACGCTATGCAAGAGAAGGACGTTGCAGCAGGGTTGGCCGGCCGGCCGAAGAAGCAGCGTATCATCGCGCATGGTCACCGGGTCGTCGAGTCCGACGATCCGTATGCCGAACTCAGGCAAAGCCAGGGTGTCATTTCGCAAAATGGAAAACGGAAAATTCGCAAGCCGGTCCACGGGATATTTCAAGGAGCAGTAAACGCACTGCCGCGACCTGCAGACGTCCGTGTTTCCCATGACCATCACGGTTTTTCCATACCGGGCGATCTCATTTAATTTGTCAATTGAATACCGGGAAGTGGTATGGTACGCGGAAAAATCGCCGCCGATAAGGATGATGTCCGGCCGGATTTTGTCAAGGGCAGCAAAAACCTTTTGCTCGATGTGCCGATTGAGCGGGATGTGGAGGTCGGCCATGAACACGATCGTGCAATCCTTCTTAAGGGACATAACGGATCTGTCAATGGTTTTGACGCATAAGAGCGTGGGCTCGATTTTCCACGAATAGAGGAGAATTAAGGCAAAGAAAAAAGAGATCAGGCCGAAGGCTCTCATGGATGTTCTCGATGTCATTTCACCGGGTGAGGTCGCTTTGAAATTATCGGAGAAATTTGTTCACATACGGATATATCGCGGCAGCAAAAGAAGACAGCGCGTTTTCGGCCTGCCGGGAATCGTCGCTGTCCATTGAAATGGCGATAAACGCCGCGTTGTTGCGTTTTGTCTTTAACGTGTTCTCAATGGTCTTTTTCCTTGCCGCTGCGACGTCCGGATACGACTTCCCGTCCACGACAAACCAGCTCAGGGTGGCCACGGGACGTTTTTGAAACACCGCATCCGTTACCGTGGCCTCCAGGGACGCCGCAGGGGCGACGGGTATTTCCAGTTCTTTCTTGTTCTCCATGAATGAACCGAATTGGACGCTTGAGATTCTCTTTGTCGTGTTCTGCACGTCGAACCGGGCGATAAGAAGGGTGAGCATTGCGCCGCTGTGGCTCATGTATGTTCTGTAAAGACTCGACTCGGGTTTCCCAAGGTAAAACGATATCATGCGGGGGGATGCGGCGTCGGAGGTAGGGGAACCGGTCCATTCGTTGATAACGGAAGGGAAATCCCCTAGATTTTCCGCGAAGCGCGCGGGCCTCGCTTCGGAGAAGGTGACCATGGCAAAAGTCAATGCCAGAATACAAAAGCAGCAGAACCAGGCGAGGCCGATTGACCTATGCGCATGATCATTCTCCAGCGCCACCGGCTTTTCCCCTGTTGTGGAAACTAATGGCCTGGCCGTTCCGATTCGCGCGAAAAGAAGAGAACAGAGGTACAGAAACACAAGAGCGAGGGGATAAATAAACGGCATGCGAAGAATCTCATGCGGCCCGTGGATAGCGCTTTTGAGCCCGTCGTAGTTCCAGAGCGCGACCAGAATAATGCGGATCGTGTTGACGGTCAGCGCAAACGGCACGGTAAGGAGCAAGAGCGCGATGCGCGGCCATATCGATTTGTGCATCATGAAGCCGAGCGGAATTGCAAAAGCGATAAGGGCGGTGAGTTGGCCGGCGCCGCTGCATTCCGAGGCGACTTCCAGGACAGCATGGGGCAGACGCAAAAATCTGCCGTCGCGAAGCACGTCCCAGCCGCCATAGCGCAAAATGGTTTCGGTGGCCATTGCAGAGGCATATTGCATGAAAACCGCGACGGGCGAGAGCGCTCGTTCCACGATGGATGTGGTCAGGATGAGGTATCCGACCGGAAGCAAAAACAGTTTTGCGTACCTGTTGCCTGAAAGCAACGAGACGCAGCCGAGGATGAGAAACAACAGGCTGATTTCGATGAAAAAATCGATGATGACTATTTTCCATAACGCAAAAGCGGCGCAGCCCACGGCCATAAGCGTGATCCCCGTTCCATAGGACGGCCGGGGATCAAAGGGAAATAGCTCCGTGCGTCTGGTCCACACGAAAAAAAAGCTTACCGGGATAATCAGAAATCTCCAATATTGTTCGAGCCGCAACCATTGAACGGCAAGCACCGTGGTCCCGTTTATAAACACATACCCGAGCATCGCGACGACGCAAACGCAGCATGCGGCGAAAAGAGAAAGCCTCAACTTATTGGAAATGACAGGGAGATTCATAGCTTTATAAAATACATTGCTTTATAGAATACATTAAATGATACTTTAAAATCTTTGCATTGGACAACAATTTATTATTTTAAATTCTATCGAATTGATACTCTCTCTTTCCATGCCGGGACATATGTCCTATTATTTGTTTGTACTCCTGTCGGCCGCGCTCAACATCATTTTATGTTTCTTGATTCGCTTCAAGCAATACCGGCGGTCCCTTGCTTTTCCGCTTTTTGGATTGGCGATCGCATTTCCTCTTCATTCCTTTTTCGGATCCGCGCTTTTCACCAAATCCGTCTGGGGCGCGGAGAATTCCTGGGCTTTCCGCGCGTATTGCTGTACGTATATTGCCTCGACCTTGTTCTTGACAGTGTTCATCAAAGGCTTTTTCCGCGACACTGAGCAAAAACCCGCGGCATCATTTTTCAAACCTCCGTTCTCGTTCGCCACGCTTGTAGGGATATGCGGCGCGCTCGCCGCTTGTGCGTGCATGGTGGTCCCCGTGTGCCATCAATTGAGGACCGCGACCGGGATGCTCGCCATTCTTGATCCCCTTGGCGACGCGATTGTTTCCGTTCAACTGGCGCTCGTCGTGTATTCCCTCTTTGTTCTCGAAAACACCTACCGTTTTGCCCAGGAGTATCAGCGGAAAATAGCGCGGCTCTGTTTCCTTGCCTTGTTTATTCTACTCGTTTTTCAACTCTATTTTTCAGCCCATTTGCTTTTGTACAAAGTCCTCGGCCCGGACATGGTGTATATCGCGGCTGCGGCGTACGGCCTCACCTATCCTGTTTTGCTTGCAGGCCTGCTTCGCTACCGGCTCGGCGCGGAACGGATATCGATTCCGCGCAATGCGGTTTTTTCCACCGTGTCGCTGCTTCTTTCCGGCGCGGCTTTCATCGGCATCGGATTGACCGCTTTTGCTTTTAAGAAGCTTAAGCTGGATTTCGGTTATTTCGAACAAACGCTGATTATTTCTACGCTGTGCCTTTTTGCGCTCTTGATCATCGGCTCGGGGACCATGCGAAAGCGGATCGCGCGGTTCATGAATAACTATTTCTATTCCCACAAGTTCGATTACCGCGAGCAGTTCTACAATCTTCACCGGTCCTATATGACCGGCGAGAACGTTGAGAATTCCATGACCGAAATTATAGAAAACATGAAATACGCCATAGCGGCGGACGACGCTTTTATTTTCCTGCGCAACGATACCGACGGTCACCTTTACATGCACGAAAATAAGGAAAGCTCAACGTCGCAGGACTGCGTCATCCGGGGCGACAGCCGCATCGTCCGGGAATTGTCCAAAACGCTCTTGCCCACGGAAATCATTGCCCGGCCCGGTGAAGAGGACGAGGCGGACGCGCTTTTGCGTTCAGCGATAAAGGCGGATATTCTCTTCCCCGTGCTTAACCGGCGTCAGTTGCTCGGAATCCTGGCATTGCGTCTCGGCAAAACGGCAAAGATCGGCATTGAAGAAAAGGCCCTCATTGAAGCGTTTGCCAATTCCATCGGTGACGTTCTCTTCAAGAATAAGGTCCTTACCGAGCGGGTCGAACGCAAGCAATTCGAGTCTTTTTCGCATCTTTCGTCCTTTATCGTGCATGATATCAAGAACCAGACGGCCACGCTTTCGCTTGTGGTTGGAAATGCGGTAAAGAACATGAATAATCCCGATTTTCAGAAAAGCCTGCTTGTTTCCCTTCAAAGCTGCGCAGGTAACCTCGCTACGCTTGTCGATAAGCTCAAGTCACCGCCCAAACCCGATGCCCTGACGCTCAAGCAACTTTCCGTCAATACCGTGGTCGACAAGGTCATGGAAAATTCCGGTATCGCAACACTTGAATCGGTCTCTCTTGTTTTACAAAAGGGCGCTGTGCCGGAAATCGAATGCGACGAGGAGTCATTGTTTTACACGGTCAAGAACCTTGTCGTCAATGCTCTGGACGCCATGAACAAACGGGGAACGCTTTCCATTGTTACCGGGCCGCTCAATCCGGCGCCTGCCGAGGTGGTTGGACTCTTTGACGTGGGAACGGATTTTTTGGCCCCATATTCCCTATATGTCATGGTTTCCGATTCCGGGTGCGGCATGACGCGGGATTTTATGGAGAACAGATTGTTCCATCCCTTTGCCACCACAAAGGACAAGGGAATCGGGATCGGATTATATCAGTGCAAAACTCTTATCGAGAAGATGAACGGCAAGATCATGTGCAGGTCGGAACCGGGAAAAGGCTCTGATTTTTGCATTTTGCTCTAAGGAAGCCGAAAAACACTTTCAAAATTGGGATCATGAAGATCCTGTAATAATCATGTAAATCAAGGTTCGAGGACAAATGGAAAAAACAAAGGTATTGCTTGTCGAGGACAACCACGGCCTTCGTGAGCAGCTCAAATGGGCGCTTATTGACTTGTACGAAGTCCACGAGGCGGACTCGATGGAGTCCTGCTGTACGGTTTTCGATGCTCAAACGCCGTCCGTCGTGTGCCTGGACATGGGGCTTGACAATGTCCCGGACAGGGGCCTGGAAATCATCGACCGGCTCATGATGAAGGACCGGATGGTAAAGATCATCGTGATTACCGCCAACACGAACGAAAAACTCGGCCCGGAATCCATTAAGAAGGGCGCGTTTGATTTTCTGTCCAAGCCCGTGGACATCGAACGGTTGCGCATTATCATCGAACGCGCCTGCCGTTTGCACGGATTCGAGCAAAAAGATGAGCCCGCGGACGGGACTGAAGGGATGGAAAGCGCGGAAGATTTTCTCATGGTCGGCAAAAGCAAACCAATGCAGCGCGTTTTCGACTATATCCGGAAATTGGCTTGCAACGACGTGAATGTGCTTATTACCGGCGAGAGCGGCACGGGAAAAGAATTGTGCGCCCGGGCCATTCACTTTCAAAGTAATCGCAAGGATCAGATGTTCGTGCCCATCAATTGCGGCGCGATTCCGGAGAATCTGATTGAATCGGAATTGTTCGGGTATGTTCGCGGGGCGTTTACAGGAGCAAATACGAACAAGACAGGCCTTATCGAGACTGCGGACAACGGCACGCTGCTTCTTGATGAAATCGGGGAAATGCCGAAGAACCTCCAGGTGAAACTCCTGCGGTTTCTGGAAGACCAGAAAGTGCAGCGGCTCGGCGATACGGCAAGCAAGACGGTCAATGTCCGGGTCATTGCGGCAACCAATAAAAAGAATTTTAACGCCGAAGTGGAGGCCGGGAGCGGTTTGCGCTCAGACCTGTTCTACAGGCTCAACGAATTTCGCATCGATTTGCCGTCCCTTCGGGAACGTACGGACGATATCGCGCTGATCGCGGACTATGTCATCATCAAGAACCGCATCAGGTTCAATGCTCCCAAGCTGAAATTAAGCCCGAGGGCACAGCAGGTATTAATGGTCTATTCCTGGCCCGGCAATATCCGCGAACTTGAAAACAAGCTCAATAGGGCCGCGATTATTTGCATTAATCAAACAATAGAACCGGAAGACCTGGAGCTTTCAGCGTCATCGTTTGCCGAACTTTCCTTTAAGGAAGCCAGGGACATGTTTGAAAAAGAATTCATTACCCGGGCTCTCAAGAAAGCGGAACACAATATTTCCGAGGCTGCAAAAAACGTGGGGCTGTCAAGGCCGACGTTTTACGATTTACTGAAAAAGCACGATATTCAGCTTCGGGTCGAAAAGAGGATTCAGGAATGACACGGTGATTACATTAGCGTTTGTCGTGAGTACCAAAAATACAAAAGCCCTTTGTACAAAGGGCTTTTGTATTTAAAGCTTTTCTAAACAGGGATTACTTGCGTTTGCGAACAGCAACAAAACCGGCGAACGAAAGCAATCCTACGAAAAACATGGAAAGCATGCCGGGTTCCGGAACGGATCTCGAATTGATAGTGAAGTTGTCCATAGCAAACTGGGCGGAGGACGAGTTAAACGTAAGCGCATCAATCCCGGTGAAATTGAAATCAAACCATGTGGGTCCTTGAGTATTTACAGTAACTGTTTTGCTGTATTCCTGAACTCCACCACTAAAACCATTAACAGTGATCTGGTTGCCACTATTCCAAGCTGAAGTGAGATAAGCGCCGTCGAAATTGAAAGTTCCATCCGAAATAGTTGCCCCGGCGCCAAATCCGTTAAAGGCGGTGTAATCACCGGAAACTGTTCCATTGTCGTATCCTGAACCAGGCCAGTCAGCCCGATTTATTACGTAGAAATTATCCCAATTAAGGCCGGCATATCCATTATTTATAGGCGCATAACCGAGGGTAGCTGAAACATCGTCAAAGGTGATAACAGTTGCATTCACGCTCAAAACCAACGCGCATACTCCGATAAGTACTTTTGTGATGTTAGACATTAGGCCTCCCATACTATTTGGTTATTTAATGATTCAAGCATACTCGGATTGTCGTTAGTATATATAGATCAAAATTTATGCCAGGCGATCAATTGAGATTTCAATTGATTTCAGCATTTCTTTTGTTCAGATATTTCAGCATTGTAAATTATTCTAAGAAATGTCGGTTTTGCTTACACATTCTATTCGCAAGAAATCAGGAATCTTGAAGGCAGTTACAACAAAAAAAAGGCCTGCAATCTTTCAATTGCAGGCCTTTTCGGAGAGTCTTAATTGGACGATTACTTTCTCTTTCTCGAAAGGGCAAGTCCGCCAAGACTGAGAAGACCAACCAGAATCATGGACAGTGAACCGGGTTCCGGAATTCTTCCATGACCATTCAGTTCGTCATTGCCGCAAGTCATTGTAATGTGTGTGGCAATTTCTTCGCCTGCAGTCAAGCTCAGGAAATCAGCCAGATTAAGGGTGATTTCATTATGCGTTGTTTTGCCGTATCCGGGCCAACTGGTGTAGCCCAAGGCAGCATTGTCCGACAGACCGGTTGTATAAAGGAAAGCATGATCGCCGAGATCATTGGCTGAACCGGCAACAACCGTGAAAGGATTTGCAAGAAGGCCATTCTTGCCATCGTTAACTGAGTTGAAGGTTGTTCCTGACACAATCTTGTAAACATCATAGTTGTCCGTGCCGAAATTGAAGCGAAGCGCGTAATCGTACTTGGTGTCGCCATTGACTGCAAGGAAAAGGTCGCCCGTCGTAACAGCATCTGACGGTACGCCGTTCATCCAATCGTAGCTTGCCACTAAACTCAACTTAGAGCCATCAAGAATCACGGCTTCCATGTCCCAATTGTTTCCCAGTAAGTTGTCGGGCAGAACCTGGTTATCTCCTGGAGGAACATTCGTATTAAATGGCGGCACTGGATCACCATTCCAAGTACTAACTGCTATTGGCCCTACGACTGTGATATTAACCGGCGTGGCAAAGGCTGAAAAACATGCAGCCAGAACCAGTAAGGAAATTAGTTTTTTCATCGAGACCTCCAAGATAAGGTTTAAGTTTCTTTTTTAATTTAACAATAAACTATGCAAGCCCTATGCCAGAAGCATTGTCTTATCTAATAGGAGTGCATGTTGAAATTGGATAAATCATTACTTTAACAATATCAACATGTTAAAAGGAAAGATCGCGGAAGATAATTCCACTATATACAAATAGAAAGGAACACCGGCTGAATAGCGCAACAAATAATGTAAAGAAAACATAATCATGTCGGGATACTTTACAACACTGGCGGGATCAAATAGAAAGGCCTGAATTTCTTTTGGAAATCCAGGCCTTTGTAAATATGAAGAACTATTGCCCACTACGCAGAAGGCCCCCGATTTTGTCGGGGGCCTTCTGGTACGGGATGTCGCACATGTAATCTTCGGCTCCTTGAGCCGAAGTAATTTTTGGGGGCCGCCGACTCCTGTCGGCGGGGCTCCACTACGTTATGCTTTTCTTTTTCTTGTCGCGGCGAGTCCAAGCAGGCTGATGAACCCGGTGATGATCAATGAAAGCGATCCGGGTTCAGGCAACTTTATGCATCCTTGACCGGTTAGAACATCGTTACCGCAACCGATGGTAAAATGGCTGGTGATCTTCTGCCCGTTCTTCAGCCCCAGCGGCGCCAAATCGACCGTTGCTTCATTATGCGTTACCTTGCCGAACGAGCTTCCCGTCAACCCGTTTTTCGCATTCGGCATCCAGCTTGTGTACCCTAATGAGGAATTGTCCGGAAGCCCTGTTTGGTAGTTCAGGGCGTAGGTGCCCACGGTCCTTGTCGCGCCGCTGACATACTTGAAAGGATTTCCGGCGGAATTGGTTTTCCCAAAATATGCGCTTTCCAATTGGGAGCTGCTTGAAAGCTGATAAATAGTATACTGATTTGCGGAGAAATTCAAGCTGATGGCGTAATCGTATTTGACCAGAGAATTCGAAAAGGTGGCGTATTTTTTATCGGCCAATCCGGAAATAGTCGCATTTGTCGCGTCACCGTTGAGGTCGATAAAAATATCGCCGGAAAGAAATGTCTGCTTGGTGCCGGCATCGTATTGGCCGCTTTTTAAATTGAAGCTTCCGACAATACTGAGCTTGGTCTTGTCGAGCAGGACCGCTTCCAGGTCCCATTGATTGCCGGGCTGATCGGCCGGACACACCTGATTGTCGCCCTTTCCGCCCAACGCCGTCGAGGTAATGTTAATGGGTGTGGAAAAGGCGGAAAAACATGCCGCGCTCAACAGAATCCAAAAAATCTTCTTCATTGATGATGTTCCTTTTTAGAATTTTCTATATATATTAGCGAAAATTATGCCACACAGGAACAATTCGTCCAATAATAATTGGAATAAGCAACTATACCAATAAACACAAGGGGTTAAAGTACCGGGTCATTCCGCTTCGGTAGGACTGGCCGGCAATAAAGAACAAACTGCCGGACAAAAAAGTGTAAAGAAAGAGGGCTGATGTCGAAATGTTTTACAGATGGCCACAGGCTTTCAGCATGCGATGACCCTATAGCAGGAAAACGAATGACAGGTCCTTGAGAAACAATTTTTTATAATGTTTTTTTGTGGGGTTCTACTTATTATTTTCTGATTACCAAAATCCCGCGTGAAACCAATTTGTTTGTCAAGGAGGAATTTCATGAGAACAGGCCTTCGCGTCGCTCTTCTGATTATCGGCATCGCGGTGATCGGCGTGGCCGCGGTGTATGCGGTCCGTAAAGAACCTTGGCTTTCGGCAAAAGCTGCGTTTCAAAAAGGGGACGAGGATATCAAGAAGGGGGCGTATGGGAAAGCGTTCCGTTATGTAAAGATGGCGGCGGACAGGGAACCGGGCGACCCGCGCTATTCGTGGGCCGCCACGCAGATGGCCGTTGCGGTGGGCAACGCGAATGCCGCCTATTTTTATGCGCAGAAGGCATGGAAAGCGGGCAGAAAGGAACGCGACGTTCTGCTGGCCCTCGTGCAGTTCTCCTTTTTTTCGGACAAGCAGCAGAAACTCAAATACGCATTATCTTTAATCAATGAAATGGGCGATACTATCGGCAAGGACGACCTGCGTGCGGAACTGTACGCAGGGTTTGGGGAAACCGAAAAGGCGCGCGGGATTTGGGAAGCCGAATACGAGAGGTCTCCTGTACCCGCCACGGCGGTCAAGCTCGCCCGGACCTATTTGCAGGCCGGCAACGACTCGCTGGCCATGTCCTTCCTGCAATCGTGCCGCGCGCATGACAAGCTCAATGACGAAGGGTTCGGAATTCTGGCCCGTTTGTTCACCAAGAGGGGGAACGTCAAGGAGGCCGAGCTCTGTTATCGGGAAGGCATGGAGGCCAACGGGTGGTCGGACCGGCTTCAATACGACCATACGTTGTTCCTGATCGGCACGAAAAACTTTGACCAGGCGACGTCGTCGCTGGATTCCATGATTTCGAAATACCCGGAAAATAAGAGCCTTGAAACAATGCGCATCGCCGTGTTTCTTGCCAAGGGAGACCTCAACGGCGCGCTGAAGGAATGCGACAAAAGCACGGCCCCGGTCGCGGCCGTTGCGCCGATGCGGGCCCGGGCGCTCATCCGGCTCAACCGCCTTGCCGAGGCGGAAGCGGCCTACGACACCGCGCTCGCCCACGGGGCGGAAATGCGGATCAGCCTCGAGTACGGCAATTTCCTGTTGTACGTCGTCCGCAAATCGGAAAAGGCGCGCCGTATTTTCCAGGCTGTCAATTCGGTCCAGCCCGCGGAACCGGTTGCCAATCTGGGCCTCGCGACCCTGGCCCTCGAGGCCAAAGACGTTGCCGGCGCCAGAAAACACGTGGAGGCCGCGCTTTCCGGAAAAAACCGAATTCCTTTCGCTTATCAATTGCTCGCGCAGGTTTGCTTACTGGAGGGAAACCCGAAGGCAGCTCTTGAAAACTGCGACAAGGCGCTGGCCGGGGCCCCGGGGCTCGAAAAAGCAATGTTCCTTCAAGGCCAGGCGTACGCGGGCCTCGGGCAGCTTGACAAGGCGGACGAGACGCTTACGTCTCTTTTGGTCAAGGCAGGGGGCGACAAGGAAAAAACCGGGTGGATAAAACGAGCGCTGGTCCCGATCAAAGTGCGCCAGAAGAAATTCGGCGAGGCGCTTACGATGGTCGATCAACTCGAACATGCCGATACCGCGATCGACATCCGGCGGATGCGGCTTGAGATTTACGCTTTCAGCCATGATATTCAAAAGGCCAATCGGGTATTGGAAACGTTGAAACCGTCAATTCCCGGCAACGATTACCGCTATTACCAATCGTGGCTCCTGGAGCTTGACGGAAACCCCGAAAAAGCCGCGGCCGTACTCGAAGCCGACCTTTCCACCAAGAGCGTTATCATGCGCTGGGCCGGATTGCGTTTGAAAATGGGAAAGCCGGACAATGTTGTCGACAAAGTGCCCGGGGATTCGATGACAGGCGCGGATTGGTCTGTCCTGGCGGCCATGGCCGAGAAAAGCAAATGCTTTGCCGCTGCGGCCCAATGCTATTCGCGCGCGCTGAAACATGAGGAAGGAAATGCAGCGCTACTCAACAATTTCGCGTATGCGAGCCTGCAAACGCCCGGATTCAACCGCGAGGAAGTCATCAAGGCCATACAAAAAGCCTATGTGACGCTATCCGGCAGGCCCGAGGTCCTGCAAACGTATGCCGAGGCCTTGAACAAATGCGGCAAGCCGGCGGAATGCATCAAGTTACTCCAGGACAAACCGGCCCAGACCAAGCAAAGCGTCAATCTGCTTTATCAACTCGGCGAGGCCTATGAAAATACCGGCGATGCGCGCGGCGCCCTCAGTTCCTTTCGGTTGGCGCTCCAGTTCCCGGAAACCGCCCCGGACTGGCCTTCCGGGGTCTCGCATAACGATCTACAGGCCAAGGTCGAAAAACTGAAGGCGGGCCTGGCGCAGTAAGCTCGGGACTTTCTATTCCACGTGAAGGACTTCCCGAAGAAATCGACATCATGACGCCGGCGACTTTTATCCAGCAGATTGAATGAAAGTCTTGACTTTTATCCAGTGCCGTGTCGATTCGATTGTAGAGTGCAAAGTTGCTGAAAAGCAGGTGAGCATATTGCATGTGGAACCGTCAGCCTGAAACTATTTTATCACCATGGATTTTTTATTCTACATCTCGGTTTTCATGGTTTTTTTCGCCTATTTCGGCTATCCCCTGACATTGGCTATTATCGGGAAATTCGTCTCGTTTACGCCGAAACGCGAAAGAATAGAACCTTCCGTCACACTTATCATCACGGCATATAATGAAGAAAGGCGGATTCGAAAAAAACTGGAAAACACAATAAAGATCGATTATCCGCGCGACAAGTTCCAGGTCATTGTCGCCTCCGATGGTTCCACGGATAAAACAAATGATATTGTGCGGGATTTTGCAGACAGAAAGATCGAACTCCTTGATGTCAAAGACCGTAAAGGCAAGGAAAACGCGCAGAAAGAGGCTATCAAAATCGCACGGGGAGAGATCATTGTCTTTTCCGATGTCGCAACAATTCTCGATCCGTCGGGAATCAGGGAAATAGTCTCGAACTTTGCAGATCCGGCCATAGGCTGCGTGAGCAGCGAAGACCGGATGATCGAAGATTCCTCCGGCAGCGGTGGCGGAGGTGAAGGCTTTTATGTCAAATATGAAATGTGGCTCCGCGGTCTGGAGTCCAGGATCCATTCGGTCGTGGGCCTGAGCGGCTCGTTTTTTGCCGCTCGTCGGGAAGTGTGCGAGGATTTCTCCCCGAAAATGCAGAGCGATTTTCGTACCCTATTGTCCAGCATGAGAAAAGGCATGCGCGGAATAAGCGATCCTCACGCAGTAGGCTACTACCAGGACATCAAGGACACGTCGCGGGAGTTCGACCGCAAGGTACGCACGGTGATCAGGGGACTGAACGTGTTCTTCCATAATTTTGAATTTGTAAATGTTTTTGAGTTCGGGATATTTTCTTATCAATACATTTGTCACAAACTGTTACGGTGGCTGGTTCCGTTCTTCATGCTTTCAGCCCTTGTTTCAAACGTGTTTCTGGCTTTCCATTCAGTATGGTTCGCAGCATTTTTCGCCTTGCAAATCGTCTTCTATTCTGCGGCGGTTGCGGGCATCGCCGGCGTCGGCCGAAGGTCGTCATTTGTCGGGGTCAAGATCCCGAAATTCTTCGTTCTTGTCAACACCTCGATCCTGATCGCGTGGATCCGGTATCTCCGGGGAGAAAGACTCACCATGTGGACCCCGTCGGTACGTTGACGTACTGCCCGGAAAACGCGCAGCAACAAAACCTATTATGACAAAACAGTCGGCATTGAAAATGGCGGTCCCGACCCGGGAACCGCAACTCTTTTTCCGGCGAGGGCAGGCCGCATGATAACGGTACGCCGAACCGGCGAGCAGGACGCTGCCGCGTGGGACGCCTATATCCGGAAGCATCCGCATGCATCGGTTTATCATTGTTGCGCTTTCAAGAATGCCGTTGAAAGGACCTATGGCCACGCGACCGCGTATCTTGCGGCCTTCGACGATGCATCCGGAGAAATGATCGGCGCTCTCCCGTTGTTTCTGGTGAAGAGCATGCTCTTCGGAAAATCCGCTGTCTCCCTCGGGTTCTGCGATTATGGCGGAATTCTCTATGATGATGAGGCTACCGGAGCGCTGTTGTTTGAAAAGGCAATCAATCTCACGCGCGAGTGCGGGCTGGATTGCTTTGAGCTTCGGCAGACCTTTCCCTTGCCTTTCCTCGCCCCGTACATGAATGCGGATTCACCGACGGTCCGTGTCTTTTCTGAAAAAGTCCGGATGAAACTTGCGCTGCCCAAGGAGCCCGACATTCTCTTTTCGTCGTTTTCTGCAAAACTTCGCAGCCAGATTAGAAAACCGCAGAAGGACGGCTGCACGGTGAATACGGGCGGGCCGGAGCTGCTGGACGATTTCTATGCGGTATTCGTTTACAACATGCGTGACCTTGGTTCGCCGGTGCACTCGAAGAAAATGATGGAAAACGTACTCCGATTTTACGGGGAGCAGGCTCGCCTGTTTGTCGTGTACAAGGGGTCTCGTCCTGTCGCATGCTCGCTTGCGGTGGGCATGGGGAATGCTCTTGTCAATCCCTGGGCTTCTTTCGACAAACGCTTTCGTGCGAGCGCCCCGAACATGCTTTTGTACTGGAGCATGCTCGAGTTTGCAATACAGAACGGATATACGAGCTTTGATTTCGGACGTTCGACAAAGGAGGAAGGAACATACCGGTTCAAGGAACAGTGGGGTGCGCGGCCCGAACCGTTGTACTGGTACTATTATTCCCGCAGAGGGGAGAAAAGTCCATCAATAGGCGGCGGAGCGAATCGGGGGCTCTTCATCAAACTGTGGCAGCGGCTACCCCTGGCCGCAACGGCAATCCTCGGGCCGATCATCCGTAAACGGATACCGTTATGAAATTCGGCAGGGTTATGCCTCCGGCAGCGGCGCCGGTTTTGTTGCGTGACATCGCGGCCGGGATTGCCGGCCAGTTTCGGGGGGACAAGGAACTCGAGCGATTCAAGACCGAGCTGCGGCATGTCTTCAAGGCAAAGTATTGTTTCTGTGTTTCGTCCGGAAAAACAGCCCTGTATTGCATCCTCAAGGCTTTGCATGAATTGCATCCGGACAGGGATGAAGCTGTGCTGCCGGCCTTCAACTGCTATTGCGTGGCTTCGGCTGTCCTCAGGGCCGGACTTCGGGTCAGGCTTTGCGATGTTGATGCTGATACGCTTGACTTTGACCTGGCGGCGCTGAAGGATGAACTTGACAAAAACAAGAAACTCCTGTGCGTGGTCCCGACACACCTGTTCGGCCTGCACGCGCACGTGAAGAACTTGATTCCACTGATGCGCGATCGGTCTATTCGAATTGTGGAGGACGCGGCGCAGGTTATGGGATGTTCGGAAAAGGGGACCATGCTCGGTCTTCAGGGCGATGTCGGATTTTTCAGTCTGGGCCGCGGCAAGGCGGTTTCTACGTGCGAAGGCGGCGTCATCGTAACCAATGATGAGGCCATCGGAAAAGCCGTTGATCGGATCGTTGCAACATTGCCCCGATACACATTTGTCGAATTGGCGGTCTTACTTTTCAAGACCTGTCTTATTGCGCTTTTTTCGCATCCCTCCTTGTTCTGGATACCAAAGGGCCTGCCTTTTCTCGGCCTTGGCGGCACGTATTTTGACTCTGATTTTCCCCTCAGGTCAATGAGCGCGTTTCAAGCAGGCTTGTCCAACGGATGGGAAAAGAAACTCAAACGGTATCGGAATACGCGTAACGAGAACAGCGCAAAATGGGTTTCCTTCTTTAAGGACAACGGGCTCGACCGGTACTTCCCCTATGCAAACAACGCTTCGTCCCTGCCCGATCTTTTGCGTTTTCCTGTGAAGATGCCCGATGCGGAAGCATGCGCCGAAACGATACGAGAGAGTGACAGAAGAGGACTTGGAATCACGATAACGTATCCGTTGCCGCTCCATGAGCTTCCCGAGCTTGCCGGCAGGACTTCCGGAGATTTTCCCGTGGCAAAAGAATGCGCGTCCAGGATAGTGACCTTGCCTATCCATCCCTATGTGGCTGAAACGGACATGGAAAAAATCAAGCAGCTTTTCAAGAAGGCCGGCGCGTGACATTTTTATGTGCTGCAAAGAGGGGTTGGAACTGGTGTTCCGGCTGGTCTTCAAAACCAGTGGCGGGCGGATAACACCGTCTGTGGCAGGTTCGATTCCTGCCCTCTCTGATTAGCACCTATGTATGGATTATCTACGCTTCCTGCGTAGACCAAGGTACCGAGGTTTACCGAGTGTATAATAAAATCAGCTACGGCAATCCACCAGCGAAGCAGGTGGGTTAATCTTTATGAAAAAAAACAACATCATGCGTCAAATTCCAAGCGTGGACAGCCTCCTGAAACGCGAAGGCCAGAAACAACTGGCGTCTTGTTTTGGCCAAGGCATTGTCACCTACAGTGTGCGTGCTGTCATCGATACGATGCGAAGCGACAGTGTGGCCGGCACTCCGTTTCCCGGCCTTGAGGACTGCGACGCGCTCATCGAAAGACGAGTCCGTTCCGCTGCAGGACTTTCTCTTCGGAGCATCATTAATGCAACCGGTGTCATTCTGCATACCAACCTCGGACGAGCGGTGCTGGGTCAAAATGTCCTGAAAGACATCGCAGACATTGTTACCGGATATTCAACGGTTGAGTATGACACGGCAAACGCAAAACGCGGTAACAGGAACGTGTATTTCAGCGATTTGCTCAGGTACTTGACAGGAGCACAGGACGCCCTGGTCGTCAATAATAATGCCGCGGCCATCATTCTCGTGCTGTCGACGCTGGCAAAGAAGCGCGAAGTGATCATTTCCCGGGGCGAACTCATTGAAATCGGCGGTGAATTCAGGATTCCGGACATCATGGCTGCCGCGGGAGCGAAGATGATCGAGGTCGGGACCACGAACCGGACCCGCATAGCAGATTACGAAAAAGCAATGACGGACAGGACCGCGCTCATTTTCAAAGCGCACAAATCCAATTATTCGATGAAGGGATTTGTCGAGGAGGCAAGCCTCGCACAGTGCGCTCGCCTTGCGCATGAAAAAGGACTGCCCTTCGTATACGATATCGGATCCGGGCTTATCAGAAAACCCGCATCGCTTCCGCTCGGCGATGAGCCTGATGTTGCCACCGCCATAGCAGCCGGCGCTGATTTGGCGCTTTTTTCATGCGACAAGCTGCTCGGCGGGCCGCAGGCGGGTGTGGTGGCAGGCGTGAAGGAATTAGTGGATCGTTGCGCAAAAGCCCCGCTCATGCGCGCGCTTCGCGTTGGAAAATTGACGCTGGCCGCCCTGCTGTCGTCATGCCGGAGCTATTGTACCGATGCCGCTCTTGTGGCCTACAACCCCACGTTTGCTATGATGTCAAGGACGGCCGATGAGGTGCGACGCAGCGCGGAACTGCTTGCGGCAGAGCTTGCGAAACGCGGTATCGAATGCCATGTAAGCGATTCGACGGGGCAGTGCGGGGGTGGAACATTGCCGGATCTGGCGATTCCAAGCAGCGCCGTGGTACTTGACATTCCAAAAGGCGGCTCCAAGAGCCGGACCCCTAAAGCCGAATTGATCTTCAGAAGCCTGCAGGCTGGGCCAAAACCGGTGCTCGGGGTCCTGCGCGAGGGAAACCTTCTCTTCGACATGCGTACCGTCGCCGACAGCGACATCGCGACATGTGCGGATGCGATTGCCTCCGCCGTTTCTTTTGTGGAACCTCCGGCGTGAAGCATCTCATTCTTGGGACTGCCGGCCATGTCGACCACGGCAAGACAGCACTGGTTAAGGCCCTCACCGGCATCGACTGCGACACCCACAAAGAGGAAAAGCGACGCGGCATTACCATAAATCTGGGTTTTGCGCACCTGGCGCTCGATTCCGGGGACGTCATCGGCATCGTCGATGTGCCGGGCCATCGCGATTTCGTGCACACCATGGTGGCAGGCGCCAGTGGCATCGACTGCGTTCTCCTGGTGGTTGCCGCGGACTCCGGCATCATGCCGCAGACGCGCGAACATCTCGACATCTGCGACGTGCTCGGCATACGGTCCGGCATCGTTGCCGTTACCAAGACAGATCTCGTTGACGCATCGGCCCTTACCGGTGTTCACGAGCGCATCGCACGGTTCACAAAAGGCGCCTTTCTTGAGAACAGTCCGGTCGTCGATGTCTCCTGCATCACAGGGCAGGGCATTGACACACTGAAAACGGTCATTGCCACGACCATGACCGCTGCGTCCGGCCGGAGCATCGGCTCGGTTTTCAGAATGTACATTGACAGGATATTCAGTGTGAGCGGGTTCGGCACGGTCGTGACAGGATCGGTGAAAAGCGGAAACCTATCCGTTGGCAGCCGTGCATTCCTTTTGCCTGGCCACAAAGAGCTCCGGGTTCGGCGCATCGAACGTTATGGCGAGGAAGTCGGCAAGGTCATGGCCGGTGACCGTGCGTCACTCAACCTTGTCGGTCTTTCCAAAGAAGAATTCGAGCGCGGCATGCTTGTGTCCGACAGGCCGCTCGCAGCTTCGACGCTGCTTGACGTTCGGATGCGGCTTTTTACTCATGCCAAAGCGCTTGACACCTGGACGCAAGCGGAATTCATCATGGGGACCTTCCAGGCACAGGCCAAGATCCATTTGCTTGAGGCGGACCGTGTGCTGCCGGGCCAAACTGCCCTGGCCCAAGTCCATCTGCCTTCGGGCTGCTGCGCTGCCGCACAGGATACGTTCGTGCTGCGCAGCTCGTCAAGCGATATCACGATTGGCGGCGGGGAGGTCATCGACCCGCATCCGTTGCACCATCGCCGCAGGCCGCCCCGTCTCGTTGCTGAGCTCCAGGAACTGGCACACGGTAAACTTCCACAGCTCGTCGCGCTCGAGGCGGCAAAGCATCCCAAGGGGATCGAGCACGTTTCGATTGCCAGTGCTCTCAACATTTCCCCGGATGAGGTCTCCGCAGTGCTTCGGCCTGAGCCGCCCGAGGGTGTGGCGGTATTATCCTCGGGTGATCACCACTATCTCATCACACTGCGTCATTACAAATCGCTCACCTCGCTGGCAATGAAATCTGTTGCCGATTTTCACCGGGCAAACCCCTTCGATGAAGCCGGAAGAACGGTTGAGGAGTTACAGGGGATCCTTGGCATGGGCGCCGGAGAAGACGCCAAACGATTGACGACGTTGTTTCTTGAGAGATGTGTTCAGGAGGGCGCGCTGAAACGCGTAGGAAATACCTTTTCAAATCCGTCGCATACGGTGAGCCTTTCCAGGCAGGAATTGGAACAGTGCCGGATCATCGAGGAGTTTTTTAAAAAATGCGGCATGCAAACGCCGGTGTATGCAGATCTTGTAGTGTACACCCGCCAAAGGCATTCGATTGACGAAAAGCGCCTTCGGCAATTGATGAAGTACATGACCTCGGCACAAGTCCTTTTTGAGGTAGAAGGTCAGTATTTGCACCGTTCGATTGTTGACGCCTGTAGAAATGCGCTGCTCAAGGAATTGCAGGCCAATCCCGACGGCCTCACGGTAGCGCAGTTCAGAGACCTCGTTTCGGGCAACAGGAAGATTTGTCTTTTGCTCTATGCGTTGTTTGACTCCGAAGGAATCACCGAACGAAAAGGTGATGTCCGAGTGATGACTGAAAAAGGAAAGAAAATTATCTGCTGAGGAATTCGAAAACTATTTTATTGAAATTCAAGCATGTTCACAAAAAACAAGTGAGAGAGGTGGAATATGAAAAAGGCGTTGGTCTGCGGGGCCGGAGGCTTCATCAGCGGGCATCTGGTCAAGAAGCTCAAGCGCGAAGGGTTCTGGGTGCGCGGCGTTGACATAAAACAACATGAGTTTGCGCCCTCGGCAGCCGATGAGTTCCTGCAACTGGACCTGCGTGAGGAGGCAAACTGCCGGACCGCGCTCGGCCTGAAAGACGGCTGTTTTGACGAGGTGTATCAGCTTGCTGCGGATATGGGCGGCATGGGTTTCATCCACACGGCCGAGTGCGACATCATGCACAACAGTGCGCTGATAAACATTCATATGACTCACAACGCATCGAAAATGGGAGTGCCGCGTTACTTTTTCTCTTCGTCGGTCTGCGTATACCGTGATATGAAACAAGGGGAACCGGAAATGACCGAGGCCGAAGCTGTTCCTGCGAATCCGGACAATGAATACGGCTGGGAAAAACTTTACTCAGAGCGCATGGCGCTGGCTTATGCCCGTAATCGCGGCATGAAAGTGCGCATCGCCCGGTTTCAGAATTGTTACGGCCCCCAGGGTACGTGGCGTGGCGGGCGGGAGAAAGCGCCCGCTGCAATCTGCCGCAAAATCGCTGAGGTCAATGACGGAGGAACAATTGAAGTCTGGGGGGACGGCACGGCCGTGCGTTCGTACACGTATGTCGACGACATGGTCGATGGCATCTACCTGCTCATGCATTCCGACCTGGAAGGTGCGGTCAATATCGGGTGCCCGCAATACGTTTCGGTGAATGAACTGGTCGCTGTTGCTGCCGAGGTTGCCGGAAAGAAAGTGAATGTCCGCCATGTTGACGGACCGGTGGGAGTGCAGTCGCGCAATTTCAGCAATGAGCGAATCTATTCTTTAGGGTGGAAGGCACAATACTATTTGAAAGAGGGCATAGAGCGGACCTACCCGTGGGTCGAGGCGCAGGTCAAAGCTGTTCGCGCGAAATAGTAACTTTCAACGCCTCGGGATCAGATCCCTGGAGCACCGGTCTGCTTTACCAATTGCGAGGATGTCATGTTTGAGAGAATCAGAGCGAAAGTTTTGACGGAAGATAAACTTCTGGGCATCCGAAAGAGTGCCGGCGGCAAGAAAATCGTATTTTGTACCGGTTGTTACGATATTCTTCAATCTGGTCACGCGGTGTTTTTTAGCCAGTGCAGGGAATTCGGAGATATCCTCGTCGTCGGGATCGGCCGGGACTCGGTCATAGCGCGATTGAAAGGTCCGGGCCGGCCGGTAAATCCGGAAAACAACCGATTGTATCTTGTGGCGGCTATGCATGATGTCGACTACGCGGTGCTTAACACAGAAGAAGTTCTGCCGGGGAAGATCGATTATGGCTCTATCATCGAAAAACTTCTCCCTGATGTTTTTGTCCTTAACGATGATGATTCCGCCGTCGAAGAAAAGCGGGAACTCTGCAGACGAAATGGCGTGGATATCAAGTTCGTTTCGCGTATCGTGCCCGAGGGCTTGCATCCTACGTCCACAACGCATATCATTGACAAAATCAATTTCTCGTTCAAAGCGCCGCTCCGCATTGATTTTGCCGGCGGCTGGGCCGATGTGCCCTATATCATGCACGGCAAACCGGGTTTCGTGTCAAATGTTGCCATACGACCGCACATCGAATACCATACGGGAAAATTTAATTTTTCCGGCTATCCGCGCGGGAGCGGACTCAGTACATCCACGGCGGCAAAATTGCTCCAATTGATCAGTGCGAAAAACTACAACGCCGAATCGAAATCGCTTGCGGATATTGCCGAGGACTTGTTCAACCTGGAAAATAAGGAATTGAACTGGGCCATCGGTCGTCAAGACCAGTATTCAATTGTATTTGGCGGTATTCATTGTTTCGAGTTCGGTCCTGACTACGGCCGGTCGGTAAACAAAGACATCCCTCAGGATCTTTGTGAAGACTTCCGGCGTCATCTCCTCCTTCTGCATACCGGTGTTTCACGCAATGCGCAGAAGGCCGTGGAGCAGGTCTATCAAAACCATGACACCGCCGAAGGCAAAAGTGCGCTTCAGACGATAAATGAATGCGGCAAAGCATTTTTCGAGGCATTTGCGAAAGGGGATTTTCTGGAGTGTGCAGCCGTCATGGAAGCAAATTTTGTCGCCCAGAAAAAACTGGCGTCCGCATCCTCAAACGAATATCTTGACGAAATGTACGCCTTTGCAAAAAAGCATGGTGCGTATGGCGGGAAAATCTGCGGGGCGGGTGGGGGCGGGGCGTTTGTGTTTTACTGCGACGATCCGGTAGCCCTGGGCCTTGCGTTAAAAAAACAATTTGTCGACTGCTTTGAGATCGATTTCGAGTTTGAATACAAAAGCATCAAGGAATTGAACGTCCTCTAGCCACCATAACCATATTCCTTTATGGTTCGCGCCACAATAACGTCGGGCGAATACATCACCGTGTACCGCCGAAGCCCTTCCTGCCCCAAGGTTTTTCTCAGGTGATCATTTTCAAGCAATCGCGCCAGGGCGGACGCAAGCGCATCCCGGTTGCCAACCGGCACGAGGATTCCGGTTGTGCCGTTGACCACGAGCTCATTGACAGGAGCGACATCGAGCGCCACAACAGGCTTGGCGCAGCGCATTGCCTCCGTATACACGATGCCGAACGATTCGTCTTCCGACGGCATGCAGAATATTTCGCAATTTTCAAGTAGCCATTGTTTTTCCGGATCGTCCACTTCACCGAGGTCAAAGCAGGACGGTACGGAAACACGGCTCTTCCTCCCGGGGCCGGCGATGACCATCGCCGCGTTTGCACGACTGCCTTCAAACGCCGAAAGCAGTAAGTCGAGTCCTTTGTGCTTCTCGCGCCGTCCGAGAAACAAGATGAACGGTTCCTGTGGAACGGAGGCAGGCCGCTTGCGTTCGCGTTGTTCTATTGTCAACGCCGGAACAACCGAAATCCGGGGAAGCGGAGCAGGCGCCCTGCTTTCAAATTCCTTCTTGAACGATTGGGAAAGGCAGCCGACCACGTCTGCCTGCGCGTATGCCGACAAAAGCAGCGGCGAATCGCCCCATTTTCCGGTGTGGACCGGCGGCGAGTGCATGAGCCTGATGCCTCGTTTCTTGCAGGCTTCGGTGACGCATACCGCGAGATGGCCGGTCGAAAAACAATGGACCAGGTCCGCGTTTGCAAGAGTGTCCGACAGCCTGGCAAAAAACGCGGCGCGGTAAAAAATGTACAGGAAATCGAAAACCGGTTTTGCCCACAGCCTTCTGACTAAGGGAAAATTCCACAGGAGGAAAGGAAGCATGACGATCCTGCCCAAAAAGGACGGCGACAGGGAGGAAACTGGGGTGCCGAAATCGTCCGAAAAGGGAGCAAAGCCGTGGAGCATCACGGTTCTTGACAGCATGCCGCCGAGGGAGTTGTCTTTTGCATGAGCAATGACTGACACGGTATATTTCTTCGCAAGGTGGCAGGAATGGGCGTGCACCCAGGCCTCGACGCCGCCTTTCGCGGGCCAATACACATCAGTGACAAGACAGATGACGGGCGTTTTGTCGTTCATAGCGGGTTCTTTGATTATAGCACCGCGCATCATGTGTTTGCAATACCGGCGATGAATTAAGATTGCAATTGGAATTGACGCATGATATGAAGTATCTTAAGAACGCACGTTCAAAATCCCCCCTGACTCCCTGCGGGTTCAAAAAGCGCTCCCTTGGAAAGATGGAGGGGTAAAATCGGAATTTTGGGGGCTCAGGAACGACTTTGGATTACCTCGGTTTCAAACTCGATCTTTTCCAGGAAAAAGCGGTCCACGCGATTGACGAAGGGAAATCCCTTATCGTGGCGGCGCCAACGGGCTGCGGCAAGACGCTCATCGCCGAATATGCGGTGGACGCGTCCATGAAACTCGGCAAACGCGTCATTTACACCGCGCCGATCAAGGCCCTGTCCAACCAGAAATTCAGGGATTTCCGCAAGAGGTTCGGCGAATCGCTCGTCGGCATCCATACCGGCGATGTATCGATGAATCCCGAGGCCCAACTGCTGATCATGACCACCGAGATCTTCCGGAATCTTATCCTGGAAAATTCGACCCGCCTCGGAAACGTGTATTACGTCGTTTTCGACGAGATCCATTATCTTGACGATCCGGAGCGCGGGACCGTTTGGGAAGAAAGCATCATCCTTGCTCCCAAGGATATCCGGTTCATGTGCCTGTCCGCCACGGTGCCCAATATCCGCGAGTTGGCGGAATGGATGCAGAACGTTCGAGGATCGGAAGTCAGCGTCATCGAAGAAACCCACCGTCCGGTACCCCTGAAGCATTTCTTGTACAGCCCGAAATTCAAGGTCATGGACATCAGGCAGGTGGCGCGGATGTACTGCAAAAACCCCACCCGGCGGAAGGCTTTTGCCAGGAAAAAATCCTCTTCGCGCAATGTCGTGCGGCACATCCTTGACACAGGCCATTATCCCATAATGTACTTCTGCTTCAACCGGAATTCGTGCGAACGCAACGCCCACATCCATGCCTTTTCGACGTTGCTTTCACCGGACGAACGCGACCGGGCTAGGGTGATGGTCGATGAGCTTGTCGAACAATATCATCTTAAATTGTACGACCGGCTCCAGTCGATGCGGCAATTGTGGGAGGCAGGCGTCGCCTATCACCACGCGGGCATCCTGCCCGCAGCAAAGGAAATCGTGGAGCGTTTGTTTTCAAACGGTCTGGTCAAGCTCCTTTTCTGTACCGAAACATTCGCGCTCGGCGTCAACATGCCCGCGAGCACCGTAGTTTTCGACACGCTCGAAAAATTTGACGGCGTGGAGTTCAATTACCTCATGACGCGGCAATACAACCAGATGGCCGGCCGCGCCGGCCGTCGCGGCATGGACCAAGTAGGATATGTCTATTCCCAGATCATTCCCGAGGCGACCGACCCCAAGCAGATCGAACGGTTGTGGTACGGCAAGAACGAAAGCATTTCAAGCAGGTTCTTTGCATCATACTCAACAATCCTGTCGCTGTACAGCCAGTTCGGAGAAGACTCGTTCGATATCTTCAGGAAAAGTCTCCGCAATTACCGCAAGGGCGATTTCGTGTACACCCATTCGTACCGGATCGAGGAAGAGGAGATCGTCAAACGAATCTCGTTTCTCCAGTCAACGGGATTCCTTGACAAAACAAACCTCACCGAAAAGGGCAAGCTTGCCGCTGCGGTCAACGGCTACGAGATCCAGGCCGCGGAACTGTATTACTCGCGCAGCTTCGACGAATGCAGCGCGAGCCAACTGCCGGTTGTCATCGCAAGCCTCATTACGGAAGAGAGCAGGCGCAGGAACGCCGCGCCCGCGTCAGACATCAAGATGCGGTTTCACGCCGAGACCGTGATCCATAAACTGCGCGCCAAGGAAATCAGGCACGAAATAGAATCTCCGATCCGGGAATGCGATTTTTCCCTGGCCGCGCCGGTTTTTGCCTGGGCAAACGGCTGCACGCTGGCAGAACTGGAGTCGTTCGGCGTGCCGGAAGGGGATTTGGTCCGCGTGCTGCGCATGACCGTGCAATTGCTCCGCACGCTGCGCGACACCATACCGGATCCGTATATCGCGGACCGGCTGCACGATGCACTACTTCTTGTCAACCGTGATGTCGTGGATGCTCAGGCAGAATTGGAAGTGATGTGACGGAAGACCGACGATAGTTCCGGCGAATGAACCGATACGCGAAATACACCAGCCCCCCCACTATCATTCCAAACCCCGCCCCGGCCAGCACATCGAACGGATAATGCACGCCCACATAGATCCGCGAAAACCCGATGAATGCGGCAAACAAAAATGCCGTAAATCCGATCCATTTTCTGCGGTACAGCAGCGTCAGGAGCATCGCCTGGGCGAACATGTTCATGGCGTGAGACGAGGGAAACGAGCGCGAATCCTTTCTGCCGATGAGAAACCGGCCGCCGTCGAGGTGAACGCGTTCGTTGCAAGGGCGCATCCGGGGAACCAGCGGCTTGATGATTCTGTTGCACACGGGATCGGATACGGAAACGGTGACAACCATGAGCAGAAGAACCAGAGCGCCCTTCTTTCTCTGAAAGTAAAGAAAGACCAGCGCGGCCGCGATTCCCGGAACGACCCAAAAAGCGCCGTTAGTCAAGACGGGAAAAATCGCATCGAATACGGGATTGGCAATGGTGTGGTTGAGAAACAGGAACACCAACGTGTCGATATGCTGAAGGGCGTGGATCATCGATTGCTCTGCGAAATACCGTAGCCCCTCATCGCCAGCGACCCGCGATCGATAAAAGGCAGCGCCATGACCAGTGCCATTTCAATGCTTCCTTTCGTACCAGACAAGCCGGCCCGTGATGGACCCGAATTTGATTTTTGCCTTTGCCATGACCGGCATTTTGTATTCGTCGTCCGTGAACCAGAGAAGAATCTCGTCCTTCTTTGCGAACACGCGTCCTTCGCCCACGAGCAAAGGCTTGACAAGAAGGCAATTAAAGGTCCCCGCGTCCACCTTTACGGTAACGCGGCTCTGGCAGGTGAGCACCAGACGGTAGGACTTTTTGTCAACGAAGCAATTGAATGAAAAGGAGTCGCCGGGAGCGAATGACAAAGAACGCACCCAATAGATCATGGAAAAATAGTTCTGAACAAAGGGCGGCACGGAAACGGCGTCCGCGTCCTTTTTATAGGTAAACACGGTGTTTCTGGATTGGTCGAACATTTCCCATCTGTCCGCCCGGTAGTGACCTTCACGCAAATGCTGTTCAAAGAAGAACGGATACGTGCCGTTCAAATCCAGGTCTGCACGGATGAAATCGCGCACCTTATACAAGGAACTGAAAAAGCCGTTGGTCATTCCTTTGCCGGTGATGACGATCCTTTTGCCCGACGTATCCGGGAAAGCCTCGAGAATGGTATATCCAGCGCTGATGGGGCCCCACGCGACGTCGAACACGAATTTTTCACCATTGGCAAAGGGCTTTCTCGGAAGCGTTCGCTGCGATTCCGATGGAACAACACCATGAACGGCGTGAATGGAGTCGATGAAAACCCCTGAAAAGGGCCGGGGGAACTTCGACTCGCGCTCAAGTTTACACCAGGAGTCGCTTGACGTACACGGCTGTGGCGGGTCGGAAATCGAATCCGAAAGAACCGGCGCTATCGAGAAGACAACCAGGCACAAGGAACGAAGGAAAAAAGTCAATCTGCGATTCCTTTCCGGAGTCACGAAACCATAAAAATAATCCTTGCCGGTTTTCCAAACGTCATTCTACGCACCAGGCGGCATTATCGAAGCCATGTTGTCCGCTTCAGGTACGGATACGTGTCGCTGAATTTCATCTTGAAAACGGCACAATTTATCTTTATCTTCGTATTTTGGTTTATCATGTGGCCTTAATTCGAGCCCAAGGCCTTTTCAATCGGAAAGGATTACTGCATGAAATCGAAAACGGTTAAACTCCTTTGCTTCGCGGCATGCGCCGGTTTGTTCCTGTATTCTTGTGGAAAGGACAAGGGAACCGGTCCTGGCACTACCGGAGCGACCGGCTACGAAGCAGATACGCTTGCCGCCCGGGCAATTCTTGATGCGAACAGCATCACGACACTGTCTGCAACGGATGCGGTATGTTTCCGCAAGGACCAAAGACCCGTTGGCACCGGTCCGTACCGGATCGTGGATATACGGCTTCCGAACCGCAACATCACCGTCATACCGGCGCAAATCGGCCAACTCACCGCGCTTGAAAACATCTGGCTCGACAGCAATTCCATCGCTGCTATTCCGGCACAGATTGGAAATTGCAAGGCTCTTACTTACCTTGACCTTTCCTACAATGCCCTGACGAGCCTGCCCCAGGAAATGAACGGCTTGACTGCCGTTAAGTATTGCAGGCTGTCGCATAACAGTCTCACCTCGTTGCCGACAGGGTTTTACAGCATGACTGCCATGACGACGGTTCTTTTGGACAATAATGCCCTTAGCAGTATCGACCCACTGGTTTCGAACCTGACAAATATGCTGAGACTTGACGTCAGCCACAATCAATTGGCATCCTTGCCGGGATCGATCGCCTCTCTTACGACCATGCAGAGCATCGTTGTTGACAATAACAAGCTATGCGGCCTGTCCCAGCCGCTCATGGACTTTGTTTCGACCTTTTACGGGGACACGTCCTGGAAAACCACGCAGACATGCCCGTAATACGGCGATAGCAGGGAAAAAGGCTACCTCAATTTGAATACATTAGCTCCTGCCGCCGCAAGGCCGGTGGTCCGCTTTGTGAAGTTCGGCATGGTCGGCGGCAGTGGCGTTGTTGTCAACGTGGGTTTGCTGCATGCGTTTACCGCCTTTGCAAAAATGGATTACCGCATCGCGAGCATCCTCGCGATCGAATGCGCGGTGGTCAATAATTTCCTGTGGAATTACTTCTGGACCTGGAAAGACCGCAAAACCGGGAGCAAGCGTTCGTTTCTTTACATGCTGGTCAAATTCCACGTTTCGTCCGGATTTACCGCACTGATCGTCAACTGGGGCCTGCTGGTCCTGCTTACCGAATTGCTTCACGTAAACTATCATATACCCGGTGTTCCAAATTATCACGTTTCAAATCTGATCGGCATCGGTTTTGGCGCTGTTGTCAATTTCTTCATCGGCCATTTCTGGGTGTTCGCCAAACAGCAAAGCCCGGAATCATAATGAAAACCCGGTGCGACGCTTCCCAAAACCCGGGTGCTGATGCACACGTTCCATTGAACAGGTGACGTATGCCCGCCACATCGCATTCCCTGCTGCTCATCAACCCCCGCCGAAGGTACCGGTATCACTGGGACCTGAAAGAAATATGCGAGATCATGGGAAAACGCAACGCGGTTTCGCCGCTTGCGCTGCCGACGGTCGCAGCGCTCACGCCGGATCACTATCAGATCTCGATTATCGATGAGGAGATCGAGGACCTGAGTATCGGCGATCATGATCCCGACATCGTGGGCATAACCGCGGTCATTCCTAATGTCAAGCGTGCCTACGAGATCGCGGACGCATTCAGGAAAAAGGGAACCACGGTAGTCATGGGCGGTGCGCAGGTAACCTTCAATATCGACGAGTCGCTCCGTCACGCCGACACGGTGGTGGCAGGCGAAGCGGAAGGCGCGTGGCAGCGCTGCCTTGCGGACTTTGAGGCGGGAAACCTGGGCCAGGTTTACAAAAACGACGAGATAACGGCGTTCACGACAAGCCCTGTTCCCCGATGGGATCTGGTCAAGACAGAAAAGATAATGGCGCTCGGCGTGCAGGTGTCGCGTGGGTGTCCGTATCAGTGCGATTTCTGCCTGGTGCGAAATTTATTCGGCAAGCGCCAGCGCTACCGCGATATCGACAATGTCATAGCAGAAGTCCGCGGCCTTCCTAAAAGGCAAATCACATTCGTCGACGACAATCTCACCGCCCAAAAGCCTTATGCGCGGGAGCTCATGAAACGACTCGCGCCGCTCAAGGTGTCCTGGATGTGCCAGGCCAGTCTCGATGTTGCCGACGACGAATCGCTCCTGCGTGACATGGCGCTGGCCGGGTGCACCTCCATCCTGATCGGATTTGAATCCGTCAATCCTGACAGCCTGCAGGAAACGCATAAGTTCCATAACCGCATCGGCAAATACGAGGAAGCAGTCAGGAGAATACATGCCGCCGGAATCCACGTCGTTGGCTCGTTCATCGTTGGTTTCGAGGCGGACAAGCTTGACGCGTTCGACCGGGTTTATGAATTCACGACGCGGAACAACATTTCGTTCATCATGCTGAACGTCCTCACCGCATATCCCGGAACGGATTTGTACGCACGCATGAAGCAAGAGGGACGAATGGCGGATTTCGACCCCGATCTGCTCAACGGCATATATCCCACCATGCAATACAGAAACATGTCCCAGACCGGCCTTTTCCACAAGTACTTCGAGACATTGGAAAAGATGTTCGATTTCGACGAGGTGAGGGAGAAAATAACCTCCGTGCTGAATACCGGCGCGTTTACGAGATTCAACGAGGGTGAGATCGGTCCGAAAGAAAAATTCCTTTCGGTTCTGCACCTTTTCCGCAAATGTGTTTTTACCCAGGACGCGCGGGCGCGCAAACTGTTCAGGAGGCTTTTCTCCATCGTTTTATCAGGCAGGACAAAGCCCGGAGTTGCCGTCGAGTTCTTGCTTTTTGTCGTGTCGTTTCATGGGTACCTTGAATACACCAGAAAATATCGGGACGAGATCCTGGAAAAAATCCGGAAAAGCGACAAAGGGCCGCTCGTGTCGCAATAAGGGGTTTTGCAATTAACTCATTCCATAAGGCATTTTTGATCAATAATGAATCCCTCGAATAACAAAAAGAAACAGAAGAATCCGGTCGTTGAAAAACCTCAGTTGGCCACGACTCACCCCTGGGCACGGTTGTATCCCTTTCTCCCGGCGGGTATCTTTCTGCTCGTTACCGCGGTTTTCTACTGGCCTATTCTCATTGGTAAAGGATTTCTGTGGAATGATTTCCTTGAGCAGAATTTTGTCTACCGGCTGTTTGCGGCGGTCTCGCTCAAGCAGGGCGTGATACCGTTCTGGAACCCGTACGTGTTTTCCGGTATGCCGTTTTTTGCCGACGTGCAGGCTGCTGTGCTGTATCCGCTCAATCTCGTTCTCACTCTGTTTGCGAGCAGAGACTGGCTCAGCCCGATGCTCGTCGAATACCAGATCATCCTGCATATCTTTATGGCTGGGTGCTTCATGTATTTGTTGGCGCGGGATTTCGGGGCAAGCAAAGCAGGCGCAGTCCTGAGCGGCGTCACCTTCATGCTCTGCGGGTTTTTCACAACCCATATTTTTCATGCCAACCTTGTGCAGGCAGCCGCTTGGTTTCCGCTCGCGATTTTCCTTTTCAAACGCACCATCGACAGGATGAGCCTGTTGTACATGTCGGTTACCGCGCTGACGCTGAGCATGATCTTCTTCTGCGGCTATCCTCAGCTCATGGTGCACATGTACTACTGGCTGGCAGCCTACTACGTCTTCGCGTTGATCGTCCGCGTCAGGGAGAAAACGAAGCCACTACCTGAAGTAAAGCGAGCCCTCTTGTTCGCAGGGCTTGTCGCACTCGGAATAGGGATGTCGGGCGTGCAAATGCTCACGACCCAGGAGCTTGCGCAAAACTCGGTACGGCCGAAGCTTGAATTCAACGAATCCTGTGAAGGATCATTTCGTCCGTATCGTTTCATAACCATGGTGGTGCCCAACTATTTCGGCCAGCCCCAGAAAAGCGCGTACTGGGGCGTTTCGGGCAACGACATCCACGGCGGCATGCACAATTACTGGGAAACCGCCATCTATACCGGTATTATCCCGCTTGCATTGGCAGTCATTGCAGCGTTTGTGATCAGGACACCATTGTCGCTGTTTCTCTCGATAATGGGAATTCTCTCACTGTTACTCGCTACGGGTAATTCTTTTTTCCTGTACGGGCTCGCTTTCAAATTTCTTCCTGCCATGAATGCATTCCGGATTCCGGGCAGGTTCGCCTTCATGTTCTCGATATCGGTTTCCATTTTGTCCGGTTTGTGCATTACCTGGCTGCAACAGACAGGACCCCGGCACGAAGCGAAACCGAGGTTTCGTCTGGAACGTATTCTCCTTGGAGCAACGGGACTTTTCTTTGTCATGGGTTTTTTGTACGCAGCCGGTTTTTTCAAACAGGGTATTATCGATTTCCTGATTTCGTCCGGATCGTTCGGCTCAAACCAGCAGCAAATTGCGACCTATGTCGACCGGGAGATTTATCCCGTGGTTGTCAAGGGTGTGTGGATTTTCTTTGCGTTCTTTACGGCCGGCGCAGTTGTCTGCGTGGCCCGGCTCAGGGCAAAGCTGTCGGCAAGGACAGTCGGGCTGATTTTGTGCGCAGGCACATTCCTTGATTTCATGGTGTTCGGCTATGGGTTTGCGGCAGGGAAAACCGATCCGAGTGTCATGTACGAAAAGTCCCCGGTCATAGAGCAATTGCAGGAAATGCAGAAGACCGAATTCTTCAGAATAAATTCGCGCGATTCGAACCCCGGTACCGACGATCTAGGCGGGCCCAATATGGCATTCCGCAAGAACCAGGGAAGCGTGCACCGGCTCTTTCTCATGGAAGGGTACAATCCGCTCCGCCTCAAGCGGCAGCTTGTCAACCGCAAAGAAAAAACGCTTGACATTCTGAACGTCAAATTTGCAATCGCCGTGGACCAGGCGCGCGGGTCCATGGGGTTGACAATGCGTCCAACCTATTTTCCACGCACCAAGATGGTGTACAATTACATTGTGCAGCCCGAGGAAAGCATGATCCTGCCAACGATATACGATTCGTCTTTTAACCACAGGAAAACTGTTGTTCTTGAGGAAAAGCCTGCAATCTCCATGGACACTGGATCGGCCGATTCGTCATGGACCTCCCGCATCACCAACTACACTCTTAATTCAATAGATATTGATGTTACGACAACGAAAAACGGGTTGCTTGTGCTCAGCGAAATTCATTATCCGTCGTGGAAGGCGGTTGTGGACGGAAAGCCTGCGCCACTTTACAGGGCCGATTATGCTTTGCGTGCCGTTCCAATTGATAAGGGCCATCACACGGTTTCCTGTTATTTTTCAACAGATGTTTTTCGCAAGGGGTTGATGCTATCGCTCGGTTCCTTGCTCGTAACGCTTTTTTGCGTCGTATGGGGGCTCAGGAAAAGGTTGATGGTTCAACACACTTGATGACCTCCATTCAGCTGTCGGCAATTAAAAGGTTCTTCTGTATTCTGGTTGGATACGATTTTTCAATCAGAATCAAGAATTTTTCATTATCTTTGACTTGTATTGTGGTAATTTAGAAAACAAATTATATTTATTTAACAATTTAAGTTTGTTTAATCTGGAAACAATTGAATTCATTGGATGTTCACAACTTTCTTTCAAAGGGGTCAGGCTATGTTTTTGAAGTACAGGATTATTGTGCTTTTCCTGGCGCTGGGGGTATTTGCTGCTCATGAAGATCTTTCAAAGCCGAGCGCGCCTTTCAGCTTTGTTCCGACCGGCGTAATCTATCAGGTTAACAATTCCGCCAATGGGACGTCTTTTTCCTATAAGAGAATGACGACAGGAAAGCAAGGCATGGTCTTTTCCTGGTCCCTTCCAAAAATCAAGACCGATATGATCAAATTGTCGATTTACACCATGTCCGGCAAGCTCATCAAGTCATTCGCACTTACTTCCAATGATAAGCCGTATGTATCCTGGAACGGACAAAACGGCAAGATGGCCGGAGGAGTTTATTTAGCCACACTTTCGTTCGGGCAACTTAAGAAGTCCCTGAAAGTCTTATACTAATCAATTGAAGGAATAGTTCCTTTTCCAGGTTTTGTAACCTAACTAATGCGGCATAATTCAGGAGGAAAATTGTTATGATAAAGAGAATAATCGGTTTGCTTATGGTAATCTCGGCAAGTACTTTTGCCTTGCCCGTTGTCGCCACCGGCCTTGACAGCATCAGGGTTCCGGCAAAGATAATCAAAGGCATCGGAGCGTCATGGACAGGAAAAGTGACCTATTTTCTGACTGTCGGGGACAACGATTCGCTTAACATTAGTTTGAAAATCGATCCTGCATCAACCACACCCTCTGCTCCGGTCTGCACGATCACCAAGACCGATGGCGATGTCGGCACGTTTCCCATGATTACAGGAAAGAACGGCAAACGGGAAATATTCTTCCAATGTTCTTTCGCAACCGCACCAGCTGCAACTGACAAATATGTAGCTTCAGTGGTTATTTCTGCTGATATGTCCGCAAACGAAACGCTGGCACGAGGAGTTCTGGCTGCAATACCTGACAATACCCAAAAGGCATTGATCCTCGCCGGTGGAGATGGAACCGCTCCCCAGCATGATGGATTTTGCACCGCGGACGTAGCGGCCGGCTCGTATGGAACCGTGCACGGACTCAGCACCTGCGACGGTCCGCACGGTGTGAACGGTTGGGGTTGGGGCTTGGCGACAATGTTTCCGTGCAACGGAACTTCCGCCAACGCCTGGGATACGGCACTTATTTACCAGACAGGAAAGGCCATTGCGCAGGAAGCCAAGAGTTTCTGGCAGGGGCGGTACGAGCTGCTTGGCCCAATGCTCAACTTGGTGAGAGACCCTCGCGGTGGAAGAGACTATGAGACGTTCGGCGAGGACCCCTATCTAATGGGAAAACTTGCGAGCGTGTATATCCGCGGACTTCAGAGTGAAAAGGTTATTGCCACGCCAAAGCATTTTCTTTGCAACGACCAGGACTATAATCGCTTGACTGCCAGCGCGAATGTAGACACAGTCACCATGAGGCAGACGTATGCATATCCGTTTGAAATGACTGTCAGGGAGGCAGGCGCATGGGGCATGATGGCCGCCTATAATAAAGTTAACGGCGCGTATTGCACGGAAAATAAATTTCTGCTTGTTGATATTCTTAAAAAAGAATGGGGTTTCAGAGGCTTAGCGATTTCAGACTGGTCAACGAATATGACCGTGACAGGAGCGGAAAATTCAGGCCTTGACGTGCAGATGCCTGATAAAGCACAGTATGCCCTCCTTCCGGCGCAAGTTAGCGCGGGAGCCCTCCCCCAGGATGTTTTTGATGATAAAGTGCTCAGAGTATTGCGTGCAAAAGCCTGGGCGGGCTGCATGACCACCTACCCGACTCCCACCGGAGGATTAACGATACAGCAATTGCATGACGCAGGGGCTTATAATCACCAGGCGATCGCGGACACGTCCGCGCACCGGAGCATCGTTCTTCTTAAGAATGACAGCGTGGGGGTAGGAGCAGCTCGGAAACCCTTGTTGCCGATCGACAGGACAAAGACTGTGGCCGTGATTGGCCCTTATGCCAGCCATCTTCGCTACGGCGGGTACGGTACATATACCAGTTCCAAAGTGACTCCGTTTGATACCACGAATAACCCGTTGAACGGAATCACCGCAAAGCTGGGTGTGGGCAAGATGACCACCAATCTGGCAACTGCAGACTACATTATTGTTGTAGTCGGCATTGCGGCTAATGATGGCACGGCAAGCGCTCAGTATGAAAGTCACGATCGTCCGGACCCGACTTTGTCGTTTGACGATTATTCGAATCCGCCTGTTGATCAGAACACGATTGTTTCCACTACCTTTGCAGCCTACCCAACGAAAACCATTGTCGTACTTACCGGTGGTGCAGCCATAGTAAACGGAGCATGGTACAGCCCGCCTGCTGTCATCTTTGCGGGAGCCGATGGAGAAAGACAGGGATCTGCTCTTGCGGACGTTCTCGTTGGTGACTATAATCCCAGTGGGAAACTGACGATATCTTTTCCGAATCTTCAATCCGATTTGCCAACCTTTACTAATCCGCCATCTCAAGGTATTTCATACGAAAAACCGAGTGAGGGAAGAGGCTACCCCTATTACATTGCGGCCAATAAGAAGCCCCTTATCCCCTTCGGCTTTGGGCTAAGTTACACGACGTATTCATATTCGAACCTTCAGGTGCCGGCGAGCGCATTTATCGGGGAAAAGATTCAGGTGACGGTTGACATTATGAATACCGGAACAGTCAGTGGCGTGGAAATACCGCAATTGTATATTACGCAGACATCGCCCGCGAATGTTCCCCGCACGATCAAGCAATTGCGGGGATTTGCTCGCGCGCCTCTTGCACCAGGCGCGACTGCCACCGTCACCTTTGAACTTAAAGAATGGGATTTTGCCCATTGGACCAAAGCAGCAGGATGGATCGTCGATCCCAACAGCACGTACGACATCGTTGTCGGCAAGAATTCAATGGACGCCGCGTCGCTCAAGGGGACGATTACCATGCTTGCTTCCGACTAAAAAAGGATTCGAAAAGTGTTTGATGCAGGCTAGAGTCTTGGAATTGACATAGGCCCGAAAGTTTGACGCCTTTCTCTCGGGCCTATGATCCTTATCATCATAACAGCAGATCCCGTTTCCAAATAACTACGAACTATTTTATTTTGGCAAGTTGTACGATTTTCAGAAAGGTACGGCTATGACTGGGAAACAAGTGATGCGGAATTTCTCTTTTGGAGTGCTGGTGAGCGCATGCCTTTGCTTTGGACAGACTGACAGTTCGAACGGCAATTCCACGATGGCAGAACAATCGGATTCTTCGTCGGCTTCCGCATCGGGGGCACCTTCCGCAGGCACCGATCTCAAGAGCACGCAATCTTTATTTTTTGCCCTTGACGAAGGTCAGGCCATGCAGGGAGCGGGCTTGGCGTATGCCACGATGAACCGGCTCTGGCTGCAAAAGATGTACTTTGATCTTACGGAGGATATGACGTATTTGGAAAGGCTCCACTTGATTCTGAGCATTGAGTGCCAGCTTTCGTTTTCCTTCAAGCCGGTATCTGACTTGCCGCAAACGCTTTCTCCTCTGTTTAGTTTCTATCCGAATGACGTGGAACTCAGCTATTCATTCGGCAATCTTGACAGGCCATGGCTTCGACTATCTGCGGGCTATTTCCCGTTTAAGTACAATCCGGACGCCAAAGACCTTGGAGAATATCTTCTCAGGGACGGCGCGTATCCCACATTTATCATTACAAGTTTCGAATTCGCCCAGACCCGGGAGCTCGGGTTTCATCTCAATGGTGCCTTCGGAAATCCTGAAGTAGATCAGGCAAAATGGGATCTGATGTTGACCAGCGAGACACACTACTGGCCATTGCAGGACTGGACCGTGTCCGGCGTGGTCTCGAACAATCTATTCAATTTCCTTGATGCCGGCGTCGGCGCATCCTGGCAAAGGCTCATTTCGGTTGACGAACTTGTCACGACGCCCAAAAATCAGCAAACCCTGTATACCAACGCGGATGGCGATACAAACTACTTCACGTATCGCGCCCTTAAACTCATGGGCCGGGCGTCCATTAATCCAATGCGATTCATTCCGGATTTCAGGATTCCCATCCCCCAGGTATTCGGGGACCAGCCGTTTTTTGGGAAAGAGGATTTGAAAATTTACGGCGAACTTGGGGTCTTGGGCTATACAAATTATACGGCGTATGTCCCCGTCTTGGTCGATACGGCGGGAGGACTGCCGGGGCACACAATCTACGTGAAGGCGCCCAAAATACAGAACTATTATGATTCTATTGCAGACAGAATGCCTTATATGGTCGGAATCAACCTGCCGACGACCCCTCTTATCAGCTACGGGATTCTTCCGTTCCTTCTTACCAAATGGCTCAAAGATGAAACGGGTTCCGATATCAGGCCGCTTGCTTGGATTACGCTTATTCCGGCTCTGGCAAGCGGCGTGTGCAGCCATTACTTTGGATGGAACATGGGCCTTGATGTTCTCTCAATGGAATTTGAATGGTACAGCACAAGATATCCTAACGACAACGAGAAGGCGATAGATCAGGCGACCCATCTTCCATTGCCATATCCGCCGGTTGCAGATACACGTCAACCGGTCAAATATTGTTTGTACTTCAAGAAATCCTTTTCAAACCAGAAATTTGCTCTCTCGGGTCTGGTTGGACGTGATCACATGAGACCTTCCGAGGCCGCAGACCCGCATCGTTCAATCAATGATGACTTTCTCTTGACCAAGGCTCAATGGTGGTGGACTCTCAGGTTGTCGGCAAATTTCTAAGCGGGATTCACCTGATTTTACAGCATGGAAATTTCGATGAAGACAATGAAGACAGGATCAATCTTGAGCATGGTTTCACAAGAGAAATCTCTTGCAATGCAAGGGAGATGTTTCATTCAGGAGGAAAACAGATGATATCGAGGATATTATTTGGAATGCTTGCCGCCGCATCCCTGTGCCTGGGTCAGGAGGGGGATTCCGCCGTAGGTGCTGATCAGCCGCCGGCAATTGTTCATACTGACTCGGCTTCTGCGACTAAGCCGGGAACGCATGTGGCACGAGCCGCAGCCGTCTCATTCCCATCACCCGGAAGAATGTCCGACCTCAGAAGCACTCGAAACTTGTTTCTTGGAATCGACGAAGGCCAGGTTGTTCAAGGTGTGTACAACGTCGATACAACGAGTGCGAGTAACGCAAAGCCCTACCTGACCATGAATAAGTTGTGGCAGCAGAGAATGGTCATGTACTTTACCCAGGATTTTGCTTTTAGGGAAAGACTGAGATTCCTTGCAAGCATCGAATGCGATTTGCGATTTTCGATTTTTCCCGTACGGCAATTCCCCGCGACCCTGACGCCGGAATTCTACTTTTTCCCCAATGATGTGGAAATCAATTATTCCTTCGGGAATCTTTCGCAGCCCTGGCTGAAAATTGCCCTTGGGTATTTCCCTTTCAAATACAATGAAGACGCGAAAGATTTGGGAGAATATTTGCTCCGAAGCCAGGCATACCCAACGATTATTGCAACGGATTTCGAATTCCCTATGACTCGGGAACTCGGGCTCCATTTAAGAGGCTTTGCCGGAAACCAGGAGGTCGATTTACTCGGATGGGACCTGATGCTGACAAGCGAGACACATACCTACCCGCTACTCGATGGAACACTTACCGGCATAGTATCAAACAGGTTGCTTAACTTTTTCGAAGTGGGCGCGGGCGTGTCCTTTCAAAGGCTGATTCCCGTTGACAATGCCAACACAACACCCAAAGTGTTAAATGCAGTGCCTCCGAACGGCAACATGTTCTTCGAACAGAACGGCGACACCAGCCGATATACATTCAGCGCAACCAAACTCATGGGACGCGCATCCATCAATCCTCAGCGATTTATCCCTGAGTTCAGGATTCCGCCTAATTGGATTTTCGGGAAGAACCCGTTTTTTGGAAAAGAAGATCTGAAGGTCTACGGAGAAATTGGGGTTCTCGGATACAAGGATTATGTCGCGTATGACTCGATTCCAGACAGTCTGGGCGTGAAGCATTCGGAGAAAGTCCCAGACTCCCTAAATTATTATGACAACATCAGGGACAGAATGCCGGTCATGGTTGGAATAGATTTACCTACAAATCCCCTCATCAGCTATGGAATTCTCCCGTTTCTTCTCACAAAATGGCTTAAGGACGAAACAGGCTCGGACATTCGTTCGCTTCAATGGGTGACTCTTGTCGCGGGCCTTGCCAGCGGGGCTGCCGAGCAGTTTTTGGGATGGGATTGCAGACTTGATGTCCTTTCCCTGGAGTTTGAGTGGTTCAGCCAGCGATTTCCTAACAGCGACTATTTTGTCAGAGACCCCCTCTATAATATTCCTGTTCCCATAAGCAATATTGGCAGGGTGACTTCTGATTTTGGAAAATTTGAGACGACCAAATACGCCTTGTACTTCAAGAAGTCCTTTATGAAGAATCACTTTGCTCTTTCTGGGCTAGTGGGCCGCGATCACATGAAGCCGACGGAACAAACGCCGCCCTCCTACCAACAGACCGACGATTTTGTTCAGACCAAGGCCCAGTGGTGGTGGACGCTTCGGCTTTCCGCCAATTTCTGACCGGGATTGCTGGACGGAATACATTCGGCAAATAGCGGGCAAAGACCTTTGCCCGCTATTTGCCGAATGTATTTTTTAGTGCATGAACATTCTTGTCCTTAACTGGCGCGACATGAAACATCCCGAGGCCGGCGGCGCCGAAGTCCATTTCCAGGAACTTTTTTCACGGTTTGTCAATAATGGCCACACGGTCATACTCTTGACGACGAAATTCAAAGGCAGCTCCCGAACCGACACCCAAGACGGCATTGTCGTGTACCGCTGGGGGCATACGTACTTCTTCAACTGGGAAGCGCCGTTTCTGATCAGGCGCATCATAAAGCGACATGCCGTCGATTGCATCATCGATGACGTCAACAAGCTTCCGTTCTTCTCGCCAAAGTGGTTTCCGAAAATTCCGAGCGGCGTCATATTTCACCATTTGTTCGGCCGCACCGTTTTCGGGCTCACCTTCTATCCAATGGCCATGTATGTGTTGCTGATGGAACGCATGAGTTCGTGGGGATACAAAAGCACGCCGTGCTGCACGGTTTCGCAGAGTACCGCGCGTGAACTCGAAGAATGCGGGTTTTCGCGAAACTCGATCACGATCATAGAAAACAGCGTGGATACGAACCGATATGCCCCGAACGACACGATTCCAAAGAAAAAGGGCCTTCTCCTGTACGCGGGCAGGCTCAAGAAATACAAGAACGTCGAGCTTGTCTGCGATGCGGTCAAGGTCATGAACGACAGGGGGCAGCAGGTCAGGCTTGCGGTCGCCGGTGCGGGGGACGATGAAAAAGACCTCAAGCTGCAGGTAAAACGGCTCGGCATCGAGTCGATCGTGGAATTCTGCGGGTTCGTGGATGAAGCCAGAAAGATAGATTTGTACCGGGAAGCAAGCGTATTTGTCAACCCGTCGCGCAAGGAGGGCTGGGGCATCACCAACATCGAGGCCGGCGCCTGCGGTACCGCGGTCGTTGCCAACGACGTTCCGGGACTCCGCGACTCGGTGAGAAACAACGAAACAGGCCTTTTGTACAGGGAAAACGACGTTGCCGACTGCGTCAGGTGCCTCTCGGCCATTCTTGACAATGACGAATTGCGGAAAAAATTCGAGGCGGGCGGCCGGCAGTGGGCGCTCGGTTTTTCCTGGGACGAAAGTTACAAGAAAATGGAACAATGGATCACCGGGGCGGTATGCGCAAGATAATCTCTGCCGCACTGAAAATTGCGGTCACTGTGGCGGTGATCGTATTCATCGTCTGGAAGCTCGGTTGGCGAGAGATACTGGTCACGATTCAGCAGGCGAACATGACGTGGCTGGTGTGCGCACTTGTTCTGTTCTTCATCAGCGGATGGCTCGGTGTGGTGCAATGGCAGATTATCCTGAAGAACAGGGGAGTGTCGCTGCCGTTTGTGCGGGTGTTCTCCCTGTATTTCATCGGCATGTTCTTTAACAATTTCGCGCTCGGGATCATAACCGGTGATGCGGTCAAAGTCGCGTATATCAAGATCGGGGACGGCAGGGGAAAGGCCGGGTTCGCGGCGACATTCCTGGACCGGTTCGCGGGGCTATGGGCAATGCTTGGGTATGCCATTTTCGGCAGCGTCCTGCTCATCAAGCAAAAGGCGATCGAAAGCGGCAGCATGACGCTTGCGATTGTGGCCCTGTTCGTCACCTTCCTGTTGTTCGGCGGCGCGCTCGCCTTTCTTATGTCAAAGAAACTCCAGTCGTTTGCATTTCGCATCCTGGACCGGCTTCCGATTCCCCGGAAAGACGCTCTGCGGCGAATCCTTGACGAGACAATCATCGAAACCCATGACATGCACATTCTGCTCCCTGTGGGAGTGCTGTCGACGGTTGTTCAATTCATGCGAATCGGCGTTCACATTCTGTGCGCCGGCAGCCTCGGACTGCTCAGCGCTGCGAATATTCACTATTTTTTCATATTCGTACCTATTCTCGCCATGCTCATGGTCATTCCGCTGCCGTTCGGCATCAGGGAAAGCGTGGGCGGAACCCTGTTCGCATGTGCCGGGTTTCAGGTAAAAGCGGCGATCGTGATGGGGTTTCTCGCGACGATCATCGGCAGCGCCGCGAGCTTGATCGGCGGAATCCTGTTTGTCATGAATAAAGCACAACTATCAAGGAAAACAGAATGAAACTCTCCCTTGTCATTCCATTGCTCAACGAAGAGGAAAGCCTGCCGGATCTCATGAAGTCGATTGCCGCGGCGCTGGGCCCCCTGCCCGTATCGGCCGGGTTTTCCTATGAGGTCATTTTCGTGGACGACGGAAGTACCGACAAATCGTTTGACGTTATCCGCGTGCTGCGCGATTCCTATCCCGGGAAAGTGCGTGCCATCCGGTTCTCCAGGAACTACGGGAAAGCCGCGGCTCTTGCCGTGGGCATCGAAAAATCGGTCGGCGATGTCATCGTCACCATGGACGCGGATTTGCAGGACGACCCTTCGGCAATTCCCGGCATGGTGAAACTGCTTGACGAGGGGTACGACGTCGTTTCGGGATGGAAAAAGAAACGCTTTGATCCGATAACCAAGACGCTGCCGTCCAAGTTGTGGAATTTTTCCACGTCGATTCTTGCCGGTATCCGGCTGCACGATTTTAACTGCGGGTTCAAGGCGTACCGGGCGGAAACCGCCAAATCGCTTGAAATCTACGGCGAGCGCCATCGGTACCTGCCCGTGCTGGCGCACTGGAACGGATACAAGGTCACCGAAATGGTAGTACCGCACCATGCGCGAAAATTCGGGAAATCCAAGTACGGCTTCGGACGCGGGCTCAAAGGCATTTTCGACCTTATAACCCTCCTGTTCTTGCGAAAATACATGAAGAACCCGCTTCACTTTTTTGGACTGTTGGGACTGGTTTTCGCCTCGCTCGGAACGGTGGTTCTGGCCTATTTCGGGGTCGGATGGATCGCCACGGGCCACATGCATATCAGGCCCTTAGTCCTTTTGTCAATGGGCTCGATCATCATGGGGATCCAGTTCATATCGATCGGGCTGATCGGAGAGATGATCACGCACGCGAGTCCCCGGAACACCTACACGATCAAAGACACGCTCCCGAAGGCGTCATGAACGTCCAGTGCATCTGCCCGATTGGGATCGGCAATTACCTCATGTGCTATCCCTCGTTTTCCGCTCTCAAGCGGAATCGGCCGGACATGTCGCTCCACCTTGTTGCCTTGCGGCACAGCATCGGGGCAATGGCACAGGACGATCCGGTGTGGGACAGCATCGAGACCTTTGATCCGGATAAAATGAAAGCCGACGCTTTGGGCTGGCTTTCCATTGTCGCGCGCATGAGGCGACGGCACTTTGACGCGTCCTTGAGTTTCTTTCCTGCCAATACCTGGCAGTACAACGCCTTTCCGCTCCTGTGCGGCATATCCCGGCGGTTTGCATTCCGCTACGCATTAAACCGCATGTCAAGCTTGTCGTTTTTGTGCACCGATCCCGTTGCCGTGGACCCCTCGCTTCACGATATTTTCCAGAATATAGCTCTTGTCAAGACGTTTCTCGGTGAGGAACCGGATACGGGGCAGCTCGTTTTTCCTTCTCAGTACCGCGGCGAGGACAAGACCTGGGCGCGGGAGTATCTGGCATCCCGGTCGCCCGCGAAAAAGCGCATCGCCGTTCATCCTGGTTCGAGCGTTGAGCACGGCATGGGTGTGAAGCGCTGGCCGCCCGATCGGTTCGGTCGACTATGCGACGAGGTCTGCGGAATGCTCAATGCCGACGCGTACGTCGTCGGTTCCGGCGATGAATTGGATGTCAAGCAAGCCACGGCTCTTGCGATGAAGGAGAAGGCGCACGTGGTGGATCCGGTTTCGATTCGAAAGACCGCCGCACTTTTGTCCGAATGCTCCGTGTGCATCTGCAATGATTCCGGCATCATGCATATGGCGGCCTGCATGGGAATTCCCACGGTCGGAATTTTCGGGCCCACCGACGAAAAGCGCAACGGCCCATACGGGCCAAAGGCGCTTGTCATACGTAAACCAATGAAGGGCTTCCCCCTGTGGACCGCGGATAATGTCGGCGACCGGACTGCGCCCGCGGGCATTGACCCGTGCGCAAGCCTCAATGCCTTGACTTCTGACGACGCGTGGCAGCTGCTCAGACCCTGGCTCGAGAAAGTCATGCAACCCGCTTAATCTCTCTCCCGCAACCCTCAAGAGATTTCGCTTGCGAAAAACCCGAATAAAAATGTAAAATCACAGTACACCGATTGTGGTCTGTTAAACAATTTGAGCAGCATTTGAGGAGGAAATTATGCATCGACGAATAATCGCCGTCGCTGTCACCGCCGTAGGTATCATTGTTGCCGGGTTTCCATATGCCCCGTGGGCCGCACCTGTGCTGACCGTGAAACCGGATTCCGGCGTGGTGTTGGTTTGGCAGAAGAAATCCTCGGCATGGGTCGCCGTGAAAGATAGCGCGGCTATCGGTTTCGGCGATTCGCTCTATCTGGACGATTCTTACACTGGACGCATCGGGCTTGGCAAGGGTTGCACGATGCTGGCCCGAGGCGAACTTCGGCTTGCTTTGTCCGGAGCAGACACCGCCCTCGTCGTGAATCTTGACCAGGGTTCTCTGTTCTTCAAACGTGATGCGGGCGCCGAACTATCAAATGTGAAGATTGTCCTGCGCGGTTGCACCTTCACGCCCCAGGGCACGGCGGCGGGTGTCAAGTTTACCAAACAGGGGGAGCCGACGGTTGCGGTTATTGCCGGTACTGTACGGCTCGAATCTCCAAAGGGAGAAGCGATTGTCGTGACGCCGGGCAATTTCGGGACATTTGATCCGGTGGGCAACGCATTCAAACAGGGAGCACTGCCTCCGGAAACCGTGGCTTTCCTGGAACGCTGGTCAGACACAAAACGCGAGACTACGGCAGGCGCGGCAGCGGCGCAAATATCCCAAGTCCCTGATTCTGCTAAGAAGGAATCGCAGCCCGCTTTGGCGCAGACTCAAACACCTTCTGCGGGAACTGCGCCCCTGCCCGCAGCAGCACTATCCGAGAAGCAGGAGGCGAAGAAGGCCGTACCCGAATCCCCGAAACAGGCTGCGGCTTCAGGATCATCCACAGGAGCGCAGGTTCAGACAGCACAACCGGCCCCGGAAAAAAAAGAGGCGGCAAAGAAAGAATCGGCAAAAGAAGAAAAGCCCAAAGAGGAGCAGAAGCCGGACAATAACGCTGCAAAAGGCATCAGATGGGAAGTTTCAGTGGGAAGCGTCACGGTTGGCGGAAAGCAATGGACGCGTATCGCCATTTCGCCGGACATTCCGATATGGAAATTCGGCGTCTGTCTCGACCTCGAGGCATTCATCGATTCGAGCGGCTCTTTCTCCGATAAAGGTTGGCAGTTCGACAAGGATAATGCGCTCCAATCCGTGCTGCGAAAAATCCGGTACATCAGGTTCGGTCGCGAAAATGATCCGCTGTTTGTCAAGTTAGGCGGACTTTCCAACGTCACGCTCGGCTACGGGTTCGTGGTCGACCGGTTCACCAACATGCTCCATTACCCGGACCAGAAGCTGCTGGGGCTTCAGCTGGACCTGAACAACATATCGCCTCTGGGCGTTACGCTGCAGACGTTGATTCCGGACTTCGATGATTTCAGAAACGATGGCGGGATCGTGGCCGGCAGGCTTGCCGTTTGCCCGATGAAGATGACCTCCATTCCACTATTGTCCAAATTGTCAATCGGCGCGACGTATGCAACGGATCTGAACGAATATTCCGCGGCCAGGACATGGCGCTACCTCGGCAACATAAAGGACAAAAACAACAACGGCACGACGGATTGGGATTTTGCGTACCGGCAGGCGCATAACCAACTTGACTCGGCTGCGGTCAGCAGGGGACAGGTCATGGGAATTGTCGACAGCACCGGCACCAGATATCAGACGCCGGACACCGTGTACCGCGATTCCACGTCGCGCTTTGCCCTGCTCGGCGGAGACGCCGGCATCCCGATAATTACCACGGATTTCCTTGGCCTCGACGTGTACGGACAGGTCGCGGTTGTCGCGGACTCGGTTATGTTCAAGAAGCAAAGAACCGGCTGGGGCTTTGGCGCTCCGGGCGTGGCGCTTAGGGCCGGACCGGTTTCCGGTCGCATCGAATACCGCCACATCCAGGGCAGTTTCATGCCAGGGTATTTCGGTGAATATTACCTGGACGAACGGCTGCAACGATATCCGGTCGTAGAAACCAAATCGCAGGATGTGAGAAGCGCTTTTCCTCCGGGAAGCGGTCTTGACGGCGTGTTCGGAACGTTTGGTTTCGATATTGTAAACGTGTTCCTTGTCGACGCGACCTATCAGTACCTGGCGGGGAAGAACAGCGCAAAAGATCAGCGGCTTGAAGCAACCGGCGGATTAGGAGACGCGTTGCTCAAACGGATTCCGAAAATTACCAAGGCGGAAGTGTATTTTTACAAAACAGGAATTGGATCAACCAATCTGGGAATCGGAACCGGAGCCGTAACGTATGACAGGTTCTTTGACAAAACGCCCACGATGTACTACGGGTACAGGGTCGGCGTCGGTATCACGCAAGGGGCCTCGGTAATTCTCGATACAAGGTACGGATTTGTGTGGCAAGGCGCGAAGTTGGCGCCAAACAACAATATCATTTTGCAAACGGCCATCACGTTCTGATTTTTGACGCGGCCGAATTACCCGCCACGGCCCAGTGTTAGGAAGTTATTTTCAAGCCATGAGCGAGCATCACGATTCGTATTCCAGATCGCCTATGGCACAACGGGTGGAGCGCGCGATCTCGGGGCGGAGAATACGATTTTCCGCATCCGGGTTCCACATTCCCAAAAAAGGCCGCATCAGGATCGTTCTCTGCATTGTTGTCTGCGTCGTCGGCATGCGCGTTCTTATCCACAAGGAGGCGCCCCATAGCGCAATTGTAAAGCAGCCGGTGAAAAGCATGCCGCTGGTGGGACCTCCGGCGCCCCCGGTCCCGCGTTCGCAGGCGGAGAATAAAGCCGCGGCGCCAAAGCAGGAATCGAAGCAGCTTCACACATCGGAGCCTGAACCGGACGCCGCTTCCGCTCCGCATCAGGAAACTCCGGTCGCACACGAAACGCCAAGCGGCCAACAGCCGCCCCATCAGTCACTGTTTTCCCGGCTCGGACTGTTTTCCAAACCTGAAATTCCCCGGCATGATTTTACCGGCTCCGACGTGGCCGAATTACTGAAAAAGCACCCCGCTAATCCCGGCACGGTTCTCGACAGCTTTGTCGCGGACAACAAACGCTACGTCGTTCATTACAGCATTGACAGCTGCGTCCAACACACTGGCGAAAACCTCCTTAAGCAATACCACCCGAAATACGGCGCCCTCGTGGCCATGGACTGCAAGACCGGGCGGGTGCTGGCGCTCGTCTCCTACAACCGCCCGACTGAGCCGCAGCTCGGCAATGACCTTTATGTCAAGAGTATCTTCCCGGCCGCATCGGTATTCAAGACCATTACCGCGGCCGCTGCAATAGAAAAAGCGGGACTCGGCCCCGATTCAAAGCTCCAACTCACGGGCCGAAGGTACACGCTGTACAAGTTCCAGCTCAAGCAGGACCTCGCGGTATCCGAGCCGGTAACGCTCGAGCAGGCCTACGCGTTTTCCATGAACCCGATTTTTGGAAGAATCGGCGTTTACATCATCGGAACCTCCGGCCTGAAAGAATATATTGACAAATTCGGATTCAACAGCGCAATACCGTTCGATCTCGAAAACGAGAATGCCCACGCCCAGGTGAATGCAAACGATTCGCTCATGGCAGTTGCCGAGATCGCATCGGGATTCAATCAAAAAACGAGAATGTCCCCTTTGTTCGGCGCCATGCTTGCCTCCGGAGTTTCGGAAAACGGCAAAATGCCGGTGCCTTTTTTTGTGGACAGCATCACCTGCGGCGGCGGCGACTCGTGCACGCTGTACCGGAGCCGCTCGCGTACCTGGCGGACTCCGATCAAAGCCAACACGGCGGCGTGCATAAAATCCATGATGATGCGTGTCGCCCAATACGGTACGGCCCGGAGCTCGTTCAAGTATATCAAGCATTCCGCAATGTTCGACAATATCGATTATGGCGGTAAGACCGGAACCATCGATGAAGACAAGCTCGGTAAAATAGATTGGTTCATCGGTTTCGCCTCTCATCCGACAAACCAGAATCAGCGTATTGCCGTTGGCGTGGTAACGGTGCACGACCAGTACTGGACCGTGCATTCGAGCTATATCGCGGCCGAGATCTTCCGTAAATACATACGCCGGGAACAGACCGAGGAAAAGGAAAACAGGCTCGCATCTCCCAACAGGCTCAAGCCTGTCGGATAATCCGGATCACAAGGGTGCGCGGAAGCGGCGGCGACCAATCATAGAAAATGACAGGAGCTATGGCCATCGACTCAGTTCCCAAAACGTCCCGTTCGGCATTCATTGCACTCGTCGGCAGGCCGAACTCCGGAAAGTCAACGCTGCTCAACACGGTGATCGGTTCGGAGCTCGCACTCGTTTCCACGCTCCCGCAGACGACCCGCAAGAACTTCAAAGGCATTTACACGAGGGATAACCTTCAGCTCGTGTTTGTCGACACGCCCGGCATCCACCGCGGCAAACACGAGTTCAATAGCCGTATGATCCAGGAAAGTGCACTAGCCTTGAAAAAGGACGCCGCGGACGTGGTGTGCTACCTTGTTGACCTCAGCCGGCCCTTTGGTGAGGAAGAGGACACGGTTGCCCAGATCGTCGTGAGAAGCGGGCTTCCGGTTGTCGTTCTGTTCACCAAAATGGATATCTGCGACGACCCTGCGGCAATTGTCAAGGCATTTTTCGAGCGGTACCGGAAACTTGCCGGTGTGCCGAAGTGTACCGTGAACGCGAAGGACCCGCGCGCCAAAGACGCGTTTCTCGCCGCCATTGACTCCTTTGTTCCCCCCGGTCCCGCATATTTCCCGGGCGACGATTTGACGGATGAAAACATGCGGTTCTTTGCCGCCGAATATATCCGCAAGCAGATCATTTACAATACGAAGGAAGAGGTGCCGCACGCCGCGTTTGTCGAAGTAAACGCCTACCGGGAGAGCGGTCACCGGCACCACGTCGAGGCAACGGTCCACGTGGAAACCGACGGCCAAAAGGGAATCATCATCGGAAGTCACGGGGCGCTCATCAAGAAAATCCAGAAACGCGCGTCCGAGGACCTGACACGTCTCACCGGCGTTCCGGCTTCGATCATTTGTCATGTGAAGGTGACCCCGGGCTGGCGGGACAGCGAGAAATTCCTGGCCAAGCAGGGGTACGTGTCCTGATATTATCTGGCATTTCAACGACAAGAAGTGTATTTTTTCAGATTATTACTTTGTGCGAAAATTTCATCTGGTTTGGTAGATACTACCCGGAGAAAGCATATGCGTCTTCAGCCAATGCTCTGGTGCCTGGTCATGCTGTCGATCGGTTCAGCCGCGCCGTCATGGACCTCTGATGATCCTCAGGCGGTGTACAAAAGGGCCGCGGAACAATACCGGCTTTTCCACTACGATTCGAGCGCGACCACGGTCCGAACCTTTCTCAAGAGCCACGGCAATGACAATGCCGCCGAATATCTTGTTCCTCTTTTGATCGAGGCGAGCACCCGGTTGAACGATTTTTCCCTGGTCCGGCGTCTGTTTCAGATCTACATGAAGAAATTCCCGTCCTCGGTCTTTATTCCCCGGTTGTGGTACTGCGAAGGCATCTCTCTTGTCAACGGAAAGGACTACGACGGGGCCTTAGGGGCGTTTTCTCATGCGATAAGCGGCGGCGTCAACCAGAGCCTCGATTCCGTGATCATCGGCGCGGCCGAGAAAATCAGCGACAAGGTGTTGACCGCGGATGAAATAGACCTTCTGGCTGTCCAGGGTGAATTGGATCCTCGTATCGTGGAAGTGATGGAGTACTATGAGCTGTCCAAACTCTTTGAGTCGGGCCAGATTCTCCGCGCGAAGCAAAAGGCCGAGGCCTTTCTGAAGCGCTACCAGCATTCGCCGTTTACCTCTTCTGTCAAGGACCTGAACGCCAAGATCAATGAGGGGCAAAAGGGTTTGGTGCAGATCGGGCTCTTGGTCCCTCTTTCCGGCGACGATGCCGACATCGGCCGCCAGGTACTGCAGGGTGCGCAACTGGCCCTTGACCAGTATACCGCGGCAAGCGGCGCCAAGATCAGGTTCATCATCTGCGACACGCGCGGCAGCGGCATCGAGACCGCCAAAAAGACCCGGGAACTGGTTAACGAACACCATGTGCCGATCATCCTGGGACCGGTTCTGAGCCAGAACGCCATTGTCGCCGCGTCGATGCTCATGGACAAAGACGTGGTCATGCTGTCTCCTACGGCAAACGACGACGGCATCGCCGCGCTCGGCCCCAATATCTTCCAGATGAACGTGACCCTGGGAACCCTTGGAGCAAAAATCGCGCGGTATGCCATGGACAATCTTAACATTCGCGACTTCGCGATCATCGGGCCGTCATCGGCGTACGCCGCCGCGCTTGCAAACGGTTTTCGTCAGGAAGTCGAGAAAAGCGGTCGCGAAATCGTGGACGTGGAAACCTACGACGAGGGAATGCGCGATTTCAAGGTCCAATACGACAGGTTGGAGGCTCGGCTGTTGCAGCGCAGGCAGCAACGCACCGCGGTGGAGAAAAGCCTGTCCGGGGAGGCATTGCCGATGCCGAAGAGCGAGACCAAACCGCCTCCCGACACGACCTACGAGGTCGGCGGCCTGTTCATACCTGCCGAAGCCGAAGACGTGGCGGCGCTGGCGCCGCAGGCGGCCTTCCATCGACTCAAGACGCAACTTCTGGGGTCCATCGGCTGGCACAATCCGAAAACGATAGTTGACGGAAAAGAATATGTCTCCGGCGCGCTTTTTTCAACGAATCTACCCCCGTCCGTCAATACCGACAAGGATTGGCTCGATTTCAAAGCGCAATACCGGTCCCGCTGGAATGCGGACCCGGACCGACCCGCTGCCATGGGATACGATGCGGCGTGCCTCATCACCCGGTGTCTGCGCGACGCAGGCGGATCGCCGAGCGCGAGCCAGATTTCCCAGGCGCTGGCGAAAATAAAGGGCTACAAGGGCGCCTCGGGCATGATTTCCTTTGACCCGAGCCTCAGGATAAATTCCGACGCCGCTATCATGAAAATCAAGGATAAGCAGTTCATCAGGGTGCAATGAACTTTTTTTACTTCTTAAAAGAGGCCTTGCGCGGATTCTTCCAGGCAAAGCTTATGACCTTTGTCTCGGTCGTCACCATCGGCCTCACCTTGTTCCTCCTCGGTTGCATGCTCATTGGATACGTAAACATCAAAGTATGGCTCAAGAACGCTTCGAACCGCGTCGAAGCCGTCGTGTACCTCGACGACGCGACATCGTCGGATTCGCTTCTCCTCGGAGACTGTATCGCTAAGATTAAGGCATGTCCTCAGGTCGGTACGGCCGTGCTCGTTGACAAAAAGGATGCATGGAGCCGGTTCCGCGAATCCTACGGCGACACGATGCTTCAGGCAATCGATGAAAATCCTTTTCCTGCGTCGATCGAACTGACGCTCCAGGAAGAGAGCCAGTCGTCCGCCGCCGCATCGGAACTGCAGAAGGAGCTGGAACTGATCAAAGGGGTCGACGATGTCCAGATATCACGGCATTCGGTCGCGTTCCTGCAGAAGTTCCGGAATTACTTCATCACGGCAACGATCCTGATGATAGGAGTACTCCTCATTGCCTTGCATTTCATGATCGCCAACACCATAAAACTGACGATTTACGCGCGCAAAGAACTCATTCGCAACATGCATTTTGTGGGAGCAACCGATTGGTACATCAAGATGCCGTTCATTCTCGAAGGTATCCTGCAGGGGCTTATCGGCAGCGGTTTGAGCATCATCGCCTTATGTATTGTCAAGATATCCATGGCGCAGTTTCATATCTTTTGGTGGCATTGGTATCTCTTTCTTTCCCTTTTTCCCATAGTAGGGGCGCTGTTCGCGTGTATCGGAAGCATGAGCGCGGTGCGCAAATTCCTTGTCTCCTGACTGCCATGATTGTCATGGTCTTGGGAAGCTGTTCTCTCCTGTTTGCAAAGAACACGAAAAAGACCGTTGTCGAAAAACAGGTCGTGAAACAGGCCGCCACCGAGTATGACAGGAACATCGAGGAAAAGAACGCCGTCCTCGATTCGATCAAGGCTGAACTCCAGAAAGGCAGGGAAAAGCTCACCCAGTTGCAGAACCAGGAAGGCACGGTCAAGGCGAGGCTGACCCAACTGGAATCCAATATCTCGACCTCGGAAAGTTATCTGCGCGAGGTATCGGTCAAGATCGATTCCCTGTCCCGTTCCGTCGCCCGCCTGGGCGACCAGCTTGCCGTGGCAAACGGACAGCTTGCAGAGCGGCAGACGGTTATGAAGAAACGGCTCCGGGCCATTTACAAGGCAGGATCCCTAAGGCTTCCCCAGCTTATTCTCACCTCACGGAACATGTCGGACCTGCTCAACCGCGTGCGCTATTTCAACGAGCTCAACCGGTATGACCGACGGCTCGCCGCGCAGATTGACACAACAAGAATGAAAATAGAAACCGACAAGGCCGCGCTCCAGCGGCAGCAGCTTCGAATGACGCTCTTCAAGCGCGACAAGGAGACCGAGTACGGGCTGCTGGTGGCGGAACAGGAATCGCACCAGAAGCTGTTGTCCGACGTTCAGATCCAGAAAGACGTGTATGTCAAGATGATCAGAGACCTCGAGGCGGCGCAGAAGGAACTCTTGAACATCGTGGCCATGCTCGAGAAGAACAGGAAGAAGAAGGCGCCGACCGCCTACGACAAGAGCCTCAACGCCACGTTTGAAAAGCAGCGGGGCTCGCTGCCGTGGCCGGTCGAGGGAAAAGTCGTCACCGAATTCGGTAAAGTGGTTCATTCGGTGTACAAGACCGTGACCATGAATACGGGAGTTGACATCGCCAGCATCACCGGCGGGAAAGTGCTCTGCGTCGCGTCCGGAAAGGTTGCTTACGTGGGATGGATGCGCGGCCTTGGAAAGCTGGTGATTGTCGACCACGGGGGCTATTATACGACCTATGCCCGGCTCGAGGATGCGCTGGTGGCCAAGGACGATAAGGTCGAGGCGGGCTCGGCAGTCGGCAAGGTCGGCGAGATCAATCCCTTCGACGGCCCCAGGCTGCATTTCGAGATACGAAAGTCCACCGAAGCCCTTGACCCCTTGGAATGGCTTGAGAAGAGGAAAAAGTAAGCGCGCGTCACGCCCGTCCCAAAAAACGCCTCAGGATTCCTCAGGAATCAATTATTTTTGAGCCGGAATGGTAATCCGATTCCCATCCCTCGAGTGAAAACCGGACTGGAAATAGTGTGTCTGCAAAAGCCGTAGCGTGGAAAAACCTCATTGCTCAGGGCCATGTCAAGGAATTACTGAGCTCGGCATTTTTGGGCGAAAACCTTGGTCACGCATACCTTTTCTGCGGCGATGAGGGTGTAGGCAAGTTTGCCGCCGCGCTCGACCTGGCGCTTTTGCTTTTGTGCGAGGCTAAAGAAGCGGTTCCGTGTCTTTCCTGTCCTGCCTGCCGAAGAGTCTTGCGCAACAATCATCCTGATTTTCATGCGATCCTTCCGGTCTCGCTCGAAAAGGAGCATAAATCCTCGGACGGTTCCCTGAGCAAGGCTGGATGGGATTTCCTCTCGTCAACCATTGTGTCCAGGATCACCGCGCCGTATCAGGCCCTTTCGTATTCCGGAACGCCAACCATACCGGTCGAATGGACAAAGGAAGTCAATCACGCGGTCCTGCGTGGCGCGGTGTCCGGCGAGCGTACCGTCGCCGTCATTTGCGGGATCGACCTGATGAACAAGGAATCCGCAAACGCGATGCTCAAAACCCTTGAAGAGCCGCCGGCAAACACCTTTCTTGTCCTGACCACGGACAGGCCCGAAGCGGTGCTGCCCACCATCGCTTCGCGTTGCCAGATAATCCGGTTCGGTCACGTGCCCATTCCTGATATCAGGCAGGAGATTGCCCGCGTCCTCGGGCCAGGGTCTGATGAGGCAATGATCAACCGGGCCGTTCATTATTCCATGGGTTCCCTGGGCCGCGCGCTCCTTCTTGCAGGCAAGGATCTCGAAGCGTCTTCCCGGCAGGCACGAGAGGTCTGGGAACTTTGCTGCGGCTCGGACACCTTGGCCGTGGCCGCGAAGGTAGACGAGCTGGCAAAACAGAACGACTTTGACATGAACGCCAGGTTTTTTTCATCCGCTCTCTACCTGGTGCGGAACAGTTTTTTGAAGAAGAGCGGGTGCTCTGCGAACTATATTGATGGAAGCGATATTTTGAAGGATCCGGCCGGTGTTTTTGACCGGCCGGATGCCGCGGAACTGCTGACCCGGGCCTGCTACGACGCGATCGCGGGGGTGAAGGCCTACGGGAACATCGCAATAATTTTGGTCAACTTCGTTATGACGGTCATGGAGACAATACATGGGGAAAAACAGCAAGCTGGTTGAGGTCGTATTCAAGGGCGAGCGGCGCGCAATTTACCGCAACCGCAACGAACTCGACATCGATGAGGGAAACTGGGTGGTGGTTGAGGCGGAGAGGGGCGAAGATTTGGGCCGGGTATCGCTCGTCGGCGCTCTTGTCAAGCTGAAACGGGGCAAGGGCGATGCCAAAGGCATCGTGCGCAAGGCGCTGGACAAAGACATGGACCAGCACAAGGCCAACCTGCAGAAGGAAGAGGACGCCTATAAGGTCGCACGGGAAAAGATAAAACATTTCAACCTCGACATGAAACTCGTGGAAGTCGAGATGCAGTTCGACGGCAGCAAGATCACGTTCTATTTCACCGCTACCCAGAGAGTTGACTTCAGGGAACTCGTCAAGGATCTGGCGTCGGTCTACCGGACCCGCATCGAATTGCGCCAGATCGGCGTGCGGGACGAGGCGAAGCGGGTGAGCGGGTTCGGCATCTGCGGCCGCAAGCAATGCTGCAGCGCGTTTCTCAACGAGTTCGAACAGATCACCACCCAGATGGCAAAGGACCAGCAGATCTCGCTCAACCCGGCAAAAATCTCGGGCAACTGCGGGCGGCTGTTGTGCTGTCTCCGGTACGAAGAAGAAATGTACCAGGGCGTTTTCAAGGAATTTCCTCCGATCGACAGCACCTTGATTTTGAAAGGCAAGGACGGCAAGGACAAGCAAGGCGTGCTCTCATTCATCAACGTATTCAAGAACGTCGGCCAGGTGCGCTTCCTCGACGGCACCGACGAATGGCTTGCCCCCGAGGACCTGTCGAAAGGGACGATCAAGCATGACAAATAAGAAGGAAGGTCCGGCGACGTTCCTGGTCACGCAGGCGCTGCCGTATGCCAACGGCGACATCCATCTCGGGCATCTTGTCGAGGCTGTCCAGACCGACGTGTTCGTCCGCTTCCAGAAGCTTCTGGGAAACCGCGTCCTGTTCGTCGGAGCGGACGACACCCACGGCACCGCGATCCAGATCAACGCCATGAAGCGAGGCATAACGCCACAGCAACTCGTGACCGAGATGTGGAGCCGGCACGTGAAAGATTACGCCGGATTCAACATCAGCTTTGACATTTTTTATACGACCGATTCGCCGGAAAACCGCCAGTATGCCGAACTCATTTACGCCGGTTTGCGGAAAAAGGGTCTGATCGAGGAAAAGGAAATATCCCAGTATTTCTGCGAACACGATGGACGGTTCCTGCCAGACCGTTTCATCAAGGGGACATGTCCCAAATGCGGCGCAACGGACCAGTACGGCGACGTCTGCGAAGTCTGCGGCTCCACCTACGATCCGGTTGACCTGAAGTCGCCGGCCTGCATCACGTGCGGAAATGCACCGATACTCAAGGAGTCCAAACACCTGTACGTGCAGCTTGCTAAATGCGAACAATTTCTGCGCGATTACGTTCTTGCCGGTGACGTACTGGCCGGCGAAATGAAGAATTTCGTGCGCACCTGGATCGAGTCCGGCCTCAAAGAATGGTGCATTTCGCGCGATAGCCCGTATTTCGGTTTCGAGATACCCGATCGACCGGGAAAATACTTTTATGTCTGGCTCGATGCGCCAATCGGCTACCTTTCGTCAACGAAAAAGTGGTGCGACGACCATGGTGACAGCGTCGATTCCTACTGGGCGAAGGAAAGCGACACGCAGGTGGTGCATTTCATCGGCAAGGACATCGTGTATTTCCATACCCTGTTCTGGCCCGTGATGCTCGACAGCGCCGGATTCAAACTCCCGTCCAAAATCTTCGTCCACGGGTTCTTGTCCGTGGGCGGGGAAAAAATGTCCAAGAGCAGGGGTACCTTCATCCTGGCGGGCGATTTCCTTGACAAGGTAAAACATCCGCAGGCAGCCGAATACCTGCGTTTCTATTTTGCCGCAAAATTGTCCGGCACTGCGGGTGACATCGACCTTAATGCCGAGGAATTGGTCAGCCGCATCAACACTATCCTGGCCAACAACATCGGCAATTTCCACCATCGCACGGTGGTGTTCTGCCAGCGATACTTCGAAAGCCGGATTCCCGACGCGCCATGGGACGAGACCATTGCGGCAACGGTCATACAGGAGGGAAAGGCAATCCTGGCTGCCTATGGAAACACCGATTACAAGTCCGTTATCGAACGGGTGCAGGCGCTCGGGACGCTCGGAAACAAATATTACCAGGACAGCCAACCCTGGGAACTCAACAAAACGGATCCGACAGCGGCAGGGTCTGTCATGGTCACCTGCCTGAATCTGTTTCGGTCCATTGCCGTGTTCTTGAAACCGATCCTTCCGGACATGGCGAAAAAGGTCGAGGAATTGTTCGGCGCCACGCTTTCATGGCAGGACCACGTGTTCTCTTTGCGCAAGGGAAGCCTCGGCAAAATCGAGAAACTGGTGCAACCGCTCGAGCTCGATCAACTTGCCGTGCTGCTGGGCACTGCAGCGGCTCCTGTCGTCCCTGCCGGCGCAGTGGAAAGCATTGATAAGGGCCTTGATATTTCCGTCTTCAAGTCGCTTGACCTGCGCGTCGGGACCATCCGGCAGGCGGAGCGAGTCGAAAAATCGCAAAAACTTGTCAAGCTTCAGGTCGATTGCGGGGATGCGGCGCCGCGGCAGGTCATCGCCGGTATCGCCTTGTCGTACCCCGTGGAGTCGCTCATCGGAAAGCAGGTCGTCGTCGTCGCAAACCTGAAAAGCGCACAAGTAATGGGCAACCGGTCGGACGGCATGCTGCTTGCCGCAAAAGACGGCACGGGACTATCTCTTGTCAAACCCGACCGGGACGTTGCGGCCGGGTCAAGTGTGGCATAGGAGAGATATGCGCGAGAGCGGAACAATGCTGCCGGCCCGGGAAACGATTGTCATGCGGGACCTGGACGAAACGGCTGCCGCAAGTCTGGCGGCTGCCCTTAATGTCTCCCCGGTCGTGGCGCGGATCCTGACGGCGCGCGGGCTTGCCACGTTTGACGAATGCAAAAAGTTTTTTCGGCCGGACACCTCCCAGTTTCACGATCCTTTCCTGTTTACGGACATGCAAAAGGCCTGCGACAGAATCTTCTCCTCGATCCGCGACCGGGAGAAAATCATTGTCTACGGCGATTACGACGTCGACGGGGTCACGGCAACGGCATTGCTTATCAGGCTCTTGCGCCAATTCGGCGCCGTGTGCGATTATTACCTTCCCAATAGATTGACGGAAGGTTACGGTCTTTCCGCCGAGGGCGTCCGCTCCATTGGCGAAAAAGGGGCAAAACTGATCGTCACGGTCGATTGCGGTATCACTGCCTGCGATGAGGTTGCGCTCGCCGAGTCGCTCGGAATTGATGTCATCGTCACCGATCACCACGAGCCGAAGGACTCGATTCCCAAAGCCTTTGCGATCCTGAATCCCAAGCTCCCGGCGTGCGGGTATCCGGACGATTCACTCGCGGGTGTGGGCGTGGCGCTCAAACTCGGGCAGGGGCTTGTCAGGCGAATGGGTGGCGAGGAAGATCAATGGATCTCGTTTCTGGATTTGGCGGCGCTCGGCACCGCCGCAGACATCGTTCCCTTGCGCGGCGAGAACCGCGTCATCGTTTCCCTGGGCTTCGGCATGCTTGCGCATACGCGCAACCCCGGCCTGTTCGCCCTTCTCTCGGCGCAGGACTGCACGGGCAAGAATCTTTCGACCGGCGATGTCGTGTTTCGCATTGCTCCGTGCATCAACGCCACAGGGAGGCTCGGAGATTCGAGCAAAGGTGTCGAATTGCTCTTGACGGACAATACCTCGACGGCAACGCTTATCGCGCACGAACTGAAGCAGGCCAATGTCGAACGAAGGGCGATTGACGCGAAGATTCAGGAAGAGGCGTTTGCCTGGGTCGAAGAACACTGCGATCCGGATAATGATTACGCCATTATCGCGGGAAGCCAGCGGTGGCATTGCGGCGTGGTCGGCATTGTTGCATCCAAGATCGTCGAGAAATACCACCGACCTGCCATACTCTTTGCCATCGGTGACAACGGCATTGCCCGCGGGTCGGGCAGGAGCATTCCGGGCTTTCATTTGCACGAGGCCCTGACAAAATGCAGCGAACTGCTTGAAGGATTCGGCGGTCATGCAGCTGCGGCAGGCATGACCCTCAAGCAGGAGAACCTTGACAAATTCAGGGTGATGTTCAACGAGAGGGCCAGGGAAAAATTATCCAGTGAAGACCTGGCGCCGAAGATTACCGCGGATGCAGAAGTCACCATTTCCGACCTGACGCCGAAACTGTACTCGATTCTCAAGCAGATGGAACCGTTCGGGCCCGGGAACATGCGGCCGGTCCTGGTTTGCCGGGATGTAAAGAACAAATACAACCCCAAAATCGTGGGAAAGAACCATCTCAAATTGTCGGTCCTCGACCGTGCCGGCGGGCCCGCCATGGACGCGGTGGCGTTTAATTTCGGCGGCAGGTTCGAGGAATTATCACTGGCTAAGGAATTTACGCTGGCCTTCTCTCTTGATGAAAACGAATGGAACGGCAGGAAAAACTTGCAGCTCAAGATTAGGGGAGTGGAAACATGAAAATGTGGGACGGGCGATTTTCCAAACCCTCGGACCGGTTGATGGAACAATTCAACAATTCACTACCCGTTGACAAGGCACTCATCGAGGAAGACATAGCGGGAAGCATTGCCTGGGCGGACGCATTGCGAAAAGCAAAGGTCCTGTCGGTACGGGAGCATTCGGCAATCGTAAGCGGGCTGAAAAAGATTCAGGCAGAGTATGTCCATGGAACCTTTAAATTCATAGCGTCGGACGAAGATATTCACATGGCAATAGAGCGGCTGCTTGTAGAAAAAATCGGCAAGGCCGCAGGAGAAAAGCTCCACACCGGCAGATCGCGCAATGATCAGGTCGTTACCGATGTCAGATTGTATGTGATGCGACGTATTGCTCAGATCCGCATAAAGCTTATCAGCATTCAAGAGGCATTGCTCGTGCGGGCCCAAAAGGATATTAAGGTCATAGCGCCCGCCTTCACGCATTTGCAACAGGCACAGCCTATCCTGCTTTCGCACTATTGGCTTTCGCTGCTTTTTGCGATGGAGCGGGAAAAGACCCGGTTTGCAAATGCAACTGATACTGCAGACATTATGCCGCTTGGCAGTGGCGCAGTCGCAGGAGCGGGATTTCCAATAGATAGAAATCTTCTTGCTGATAAGCTCGGATTTTGCGAGATATCAGAAAATAGTATAGACGGTGTTTCGGCGCGGGATTTCATTCTTGAGGCGCTTTCTGCGTGTTCATCCGCAGCCATTTTGTTGTCGAGGTATGCAGAGGATTTGATTATTTGGTCGTCAAAAGAGTTTGGTTTTGTGGAGCTTGATGACGCCTGGTCAACGGGTTCGAGCATGATGCCTCAGAAAAAAAATCCTGATTCACTTGAACTGATTCGTGGAAAGACTGGCCGGTTTATCGGAAATTACACCCGGTTCGCGGCAACACTCAAGGGCGTGGGTCTGGCTTATTACAAGGATCTACAGGAAGACAAAGAGCCCCTGATCGACAGTTTTGACCAGCTTGAACTCGTGTGCGAAGTCTTTGCAAAAGTGGTTGCGACGCTTTCAGTAAAAACCGATGCCATTGCCCAGGATCTTGATCCTCTTCTGCTAGCAACTGATTTAGCTGATTATCTTGTGTCAAAATATATGCCCTTTAGGCAGGCGCACAAGGTGGTCGGAAAAATTGTAGGAGAATGCATTCAGAAAAAGGCTCGCCTCACTGACCTTTCGGTTCAAGACCTCAAGCGTCATTCCGACCTTTTCGGCACCGACGCGCTCAAGGTTTTCAAATGGGAAAACGCCATTGCTCACCGCAACATCGAGGGCGGGACCGGGCGGGCGAGCGTGAAGAGGCAGATTGAAAAGGCGAAGAAGTTGGTGAAGTAACCTCACCCGCCATTGGCCGATTTCTACCGCAGATACGGCTTCAGGAATTTTCCGGTCGCCGAGTTCGTGTTTTTGGCGAGGTCCTCGGGCGACCCGGTGGCCACGATGCGGCCGCCCTTATCCCCGCCCTCGGGGCCGAGGTCGATGATCCAGTCGGCGCATTTGACAACGTCGAGGTTGTGCTCGATGACCACGACCGTGTTACCCTTGTCGACGAGCTCTGAAATCACGTCCATAAGCATGAGAATGTCCTCGAAATGCAAGCCCGTGGTCGGCTCATCGAGGATGTAAATCGTCTGGCCCGTCTGGCGTTTCGCAAGTTCCGTGGCAAGCTTAATGCGCTGCGCCTCGCCGCCCGACAGCGTGGTTGCCTGCTGGCCAAGATGGATGTAGCCAAGGCCGACCCGGGACAACACCGCAAGCTTGGTCTTGATCGACGGGATCTTGTCGAAGAACATGAGCGCATCGTCGACTGTCATGTCAAGCACGTCCGCGATTGACTTGCCTTTGAACGTGATCTCAAGCGTTTCGCGGTTATACCGCTTGCCGTGACATGATTCGCATTGCACATACACGTCGGGCAGGAAATGCATCTCTATCCTGATCACGCCGTCACCCTCACACGATTCGCACCTGCCGCCCTTGACATTGAAGCTGAACCTTCCCGGACTGTAACCGCGTATCTTACTTTCCGGGAGCATGGTGAACAGGGTCCGGATTTGGTCGAAGGTCTTGGTATAGGTCGCGGGATTGGACCTCGGCGTCCGGCCGATGGGCGACTGGTCGATGTCTATTACTTTGTCAAGATGCTGCAAGCCCTTGATCTGCTTGTAGGGAAGGCCCTGGAACTTCGCGTTGTTCAGCTTGCGCGCAAGCGCAGGGTACAGTGTCTGGTTGATGAGCGTGCTTTTTCCCGAGCCGGAAACGCCGGTGATGCATATGAGCATGCCCAGCGGAAAGGACGCGTCGACCGATTTCAGGTTATTGCCGGTCGCGCCAATCACTTCGAGAAACCGGTTTCCGGGTACACGCCGTTTCGGGGGAAGCGGGATTTTCTTTTTTCCGGAAAGATACTGGCCTGTTATGGACGCGGGATTTGCCATGACATCTTTGGGCGTGCCGACAGCCACGAGCTCGCCGCCCTTGACGCCTGCGCCTGGGCCGATGTCGATGACCCAGTCCGCGGCCAGCATGGTGTCCTTGTCATGTTCGATCACCACAACCGTATTGCCGAGGTCACGGAGGGAAACGAGCGTATCGAGCAGTTTCGAATTGTCGCGCGGATGAAGCCCGATGCTCGGCTCGTCAAGGATGTAGATAACGCCGGTGAGACGCGACCCGATCTGGGTCGCGAGCCTGATCCGCTGGGCTTCGCCGCCGGACAGTGTTGCGGACGCGCGTTCGAGTGACAGATAGGAAAGTCCCACGTTCACGAGAAACGCAAGCCGGGAATGAATTTCTTTGAGAATTTGCTTCGCGATCTGCTCCTGCCGCTTCCCAAGGGAAAGCCCTTTGAAGAATGCCTGCAGCGCCTCAATGGAAAAATGAGAAATTTCCGCGATGTTCCTGCCGCTAATCAGGATCGCCAAACTCTGCTTTTTCAACCGCGCGCCTTTGCAGGCAGGGCACGGGCGCTGCGTCATATACGCTTCGATCCAGCGCCTGATTTCCTCCGACGTCGACTCCTTGTACCGCCGAAGCAGGTTGGGGACGACTCCTTCGAAATATTTCTTGAACTGACCGAACCCTTCGCCGGTCCGGTTCTGCCATTTCATGAGGATTTTTTCGTCACCAGCGCCGTTCAAGAGAATTTCCTTCTGACGCTCCGTGAGCGACTTGAACGGTTTGTCAACCGGTATCGAGAAATGTTTGCACACGGACAACATCATCTGCTGGTTCCAGCTTCCCATGGTTGTAGCCGCGTTCCAGGGCACGATCGCGCCGTCAAGCAATGATATGGACGGATCGGGAACAAGCAGGTCGGGGTCGATCTCCAAGAGGTACCCGAGGCCGTCGCAGTTTTCGCATGCGCCGAAGGGATTATTGAAAGAGAACATGCGGGGCGATAATTCGTCGTAACTGATGCCGCAATGAGGGCAGGCGAGAAGCTCGGAAAAGACAATGGGTTCCTTGTCGATGAGGTCGATGATGACCGTGCTGTTGGTGCTGAGTTTGAGCGCGGTCTCCAGCGAATCGACAAGCCTGTTCTTGATTCCCGGAGTGTTGACGAGCCTGTCGACCACGACCTCGATCGAGTGTTTCTTGTTTTTGTCAAGTGGGATCTGCTCGTCGAGCGTGTAGGTTATTGCGTCAACGCGGACGCGCACGAACCCGTCTTTCTGCAATTTTTCGAACAGGTCCTTGTATTCTCCCTTGCGGCCGGATATGACCGGGGAAAGTATCTGGAACTTGGCGTTTGCCGCAAGCGCCATGACCTTGTCCGTTATTTCCTGCACGGTCTGGCGCGTGATAGGGCGGCCGCAGTTGTAGCACGTCGGATCGCCGATCCTCGCATAAAGCAATCGGAGGTAATCGTGAATCTCCGTGATCGTGCCCACCGTGGATCGCGGATTATGGCCGGTCGTCTTCTGTTCGATTGAAATTGCCGGAGACAGACCTTCGATGGAATCCACATCAGGCTTTTCCATGAGGCCGAGGAATTGCCGCGCATAGGCGGACAGTGATTCAACGTACCGGCGTTGGCCTTCGGAGTACAGGGTGTCGAACGCGAGCGAGGACTTTCCGGACCCGGACAACCCGGTGATCACGGTAAGACTGTTGCGCGGAATGGTAACGTCGATGTTCTTGAGATTATGTTCCCGCGCACCTTTTATGATGATATCTTTTTGCTGCATTCGGAAAAAATACTACGGGGCAGGAGGCGCGGGCGGCTCGTTTTCCTTGTGGTATAAATCGAATGCATCGCGGACAGCCTCGGACAGCTTGGCGCGGTTAAAGGGCTTGAACAGGCAGGGATACCGCGTGGTCTTGTAGATCTTGACAAGCGTATGCTTGGGGTTGTACCCGAAACCGGTCATGAGCAGCACCTGCGACGGCACTCCCATTGTTTTCAGGTTGCCGATGAACTCGTATCCGTCCATTTCGGGCATGGCAATGTCCGTGATGACCAGAAAAAATGTCGCCTTTTCCAGCACCGCAAACGCATCGTTGGTCGTCGCGGCAAGCGTAACGTCCCATCCCAGGCTTCCGAGGTAGATTTTCAGGAAGTCAAGAACGTCGGCCTCGTCGTCAACGATGAGGATTCGCTTATTCGGTTCTTTTTGCAACAAGGTCGTGGATCCTGTCGATCAATTCCTGTTTTCCAAACGGCTTGGTGATGTACGCGTCGGCCTTCATCACATGGAGGCCGACCATTTCGTCAAAGGCCTGCGTCTTGGCCGTGAGGATCGCGATAGGCACGCGGGCAAACTCAGGGTCGTTTCTGATTTGCTTGAAAACTTCCCATCCGTTGAGCCGGGGCATGGTCAGGTCAAGCAAGATGGCGTCGGGTTTATATTGTTTGACCGTCTCGTAGGCCGCCACCGGGTCTAAAACCGTCCGGACCTCGAAGTCTTCCGTTTCAAGCACCAGCTTGACAAGTTCGGCGATGTCCATTTCGTCTTCAACGACGATGATCTTTTTTTTCATAAATTGGACGCCTCTATTTTTTCATGAATTCCGAAAAGGCCCATCTCCAGTATCGCAGGCTCACAAAAAAGGCCGTGCATGCCGACGCGAAACGGAGCACCATGGGAACGATCTGATTAATATGGATATTGACATCGTTGAGAATGAAGTCGAACAGTGCGGTCAGCGCGATGATAAGCGAGGTCAGGTACAAAATGCGATAATAGGGCTTGATCTTGAGCGCCTCGCCGATTCTCCGGCTCAGGTAGGCAATGATGATCATGATCACCACTGCGGATGCATCAAACAGGATGAGGCTGTGCTGGGCGAACATGAATTATTTCCTCACCCTTCTCATGATGAAGAACAGGTTCAGGGAACACGCCACAGATGTGCCCGTGCAAAGAAAGATGAGTAAGGACTGTGCAAGTGCCAATTGCGAGTGGGCCCCAAGTGAAACCAGAAGGGACGCAGCATAGCAAAGCGCCAATATGATGGCGATCAAAAAGCCGGCGCGAGGGGATTTCTGCCCGATTTTTTTCATGTAAAAAGAGGAAATTACGAACATGAGGAAATTCAGGCACACGACCGCAAGGATGTACCCTACCAGCAGCAGACGGGCAGGTTCCAGAAGGAGCGACACGTGCATTTATTTTTTTCCGAAAACGTTTACAAACGCGTCTTGGGGCGAATGGTGGGAAATACCGCTCATGATCCCTTCCCGTCCCGAGAATTTTGCTTCGACCTCGATGCCTTTGGCGCCGATCCTGAAGCAGCGGATGTCCTTCTGATGGTCGCTGCCGCGCATTTTGAGAATGAGAAAGGCTTTCTGTATTGTACTGTCGATTTCGACATAACGCAAGAGGAAATACGAGTCGACGATAAAGGGAATCTTGCTGGTGACCTGCCCCATCTGCCCCATGAGGCTGTCGTTTTCACGCAGCAGGACGCTGGTGACGTTTTCCCGTTTGAGTGCGTTGATGAATTTGCGCTCGATGTCGCGCAAATGGAATTCGTCAAGCGACAACGACTCCAGGTGTGTGACGCTGTCTACGACCACGCGCTTGATCTTCATCTTTTCGATGATTGAGATAAAGGTCCCGTCGACGCTGTCCAGTTCCTTGAGGGTTGTTTCCGGATCGGAAAACACGATCTTGAGCAGACCCTTTGCCTCGAGCTTCTTGAAATCCCATCCGAACTGCATGGCGTCATGATAGTACTGCTGGGGAAACTCCTCGAAGGTGATGATGAGCCCGGGCTCGTCGAATTGCGTGATACCGTTGTAGATGAACTCCATGGCCATGGTGGTCTTGCCCGTGCCCGGCGCACCTTCGATAAGGTTTGCCGTGCCGGGCAAAAGGCCGCCGAAAATCATGTCGTCGAGACCTTTGATCCCGAATGCTTCCCGTTTTTCCTTCATTTGTCAGCTCCTTTAGCAACTATATATAGATTATCTACGCTCTTTGCGTAGATAATAATCTCAGCTACAGCAATCCACCAGCGAAGCAGGTGGGTTGATCAGGAGAAAAGATGAACAATCACCGCTTTCTGGACATGAAGGCGGTTCTCAGCTTCGTCAAGTGCAATAGACTTTCCGGAATCCAGGACCTCGCTGGTGATTTCCTCGCCGCGATGCGCGGGCAAACAATGGGACACCATGACATCGCGGGGCGCCCGGGCAAGCAGCGATTCATTTACCTGAAACGGCTTGAATAACTTTTTCCGGACCGACTCTTCCTTTTCCTGGCCCATGCTGGTCCACACGTCGGTGTAGATCACGGAGGCGTCGCGGACCGATGCGGACAGGTCGGTAGACAGTTCGATGGCCGCGCCTGTTGCTTTCGCAAGCTCGCGGCAGTGCTGCGTCACCTGTTCGTCCGGTTTGTAACCCTTCGGGCCGACCGCCGTAAAACGGTAGCCGAGTTTTGCGCACAGAACCATAATGGACTGACAGACATTGTTGCCGTCACCGACGAAGACGACATGCACGTCCCGTGATTCGCCGCGGCGTTCATAGATGGTCAGTCCCAGGGCAAGCGCTTGACAAGGATGGAATTTGTCGGACAGCGCATTGATGACCGGTATCGAACTGTGGACGGCAAGTTCCGTCACTGTCTTATGGAGAAAAGTCCGGGCGATGATACAGTGAACCCATCGTTCGAGGTTCATGGCGACGTCCTTGACGCTTTCACGCTTTCCCATTTGCACGGTGTCCCCGCCAAGGTAGATGGCATGGCCGCCAAGCTCATTGATCGCCGTTTCAAAGGTGATCCTCGTACGGAGAGACGGTTTTTCGAAGATCAGAACGCCTGTTTTTTCCGCAAAAACTTTCGGATCCGAGACCAGCCGTGTCTTTTTCAGTTTCTTTGCCCGGCGAAGGATATCCATAACTTCGTCCGGGGTATAGTCAAACAGGGTGAGAAGCCCCTTCTTCTTATCGCGAGAGGGCTTGTCCGCATGCGAAGGGAAAGCCAAGCTTGTACCCGCTTCCGAGATCATTTTGGTCAAAATCCTGATTAACGTGTCCTAAGCCGTTATATGAAAATAGATTCAATAAAATAATTGTTGAACACTCGAGCCTTGCAAGTTAAATCAACTGCCCCTGAAATTGGGGAGATGAATATTCTTGCTTCTTTTGGGGTAAATCTCACATATTAAAGTACGCGCTTGTGTGCCAGGTTTCACTTAATGTCAGGAGGCTTCAGGTGGATATTACAGAAGTCAGAATCACCTTACGGAACGAGGAGAAGCTCAAGGCGTTTGCAAGCATAACCTTTGACGATTGTTTTGTCGTGAGGGGACTTAAAGTGATTAACGGTTCGCAGGGCTACTTTGTTTCAATGCCCTCGAGGAAACGAAAAGACGGCAGTTACCAGGATGTTGCCCATCCGATAAATAATGAAATGCGAAAGAAAATTGAAGACAAAGTACTGGATGCGTTTGAAAATGAGCTCAATAAAGCAGGAGCAGCGGGAGCAGCAACTGTCGCGGTCAAGGCAAGTTCGCCGAGCGAGGAAGAAGGGGATTTCGATCTTGAGGAAGATGCGGGGAAGGCCGGACAAGCATAATTTAGGTTATCAGAATCGTCTTTTCGAAGAGATGATAGTGGTCGAAAAAATATCCCCACATGTTTGACGTCGATGCCCCGTTTTTTATTATACGGCAGAAAGTTTCCTCTGTCTCCTTCCAAATATTATTTTAACCCGACTTATTGCAGGGGTTCCTACTGGGGCGTCGACAAGCGGCAAGTCACGAGGTTTTGGTCCTCGCATTCGGAGGTTCGAATCCTTCCGCCCCAGCTTAATGCGAATCGCACCGGCGTAATGCAGAAAATTATTTACCAGGAGGTATAGAGTGGATATTATCAAGTTGAACGCGAGGCCCAGAACTGGATCCGGGAAATCCTACACGCGCAAGATCCGCATAACAGGATGGATCCCCGCGATCTACTATGGCCATAACAGGAAACCAGAGACAATCGAGATCAATGGAAACGAATTCACCACGCTGGTCCGCCAGAAGAAGACACGAAGTCTTTTTGATCTGCAGGGCCTTACCGGTGATGGAGCCGAAGCGGTCGCCATCATCAAGGAAATACAGCGTGACATCCTTGACAGGAAGAAATTTCTTCACATTGACTTCCAGCGTGTCGCTATGGACGAGAAGGTCACGGTCGACGTGCTTGTCGAACTTGTCGGGCTGCCTCCGATCGGCGTCAAGGAAATGGGCGGTGTGCTTCAGCATTCGGCGAAAACCATCAGCGTAGAATGCCTGCCCGCGAACATTCCGGAAAAAATTACGGTGGACGTGGCCATGCTGAAGATCGGCGATTCGATCCATATCCGTGATATCAGCGTCGCCAACGCGGTGATCAAGGATTCTCCAGATGAAGTTATTGCCGTTGTCATTCAGCCGACGGCCGAGGAAGTCAAGGCTCCGGAAGCAGCCGCAGAAGGTGCCGAAGGTGCTGTCCCCGCCGAAGGCGCGGAAGGTGCCGCAGCCGCCGGAGGCGCCGAGGGCGCAGCCGCCGCAGGTGCGGAAGGTGCAGCAGGTGCAGCAGGTGCTGCCCCGGGTGCAAAAGGTGCTCCTGCTGCGGGAGGCGCAAAGGGAGCCGTGGCTCCAGGTGCGGACGCAAAGTCCGGGAAAGACGCGAAGGGCGGCAAGGATTCCAAGAAGAAGTAACGGAAAACTCCGGACATTGTGACGCAGTTTCTCAGAGAGTTATTCCGGTTTTTTCGCAAGCGCGAAATGCCGCGACCCGCGGCGAAGCCGGTCCCGTTCGAAGCGAAGTTCATGCTGTTTGGCATCGGCAACGCGGGCGTCGAATACGCTCATACGCGTCACAACATCGGGTTCATGGTCGTCGACCGGTGTCTTTTGCTGTGTCAAGATCTCAGGAAAACCGCAACGGTCGCAGGCGCCGAAATCGCAACAGGGGAGTTTTCCGGGAAGAAAGTTGCTTTTGTTAAGCCGACCACCTATGTCAACCGGTGCGGTCCTGCGTTTGAAGCGAGTGCGGCGGCGTTCGGCGTCCCCCTCGGTTCCTGCCTGGTGGTTGTGGATGATTATAACCTGCCCATCGGCACCGTGCGGTTCAGGGCCGGGGGTTCGGACGGCGGGCATAACGGGCTCAAGTCGATTTTCGAAAGGGTCGGCAGGGATTTTCCCCGGCTTCGCATCGGCATCGGGCCAATGCCAGCAGGTGCAAAGGCGGTGGATTTCGTCCTCGGCACGTTCACAGGCAAGGATCAGGAAGTCCTGACGCCGGCAATCGACAAAGCGGTCGAAGGCATAACGGCGTTTCTGAACGACGGCATTGAAAAAGCGATGTCGGTATTCAACGGGCCGCAGGGCGTAACGGGAAAAAAATAGCACACTATTGTTTCGTTCGGCAGGGGCCTTCGGTCCCCGCACTATCTTACATCCTGCTTCGTCACAGCACATATAACGCGGTGCACAGTCGAAGCCACAGACCAAAGGAGGTTCGCGTTGAAACGACCGTATGAGTCTATTGTCATTTTTGACGGCGGTCTTTCCGACGACGCCATTTCAGGCGAAAGCGGAAAAATCGAAGAGTTTCTTTCCAAGAATGCCGAGTTTGAGTCAACCGCGGTGTGGGGGAAACGGCATCTCGCATATTCCATCAGGAAGAAAAAGACCGGTGTCTATCACCTGTTTCTTTACAAGGGCGAAGGCAATGTCGCGGGCAAGCTTGAGAAATTTCTGAAGCTCAACGAAGCGGTGCTCCGGCACTTGTCCGTTGTCCGGGTCGACCGTGCGGCAAAGCCGGCATTGGCGGTGACACCATCAGCAGGGGAGCAGGCATAATGTACAGAAAAGCAAGAATGAAGAAGGTGTGCTGGTTCGACCAGAATTCCCTCGAACCGGATTACAAGGACCAGCGGATGATGGAAAGTTTCATCACCGAACGGGGCAAAATCGTCCCGCGCAGGTTGTCCGGGGTTTGCGCCAAACACCAGAAGCAGCTCGCCGTCGCCATCAAGCGCGCGCGGTATCTGGCGATGGTTCCGTTTGTGGCGGAAAACATCAAGTAAGAAACGCCGTAGTACGGCGCGCCGAATCGTTTACAAAGAAAGAAAAAGAGGAGTAGATCGATATGGAAGTGGTATTGAAAAAAGATCATGACAAACTCGGGAAGGCCATGGATGTCGTCAATGTCAAAGACGGCTATGCCAGGAATTTCCTCATCCCCCAGGGCATCGCCGTGGTGGCGACCGAGGGGAACCGGAAGGCCGTGGCCGAATCCAAGAAGCTTTCCGAGAATCGCGAAGAGAAAAAGCTCAAGGAAGCCCGGGTACAGGCCAAAAAGATCGAAAAAATTCCCTGCACCATCAAGGCGAAGGTGGGCGAAGAGGACAAGCTCTTCGGGTCGGTGACGACGCAGGAAATTGCGGACTTCCTCGTCAAGGAAGGGTTTGCCGTGGAAAAACGCGACATTGAGCTTGAGGAACCCATCAAACAGCTCGGCGTGTATTCTGTCAAGGTAAATCTATACAAAGACGAGTATGCCAAGCTGAAGGTATGGGTAGTCAAGGATGATGCCGCCTAAAACGCGTTGAGCGGAGAGGTATTCCAATGAAATTGCACGGATGTTTTGTTGCAATCGTGACCCCGTTTGCGGCTGACCAACAGGTGGACGAAGCGGGGTTGCGCAGCAATATCGAATTTCTCATTCAGCACGGCGTCGCCGGTATTGTCCCCTGCGGCACGACCGGGGAATCCGCCACGCTGTCGTGGAGCGAGCACAACCGGGTGGTCGACATAGCGCTTGACCAGGTCAAGGGCCGGATCACGGTCATTGCAGGCGCCGGATCCAACAATACGCGTGAATCGATCGAGGCCGCAAAGCACGCGCAGAAAAAAGGCGCTCAGGCCATCCTGTGCATCACGCCCTATTACAACAAGCCCACGCAGGAGGGACTGTACCAGCATTACAAAATGATAGCCAGCATCGTGGACATTCCGATCGTCCTGTACAATGTTCCCGGTCGCACGGGCGTCAACATGCTCCCGCAGACGGTTGAACGGCTGTGCGAATTCAAATCGATCGTGGCTGTCAAGGAGGCCAGCGGCAACGTGGTGCAAATTTCCGAGATCCACAAGCGCTGCGGTGACCGGCTGACCGTCTTATCCGGGGACGATGCGCTGACCCTGCCGATTCTTGCCTGCGGCGGCTCCGGCGTCATCTCGGTTGTCGCGAACATCTGGCCCGACAAGATGGTCGCCATGATCGACGCGTTCGACAAAGGAACCATGGACCTGGCGCTGTCCCTGCATGAAAAGCTTCTGCCGGTTTCCAACGCCATGTTCATCGAAACCAGTCCCGGACCGGTCAAGACCGCAATGAACCATTTGGGGCTTGCCGCCGGACCGCTGCGGCTTCCTTTGGTTGCCATGGAAAACAATAACAGGACAAAGCTGCTTGCCGTGCTTGCGGAAAGCGGCATCAACAAGCTCTCGTAAAGCAAGACCGACAATGACGACGAACATCATTATTACCGGCGGCCTTGGCAAGATGGGCAGGGAAATCGGCTCGTGCGTCCTTGACGACGCAGAATGCCGCCTGGCGGGATGCGTGGAGTATCCGGGTCATCCGTCCATCGGCAGGGATTATGGCGAATGCACGGGAAGGGGCGCGATAGGCGTTCCACTGTCCGGGTCGCTTGCCGGCCTGCCCGTTGCGACGAGCGTCATCATCGATTTTTCTTCCACGCAAGCCACGCTCTCGTTTCTCGCCGAATGTTTGGGAAAGAAATCCCGAATCGTCATCTGCACGACCGGATTCGACCCTGCGGGAATCGAGAAAATCAAGCAAGCATCCCAAATGATTCCCGTTGTTTTCAGCCCCAACATGAGCCTCGGCGTCAATCTCCTGTTCGTACTGACCGAACTTGCGGCGAAAAAACTCGGAGGCGCGTTCGACATCGAGATCGTCGAAGCGCATCATCGCCACAAAAAGGACGCGCCCAGCGGCACGGCGGTGAGGCTCGGAGAAATCGCAGCGTCTGCAATCGGCATGACCTATCAGGATGCCATAAAAAACGGCAGGGCAGGGATGGTCGGCGCCAGGACGAACCGGGAAATCGGCATGCATGCGGTCCGCGGAGGAGACATCGTCGGTGATCACACCGTTCTGTTCGCGGGGCTCGGAGAACGGCTGGAGCTGCGTCATGTTGCGCACAGCCGCACTACTTTTGCACAAGGCGCGGTGACGGCGGCCAAATGGCTTGCAGGACAGGGGCTCGGCCTTTACAGCATGAGAGACGTCCTCGGGTTGTGAGAAGCGCTGGAATAGACCGGCGCATTTAACAAAAATAAAAGCCTTTCCAGGCCGAAATAGTATTCTATGGAGTTTTTCATGGCACAACGAATGACCGGCTGGAATGCTGCGCTGGGAATCGCAGTCCTCGCCTGCAGCGTCTCACTTGCGGCCCAGAATCCGCCCCCGCCGGCTGCAGCCCCGGACTCGACGCATGCGACTCAACCCACCAAGAACGCTCCTGCCGCATCGCCTGCTCCCGCAGAGCCAAAACCTGTCCAGGCTCCCCAATCTTTGCAAAAGAAAAGACCTTCGCAGGAAGATATTCTTGATGAGGAAGAATTGATCATACCTGAAAAAGGCGTTGACCTTCCCGCAAAAAAAGCCGCGGCCCAAAATTCGGCAACCTCCCCCGCAGCGGCACAGGAAAAACCGCAGGTCCCTTCGGCCGGAGGCGACACGACCCGAACACATCTGGATTCGGCGGCAGGGGCCGCACCGCCTTCGGCGGGTGCGCCCCACACCGTTTCTCCGGTGACCCCTGCTCCTGCGGCCGAAAAACCCGCTCCCGTGGTCAGGATCGAGGATGCCCGTCCCATCAATTTTGCCCGAAACCTGAAAGACTACCGGTCGCCAAAATTGGCCATGTTGCTTTCCCTTGTCGTTCCCGGACTCGGCCAAGTGTACATCGGTAAAGGATCCAATTACGTCAAGGCAGGCGCCTATGTCGCTGTCGAGGCCGCGATCATCGGCGTCAGCGCCTACTATTTCAACAAGTTCGATGCCAAACTGGGCCAGGCAAAGAACTTCGCGAACTCGAATTATTCGTATACTTCGATGATTGACTATTACAGTAACCTGTACAATTTCTTCAAGGTGAATAACGGCATGCCCGACGATGTTGCCCAATCGACGCTGAATGATATTTATTTCGATACCCTGACCGACTCAACATCGAGCTTTGCGCGATGGTACAATTTTCACAACGGGCAAGCCCATCCGACGCAGGACTATTACAATTCTCTTCAGGAATCGAAATACATGCACGGCTGGAAAGACGTCGAACCGACGCTCGATGAAATAGGTCTTGTTTCCCAGGGAGACACGATACGAAACGCCTCGTACCGCTACTACTATCAGCGCGACACCAATTCAACGTCCTATCTTGTCAACCTGATCGACCGGCAGACCGGCATGATCGTGGGCGGTGGTGACCACCAGTACGGTTTCAGCCAGGAGCAGCGGGACTACAATGCGTTGATGACTTCAGCAAATTCGTTTTACCGGACAGGAACCTATGTGCTTTTCTGTATTCTCCTGAACCATGTCGTCAGCGCTGTGGATGCGCTTATCAGCGCAAAGGCGTACAACGACGACCTTCTCGGCAAACAGACGATGTGGCAACATATCTTTCTTCAACCGACAACAGCCTTTACCGGTACGTCTCTGTCACCCGGGCTCACCATGAACATACGGTTTTAGCGATGCACCGCTGCGCCGCTTGTACGCTGCTGTTTTGCACGATGCTGCTGCTTCCCTGGGCCGCTTTCGGCCAGGTGACCGTGGAGGGAGGCGTTACCACCGACACCATTGATCTGTTCGCAAAGAGTGCATCTTCCGGAGCATCGGGAATACTTGCCATGGGTGCTTCGCTTGTGGTTCCGGGACTCGGGCAACAGTATCTGGGGCAGCATGGACGGGCGTTGGCGTATTATTCGGCGGAAGCCCTGTTTATCTTCGGCGCCGTTTTCTGCAACGCGTATTCAAAGCAGATTTTCAACAATGCAAAAGCATTTGCCTGGGACCACGCGAATGTGACCGGTGGGCCCGGAGCGGACGACAAGTTTTGGCGGAACGTGAGATACTACGATGAATCCGACGGACTCAACCAGTCGATTTCGCGGGGATACAACAAGACCCAGGAGCTTATCTACCGTGACCAGGAGAATGACTACCTGACGCCGAACCTTCAGTGGCGGTGGGACGATCCGTCGAACCGGTTGACCTACGGCGCCTTCCTTGACAAGTCACAGGCTTATCAGGTCGCGTCGTCCTTTTTCATCGGCGCAATGGTCCTGGACAGGGTTGTTTCCTTTGTCGATGCACGGTTTTCCGCACAGCACTTGACGTCTTCGCGCTTGTCAGCCATGCATGTCGTTCCCCGGTACGATTTCCAGAACGGCACATCCGGTATCTGTCTCAACGCCGAATTCTAGTCTGCTGCCCTGCCGCGGCAAACCGGACGCTTGGACCATTTTTCCAACAACCTTCTTTCTGTATTGACATGCCTTCCCCGCTTCCGATATAATTACTGGTGCCGCATCCATTCTTCGTGAAGAAGAGTAGCATTCCATGACTTCGAATGACAAAACTTTGCCTCCGACACTATCGGCGACCCATGCCGAAATCGAAAACAAGAACGCGGAATTGCAGTTGCTCATGAGCACAATACCCACCGGTCTCTTGTCTCTCGACGAAAAACTATTAATAAATCCCCATTTTTCGGTCGCTGCCACGAAAATCCTTTGCCAGGATACTCTGGTAGGCAAACCGTTTCTTGATGTTCTCGGGCTCACGAAAGAACGCGATGACGACCGCAAAAGTCTCCTGGAATTTCTGGAGTTTTTCAAGCAGGCCCTGCTTCCGGAAAAAGACATGGCGCCCCTCAATCCGTTCAAGGAGCTGCACTTCAGACACAACGGCGACGCATCGTGGCTGCGATTGCGCTATTACCTGATCGCACGGCCGCCAAAGCCCAACCATATACTTGCAGTCATCGAGGATATCACCGAGGAAAAGAACCTCGCCGAACAGGTGGAACGGTCCCAGCGTGAAAACCTGCAACTCAAGGCGATTGCGGAAAACCCCGACCTGTTCAGGGAATTCTTGGCAGAAACGCGTCAGATTATCGAGACCGTCAGGCTGGCAGCCGGTAAACTTGACCCAACAGAATCCTCCCAAGGCCTTGTTCACGATATTTTCCGCGGTGTGCATACGATCAAGGGCGTGGCTGGGAGCTTCGGACTGTTTGGCCTGGCGGAAATATCGTCAAAGCTTGAGGACTCGCTGTCCCGCCTAAGGCTGGCCAACGACATCACGGGCGAAGGCATCGAAAGGACCAAAACCGATCTTGCGCGCATGTCAATGGTTTTCTTTGAAATCGTTGAAAATGCAAAAAGGCTTCTCGGCGAGGACGTCGAAAGAGAATCCGGTATCTTCCTCAGGATACCTCTTGAGGAATTGAAACGGCACATGGCTGAAATCCGGGAAATGTCGATAGATGAATCCCTCAAACATAAGATGATCGACGAAATCAAAGATGAGATCATCAGGCGACTGCGGTCTCTTCTTGTCGTGCCGGCAAAACGGGGATTTGCCCGCGCGGTCAAGATCGTTCCAGGGCTCATACAACGACTTGGGAAGAACGCTCAATTCAATTTTGAGGGACAGGACACGCTCATAGATTGCGAAGTGGCGGGCGAGCTCATCACACCGCTGATTCACCTGTTGCGAAACGCCTTTGACCATGGCCTGGAGTTCCATGAAGAGCGCGTTGGAAAGAGAAAGAACGAGACGGCCACGGTCACGCTTTCGGTCGAGCGGAGGGACAGTCATCTCCTGATTTCATTGTCGGATGACGGCCGTGGGCTGGACCCGGAAAAGCTCAAGTCCGTTGCGTGCAGAAAGGGCGTCATCACGCCTGAGGTAAGCATGCGGCTTACCAAAGAAGAAGCCTGGGATCTCATTTTCCATCCCGGATTCTCAACCGCGGACACGATTTCCGACGTGTCGGGCCGCGGCGTTGGCATGGACGCGGTGCTCACTTCTGTAAAGAAAACCCTTGGCGGCAACCTTCGGATCGAGTCCGAGGTCGACAAAGGGACGTCATTCATCATCAGTATTCCCGCTTCATAGAGACGTACAGCGGTGCGTCTCTGCAGTATTTTGTGACATCATGAACCTTATTCTTCTTTTCGAATCCGATTTTATTGGCGCGGACCGGGTTATTCTGACCGGCCGCAGGCTCATGCACATGACAGAGGTGCACAAGGTGAAGCCCGGCGACGCGCTTCGGGTTGGCATCGTGAACGGCCTGGTGGGAACCGGAACAATCTTGTCCATGGATTCAACAAAATGCGAGATGGAAGTCGTATTCACGGACGAACCGCCGCAACCGCTGCCCTGCACCTTACTTCTTGCTCTGCCCCGGCCCAAGGTCTTGCGCAGGCTCATCGAATGCGTGGCGGCCATGGGAGTGAAAAAAGTTTACATAATGGAAACATGGCGCGTCGAAAAGAGCTACTGGGAAAGCCCGTTTCTTTCGGAAAAAGTCCTCCATGAACACTGCGTCCTGGGACTTGAACAGGCAAGCGATACCGTGATGCCGGAAATCATTCTCCAGAGGCGATTCAAACCGTTTGTCGAAGACGAAATCCCGGCTATCATCACCACGTCACGAGCTTTTGTGGCGCACCCAGCCGCGGCAAATCTTTGCCCGTATAAGATCGGCGAGCCAGTGTCCCTCGCAATCGGTCCGGAGGGCGGATTTATCCCGTTCGAGATAGATCTCTTGAAAAGCAAGGGCTTTCTTGAAGTGACCACGGGGAAAAGGACACTGCGCGTCGAGCATATCGTTCCCGCGATTCTCGGAAGAATGTTCTGACCATACATTCATTCCTGCGACCAACTATTTTTCAGAGAACATGAACACCATCCCAAACCGGAACGATCCCTGCTATTGCGGCAGCGGCAAGAAATACAAGAAATGCCACATGCTCATCGATGGCGGCCGGGTAACGACGGCCGCGAGGTCCAAACCCCGCTATGCCAAGAATCAGGCTGAAATCATCGGTATGCGGAACGCGGGAGCCTTTAACGGCGAGCTCATGGATTACATACGGCCATTTGTAAAGGCTGGTGTTTCAACGGAAGAATTGGACCGGCTCGCCCACGACTACACGGTCGGACACGGCAACGTGCCGGCCTGTCTCAATTATAAAGGATACCCCAAATCCATCTGCACGTCGATCAATAACGTCGTGTGCCACGGCATACCGTCAGCCACGGAAATCCTTTGCGACGGCGATATTGTCAACGTGGACCTGACGTCCATCGTGGATGGGCTTTACGGCGATTCATCGGAAACGTTCATGATCGGCGCCGTCAGCGACACGGCACAACATCTTGTCAAGGTCACTGCCCAGGCGCTGATCCGCGGCATCGAGGCTTGCAGGCCCGGCAACCACCTGCGCGCTATTGCCGGCGCCATCGAACCGTACGTCAAATCCGAAGGCTGCTCGGTCGTGCACCAGTACACCGGCCACGGCATCGGCAGGGCATTTCACGAGGCGAATTTCAGCGTGTACCATCACGTTGCGGATGATGGAGACGACATCATGCTTGAACCGGGAATGACCTTTACCGTCGAGCCCATGATCAACCTGGGCGGATGGCAGGTCATCACGGATCAACTCGACCACTGGACCGTGCGTACCAAGGACGGGTCGCTTTCAGCACAGTTCGAACACACGGTGCTTGTGACTGACACCGCGCCGGAAGTCCTCACCCTCACTCCATCTCAGAAAAGGACGGGTACGCTCTTATCAATACCCGGCATAAGCATTTCATGAAACCTCACCGACTTCATACCACGGATATACCGGCGAAAAGCGAACGGGTCATCCTGGCCGGCGTGCTCGTGGGCAACCAGTCGCCCGACCTGTTTGAAATTGACATGAAAGAAATGGCGATGCTGTGCGCAACCGCCGGCGCGAATATTGTGGAGACCGTGGTCCAGCGACGCGAGTCGCCGATCGCCTCGACCTACATCGGCAGCGGCAAGCTTGCCGAAATCAGCGCTCTGATGCGAGAGCACGACTGTGCAACCCTGATCATCGACGCCGAATTGTCCCCGGGCCAGGTGCGCAACATCGAAAAGGTCGTCGAAGGAAAGGTGATAGACCGCGCGCAGCTCATCCTTGACATTTTCGCGAAGCATGCGAAGACGAACGAGGCGCAGCTCCAGGTCGAGCTGGCTCAGATGAAAACGTTGTACCCCCGGCTCACGCATGCATGGACACATTTCTCACAGCAGGTGGGCGGGATAGGCACCAAGGGCCCGGGCGAAAAACAACTCGAAGTCGACCGGCGCATTGTTCAGAAGAAGATCAGCGACCTCAGAGACCGGCTCAAAAAAGTTGATAAGGCTCGCGCAACCCAACAAAAGTCGCGCGGAACGTCCTTCAAGGTAACGCTCGTCGGGTACACAAACGTGGGCAAGTCGTCCCTGCTCAATTCGCTGGCTGGCTCGGATGTCTTGGTCGAAAACAAGCTGTTTGCCACGCTTGACACCGCGACCCGACGTACCTTTGTTCAGGGCATCGGCGAGATCGTCATTTCGGACACGGTCGGCTTTCTTCGCAAGCTGCCGCATCATTTAGTCGCGTCTTTCAAGGGAACTCTTGAGGTCGTGTCGCAGGCCGATCTGTTGCTCATCGTCATGGACGCGTCCAGCCCCTGGGCCGACCTCCAGCTTGCCACGGTCAGCGAGGTGCTCGCCGATCTCTCCGCCCAGACTGTCCCGCGCCTGCTCGTTTTCAACAAGATCGATTGTGTTAAGGACCCGTTTGAGATGAAAAGGCTTTCGGTGAAGTACCCCGACGCCCTGTTCGTGTCCGCGTTTTCCGCCGCCGATATGCGGAAAGTCAAGGAACACATCGCCGGGATAATCCGGACGTATAAGAAAGAGGCGGCGATTTCGGACATCATTGCGAAAAAAACTCGGGAATTATCGCACGATACGGACGAAAAAGACGGCGAGTCATCAAGAATGCCGTGGGAATAATGAGACGTAGAGACGTAGCATGCTACGTCTCTACGACCGTGGGATATGAAAAAAAACATTTCCTTTTTAAACCCCGAGCACCTTGCGCCGATTCGCAATCTCAGCCTTCGTGCCAAAAGCATCGTCGAGGGCACGATCGCGGGAATGCACAAGAGCCCGTACCACGGGTTTTCCGCCGAGTTTCTCGAGTACCGGCCGCACCTGACCGGCGAGCCGGCAGCGAGGATCGACTGGCGCAAGTACGCAAAAACCGACCGATTCCTGGTGCGGCTGTACGAAGACGAGACCAACCTGTTTGCGACGATTCTACTTGACAAAAGCGGGTCAATGAAGTTTCGGTACGGTTCGGCCATGAGCAAGTACGATTATGCCCGTACCCTCGCTGCCTCGCTTGCCTGGATCCTCATTCGCCAGCGTGACGCGGTCGGCCTGTTCGCGTTCGATAGCGCCGAAAGCCTGCACATTCCTCCCCGGTCTACCAATGTTCAGCTCAGCACCATCCTGTCGCAGCTTGACGCACTTGAACCTTCGGGGGAAACGCAGTGCGGGCAATCGATCGACCGGTTGGCGCAGACCCTGCGCAAGCGCGGGCTCTGCGTCGTGATGTCCGATCTGTTCGACGAACCCGGGGAAATCATACGCGGTCTCCGGCATCTGCGGTTCAAGCGGCAGGACGTTCTGGTTATCTGGATCCTTGACCCGCTCGAAGCCTCGTATGTCAACAGCGGTTCCTGCGAGGTGCACGATCTTGAAACCGGAAGAAAACTCCTGCTCGACGCAACGACGGCCGCGGAATATTTCAGGGGCGGCATGACGCAGCACCGCCGGACGATCGAGGAAGCCTGCCGGGCCATGCGCGTCGATTGCGAAACCATAATCACGGACGAACCTTTTGCCAAAGCGCTCATCAGAATTCTCCAGAAACGAAAGCGGCTGTTTTGAACGTCCTTTCCTTTTTCCACCCAGAATTCCTGTGGGCCCTCGCGGCGCTGGCCATTCCGCTGGCCATCCATTTTCTTGCGAGACGGCCGCCAAAACGGATCGATTTTTCAACGCTTCGCTTTTTCTCCGCCGGAGCCATGCGGAAAAGCAGGATGCGCAGAATCAAGCGCCTTCTTCTCCTGCTGGTCAGGCTCGGTATTGTCCTGATAATCGTCCTGATTTTTCTCCGTCCCTTCGACCGCCGAGACCCGTTCGCTGCTCTCCGAAATCCCGATGCGGCCGTGTATGAGTACGTGGACCCGACCATCAGTATGGACTACCGTGTCCATCCAGGCAAAGCACTGTGGCAGGACGCATTCGACGTTCTTGATTCTCTTGACAAAATCCTCCCTCAGACCGCGCAAAGGAAAATATATGACGACGGCCGAGATGAATTCGTACCACGGAATGCTTTTTCCTCTCCGACGCCCGCTTTTCTGAGGTTCGGAGAAAGCAAAGCGGACAAAATGCTGCGAACATTTGATGCGGCATCCAGGCGCGAAAAGGGTATGCCCATCCTTATTGCAATATCGGATTTTCAGCGGAGCGAGAGCAGGGCATTCGATACCGCATTTTCACATCGTTTGACGGCTCCGGTCGCCTGCCTGAGCGTGGCACCGGCCGATGCATGGGACTTCCGTGTGTCGGGCGTCAGCGCATCGGGCGAAAACCATTCGTCGGTATCCGTACGGGTTGCTGCGGTCGGGAAACCTCTACGAGACGCATCGCTTTCGGCCTCCATCGGCGGCTTGCGCGTCGGGCATGCGGTGCTGAAAATTGACAAAGGCAACCAAGCCGACGTTTCCATACCGGTGACGTCCGGTGCCGCGGCGCCGGTCGGTACGGTGCGGCTCGACGCGGATGACCCTTTTCCCTTGGACAACGAGGGATTCTTCATCCGCGCCGCAACGCAGGCCACCAGGGTGCTGATCGTCGGAGACCCGTATGAGACTTTTTCCCTGGGCGTCGCGTTTGAAAGCCTTGGCCGATCGGTATGGAATGTCTGTCGAAAGAAAGTGAATGAAGTTTCGTACGGCGACGTCGACTCGGCGGCTCTCGTCGTGCTCTGCGGCGTCAGGCAACTGTCGCAACCGCTCGAGCTGCTCGTTCACGGGAGGTCGTTCGGGCCCAAGGCGATTCTATTCTCGCCGATCGTGGACAGTGCAAACGTCTTTGTCAACATTGCGGTGCTTTCCCCCGGAGAGCGCCACCCGCTCAGGTACCTCGCTGACGGAACGTCTCATTCCCTTGTGCTGCCGGACACCCTATCCGTTGTTTTCCAAGGATTTCCCCATCGAATGGATCCCGATGCCCGCATCTACCGGTATCTCGGCGGTATTCCCGGCAGTGCCATAATCAGACTTGACAATAGACAGCCATTTGCGACGGCGCTTTTGGACACATCGGGAAATTCGTGGATCGTGTTCGCTACGTCGCTCGGGCTTGCGGCCGACGCGAACAACCTCGTTGAAACCGGGCTGTATGTTGCGCTGCTCGACCGCCTGAGCCGCCACGCGCTCTCCCTCATCAATCGTGACGCAAGGGCCTGGACCGCAGGAGAAGCCGTGCGGAATCCGTATATGGGTTCAAAGGGCGGTGCACAAGTGTACGATGCAGGCAACCGGCTCGTTGGGACCTGGTCGCGCCAGCCGTCCGTGGTGTTTGACAAGCCGGGCTGTTACAGGATCCAGCCGAATTCGGAGCGGGCGTACTGGGTCTGCGTCACTATTGACTCGTTGGAAACCGATTTTTCCTATCGATTCCCCGTTCCCGGCAGGATGAACGAGGACATGGTCCGGTGCATGACCGTGGGCCAGTTCATTCCTTTTGTCAAATCCGGGCACCACGGCTCGATTTCAGCGTGGCTGTGGATTGCCCTCGGACTTCTCATCGTTGCCGAAGTGTTTTTGTGGGAGCGATACCGGCAAGAAAGCGACGTGCCGAATCCTACATGAAGTGGTTGTCAAAACTCCCTTGCCGTTGTATAATCAAGTTCAATCACAAAGTTTTTTGTTCCAAAGCGTCGCCAGTCGGGAGCAACAATGAAAATCGACATCCACTCCGCCGGTGGTTACCAGGTGCTGAAAATCGAAGAGGACCTCGAGGTCATTTCCGACCTTTCCGAACTGAAGTTTCTCATCGAGGGATACCTGAAACGCGGAAGACGTCATATCGCCGTGGGATTTACGACTGCGTCATACATCTACAGCGGCGCGATCGCGGTCCTCATCGACTGCCATAAGAAGATCGCCAAGGAAGGCGGCGACCTGTGCATCCTGGAACCGAACCAGGAAATGCTGGAAGCCTTGAAACTTCTGAATATTGACAGAATATTGCATATCTATCCCTCCGAAGCGGAACTGCCGATCATCGCAACAGACAGGATCAACGGACACCCGGCCTGATAAGAAATGCGAGCAGCAGTGACAAAAGGCGTTCTATGGAACGCCTTTTCTTTTTCACAGGAAAGATGAATCATGTATTTTTCAAAGTTATTCGAGTTGCGCCCCCTAGATCCCCCGAAGGGGGACTTTAGTACGACCATCCAAGTGTTCAGGCGTGCAATCTCAATGACTCGTGCCATATCCAGTGCAGTTGACCACCACTTCCAGAGATCATGAAAAGTCATCCTTACAGGCAACTTCTTGCGTCCCGCACGCCGGTCATTTTCGACGGGGCAATGGGAACCCAAATACTCCGGTTCGGAATACGCGAATGCGACTTTGCAGGTCACAGCGGATGCAATGAGATACTTTCCCTCACCCGGCCCGACGTGATCACCGAGATTCACAAGGAATACCTGTGCGCGGGCGCCAACGTGATCGAGACAAACACGTTCGGCGCCAATCATGTCAAGCTTTCGGAGTACGGGCTTCAGGATAAACTCTATGAAATCAACAAGACCTCTGCTGTTGTGGCACGCAAAGCGGTTTCGGAAGCGTGCTGTTCCCACGCCTGCCTCGTGTGTGGTACCATGGGGCCGACCGGCGTGCTTCTCTCCTCGGCAAAGAGTCATGACGGCGGCGCCATAACCTTTGAAGGCATCTCCGAAATGTATGCCAACCAGGCAGCTGCGCTCGTGGATGGCGGGGTTGACATCCTCTTGCTCGAAACATGCCAGGACCTTCTCGAAATCCGTGCGGCAATCATCGGTATCAGGCGCATGCTCGCCACGCGGTCACTCGATGTTCCGCTCCAGGTGCACGCGACCGTGGACGCATCCGGCAGGATGCTCATGGGCGCGGACATCATGGCGTTTCTCGGCGCCGCGGGCAATCTGGGCTGCGACGTCATTGGCTTGAACTGCAGTACCGGGCCGCATGAAATGAAGCAGTGGGCCGAGAACCTGTGCGAACGAAGCACGGTGCCTGTGGCTATGATGCCGAATGCGGGCATGCCGGAAAATGTCGATGGGACTGCGGTCTACAAGATGGATCCTGACGAATTCTGCGCTATCCTTGCCGGGCTTGTCCTGTCAAGCGGACTCTCTGTTGTCGGCGGATGTTGCGGCACGACCCCACAACATATTGCCGCGCTGAGAAAAGCGCTTTCCGGAAAAAAGGCGGCACGCAGAAATGTGTCAGCCAAGACGTATCTGTCAACTGGCATTTCAGGCGTAGACCTCGAAGCGGTGGAAAAACCGCTTATCATCGGCGAGCGGCTGAACACCCAGGGCTCCAAGAAGACAAAGGAACTTGTGCTGGCGTGCAACCTCGACGAGCTGTACCAGATCGCGTTGGAACAGGTCGTGAAGGGGTGCAGTCTTCTTGATTTGTGCGTCGCAACGACTGAGCACGGCGACGACGAAGAACGGCAGACCATGGCGTCCGTCGTGTCGTTTCTTTCGGAACGGGTCTCGGTGCCGTTTTGCATCGATTCGACCGAACTGGCGGTGTTTTCCGCCGGACTGCGCGCCAGCCCCGGATCGGCGCTCATTAATTCGATAAATCTTGAGCATGGCGGTTCCAAAGCGCGCTCAATTCTGCCGATTGCAAAGGAATTCGGCTGTCCGGTCATCGCCCTGACCATTGACGATGAGGGAATGGCAAAGACCGTCGTGAAGAAAATCGAGGTGGCAAAAAGAGTCGTAGATCTGGCGTGCGGCGAATTCGGCCTGCCCGCCCATTTCGTCTACATCGATCCCTTGACATTCACGCTTGCGACAGGCGATCCGGAAAGCGCCGACGCCGCGAAACTCAGCCTCGAAGCGCTTCTTAAGCTCAAGGAGGAATTGCCCGGGGTCCGGACGGTTATGGGCGTGAGCAACGTATCGTACGGCCTCAAACCCGCGTCGCGCCGCATTCTCAACAACGTCATGCTCCACTACGCGGCCCAGGCCGGGCTTGACGCAGCGATATTCAACCCGCTCCACCGCGATCCTATCGAAACCTATGACCCGGCGCTTCGCGTGCGGGCCGAAAACCTTCTGTTCAACCGGACTCCCGATGCTCTTGCCGAATTCATCGCGGCGTTCGATGAAACGAAGAAGAACGTGCACGCGCCGGACAAAGAGCTGCCGGCAACGGTCTTGACTCCAGAGCAGGAGCTTCACGCCAAGATCATCGACCGCGACAGGCGCGATCTCGGGATCGTCATTAACACACTTCTTGTAACACGCGAACCGAATAGTATTCTGAATGACATTCTTCTTCCTGCAATGGCGCTGGTGGGCGAGAAGATGAATAAAGGTGAGATGATACTGCCATTCGTCCTGCAGGCGGCCGAGGTGATGAAAGAGGCGATTTCGGTTCTTGAGCCCCATCTTGAGGGAAAGCGCGGGGCAGTCCGGGGAAAAATCGTTCTTGCCACGGTCTTCGGCGACGTGCACGACATCGGGAAGAACCTGGTCGGTACCATATTGAAAAACCAGGGCTATGAGGTCATCGATTGCGGCAAACAGGTGCCATCTGACGAAATCATCAACATTGTCAAAAGAGAAAGGCCGGATGCTGTCGGCCTGTCCGCGCTATTGGTGGCCACGAGCCGGGAAATGGGGCGTTTTGTAGCGGAACTCGACCGTCAGGGAATGACGGTGCCGGTCATCATCGGCGGCGCAGCCGTCAACCGTGAGTTCGCGGAAAGAATCGAACGAATCGACGCAACGCATACCTATGCCGGCCGCGTGCACTACGCAAAAGACGCATTCGAAGCCATCAAGCTGCTTGAACGTCTGAAAAACGGGGAGCCCACGAGTCAACCCGATGATGCTGTCCGGCCTGATCGTTCCGTGCCGCCGCAGCCGAACCAGCGACCGGCAGACCTTGAGCATCCTGACATTATCAGCCCGCAATTTTACGGAACGAGCCAGGTGCTGCGATGGGAACCTGCAGCGATCCTTGCAGGCATTGACGCTGGCCGGCTTTTCAAAGGATATTTCGGCGGCGGAAGGCTGGATGAAAAAACGTATGCGGAAAGTGTGGAAAAAGAATTTGCCCCAGCCTTTGAAACCTTAAAAAAGGAGATTCTTTCCAAGAACCTGCTCGACCCGGCTGGCATGTACGGGATTTTCCCGCTCTACACGGATGATACGAGGATGGTTATTCTTGATTCAGACGACTTTCATACCCAGCGCGCGGAATTTGTGCTGCCGAGGCTAGAACGCAAACACAACCGTTCGATCGCCGATTACTTCCGGCCCGACGCCGACGTCGTGGCAGTGCAAGTAGTTACTATCGGTAAAGCAATCGACGAGCGTTGCGCACAGTACCTTGGTGGGGAGAACAAATACAGCCTTGGATTTTACCTCAACGCGATTGCCAATTATATTACCGAGACGCTCGCAGACAAGGTGACGGCGGAAATCAGGCGCGCGTTTTTCATTGCGCCGGACCGGGGAAGGCGGTACAGTTTCGGCTACCCGGGACTTCCGGGCGTTGAAGAACAGGCAAAGTTGTTTGATTTGCTCGGCGTCGAGGAGCGTCTGGGCGTAACGTTGACTCCCGGGTTTCAAATGGTCCCCGAACATTCCACCATGGGTATTTTCGTGCATCATCCGCAAGCTGAGTATTTGTAATCCCGCAATTTCTTTGGTGTTCTTAGTATTTTCCTCCAAACACACGGACAGGCCGCCGACTTAATCGCTTAACAAAAATTTCTTGACTATCAGGCTCTCGTCAGATAGAATTAGGAAGCCCGACTAATTAATACTATAGGAATAGAGAAATTAGGATCAGGTTTCTCAAAAAGTGATTTCCATCACAGTTATTTGTTAGACGGATTGGTATAATTTTTCGAATAGCGCGTCGGTGCTGAGTTGCGCTTATGGAAGAAAAAAGGTAGGAGTAATTAGTATGCAGAAAACTAACGCACTTGCCGTGGGGGTCGCACTGGTTCTATTCGGCTTGTTTCAGAATGCCTTGTGTCTGACTTTGAATATATGGCATGGCCCTGGCGGGGGCCTCTGGAATAATGCTGCGAATTGGTCCACAAGCCAGGTGCCGGGGCAATCGGATAGTGTTGTATTTGACAATACCGGACAAAGCTGCACGCTTGATACTGCGGCAACGGTCGGATCTATAACTTTCACATCGGCGTGGACATTTTCAATTGACTTCAACGGGAAAAAACTAAGGGTTGTCAATCATGGAGATTTCGCAACTCTCAATTCGCCGGGAGTTTTCGGAACTGACACCATTGAGTTTATTGGAACAGGGAATCAGGAATTCAAACCACCATCCGATCACACCATCGTGCTTCCGATACTTTTCCAGAGCGGAAGCGGCACAACGACGGTCTTAGCAAATGGGTTCAAGACCGGAAAATTCGCTATTGTGAACGGAACATTCACTCTTGGGAATACTTCTCCGGACAGCGCAGGATCGATTTCAATTTCGGGCGGAACGATGAATTTTGGCAGTTCATCGTTGAAGGTAGGCGGCTCATCGGTGGATTTCTCCGCAATAGGTTCAATCATCCCGGGCAGCGGGAAACTGGAATTCTCCAATGCGGTGACCCAGGCATTTATTCCAAAGGCCGGCGTTACATTTCCGGAGATCGTCCAAAATAACACCTATTCGATGGCGACAAACCTGACCGGCGTGCTTGATGCCGCGGGGATAACGGTAATGAACGGCACATTCAACCTGAACTCCACGCATACCGGCTGCAACATTGGGTTCATCCGCGGCACTGGAGGGTCTCTGAACTTCAATGGCGATTCAATTAACGTAAGCGACAGTGTGAACCTACTGAACGTCGGCACCCAGATGTCGGGAAACGGGATCATGAAATTAGTCAATAATTCCGCGGCAAGCTACGTGCCGCCCAACTTCTGGCCAAACCCCACGCTTATCAAGGCCGGGCTTGGCCAGACAACGGTCAGATTGAACAACATCAAAGGACCGAAACTGAGGATTGAATCAGGACTTTTTTCGTTGGGAACTTTCGTGACAGGGGTGAACGATTCGCTGGATACTGTGGAGACATCGGGCGGCGGCCTTGATTTCGGCAACTGCACTTTGTCGGTCAGGTATTCAAATGTCGATTTGTCTCCGCTGGTGGCGCTGACTCCACAAACCGGCGCGCTCAAATTTACAAGCACGTCGCTGCAGTCGTTCTGGCCGTCAATGTCATATACCAATCCAATCATCAAACATGCGGGGACGGGCACGCTAAAGCTGATGAACACGCTTGGGGCAAACGGGTTTGAGCAACCGTCTGGCGCTTCCACATTCAACTTGAATGGATATGACATTTCAATTGTAAACAATGGGAACTTCATCGTTAACAGTTGCACTTTTCCAAGTGAGTTATCCGGACTTTCCGGCCGGACCATTTCCGTTGCGGGAAATGTGTACATCACCGGAATTCCGCCAAGCCAAACCGTAGATATGGGTGCTGGTTCGTCCTGGAGTCTTAACGCGGGAGGTCAGGTTCGGTTCGATTGCGTCAACTTCAGTAATTGCGACGCAATCGGTAGCCCGGGAGTAGCAAGCAGCTCTCCGAATAATGGCGGCAACGTTAACTGGACTTTTGTCAAGCAGTGGGTTGGCGGCGGTACTCACGACTGGACCGATCCGCCAAACTGGAGCCCAACCGGAAAACCCACCAAAGAGGACTCGGTGGTGTTCTCTGCCGCCTGGAATTGCGCCGCTAACGGGATTGATGACACAGTCAAGGCAATTACCTTTTCCGGCTTTGCGGCGTCATTCTCTTTCGGAAACGACACCATGGTAGTGTTGACACACGCCGATTTCAGCGGCGCGAACAACGTGGATTCCGGATCCGGCGCAATTAAATTCATCGGCAGCGGCATGGCGACCTTGAAAGGACCCGGATTTCCGGGCTGCCTTCCGACCATTTTCAATGAAGGTACAGGAACGACAACAGCATTAAATTCGGTCAAGGCAAAGAACCTTTTTGTGTCAAACGGGACATTCCTTTTTGGCGGTGTTCCGGGTCATGATACCCTAGTCCATGGGATTGCAATAAACGGCGGTACAGTAAACCTGGGCAGCAACAATTCAATAGAAACACAAACACTGAGCGGTACAGGCATTTTGCAAAGCGGTTTTGACACTCTCGTTGTTTCTGGCAACGCTGATTTTTCCGGACTTTCCGCATTTTACCCGGCAACAGGAACGGTCGTCATCAATACTCAGAACACGAGGCTGGGGACGCTTATTCCAGGGTTTGTCACCTTTAACAACCTTATTCTCTGGAACAATGGCGACAACAATCTCGGGACTACGGATTCAATTCTTGTTGGAGGCAGCTTCTTTACGGTCAATGGGGATCTTGTTCTCATGTCGAACAAGCCAATGCCCGCCAAGACCAATGAAGCAAGATGGCGATTCGATTCTTCCAACCCGTCCGTAACGGTGAACGGAAACGTGGTCGTAACTGAAAATCCTGGTTCCGGTCCTGTCAACAATCACCTTTTCTTGGGAACCGGTACTTGGACATTTAAGAAGAACGTGGCTCTGCCGATCGGCTCGGGCTCCGGAAAAAATGCAACGCTTATCTTCTCGGGCACAACGACACAGGCGTGCACCACGTGGATAGCATCGCCGACCGATTCCCTGGGCTACGTTCAGCACACATCAGACGACACGTTGAGATTGAAAAGTGCTCTGCGGTGCAAGTCGTTTGACCAGACTGCCGGAACGCTTGACTTAAGTGGGGCCAGCCTGTCGGTTGCGGGAAATTTTTCCGCGTCGGGCAGTACGAGTGGAACGTTTGCCCCACTGGGCGGTTCGGTCTTAACGATTGGCGGAAACGCGAACATTAGCGGTTCGCCAACCAGTTTTGCCAATCTTGTGGGCGGATCTTCCTACAGTATCTATATGACTGCTGGTCATTCGCTCACGGCAGATTGGGCCAAAATCGGGGACTGCTATGTCTATATGGCAACCGGCTACGCCACGAACAGTCGAAAAATGAATTCCTCAGGTGGCGGTTGGATTGTTTCCGGCATGAACCTCGTATGGATGGGATCGGCAAACTCAAGCTGGAAAAACCCGGCAAACTGGTCGCCAGCCTTACTTCCCTCGGACAGCGACAATGTCTTCTTTGACGCCGCAGGGGTCGGTCACAATTGCCAACTCGATTCCTCGGTGGGAATAAAAAATATTACCTTCGCAGGAGGATATACCGGTACTTTCGATTTCTCGACCTTTACGCTGACCGTTTCCGGGAATGCGGACTTCAGCCAGATCTACAGCCTCGCAAATACCTCGGGAACGCTACGGTTTTACTCGTTCGGCCCGTCTCTGCAATATTTTACGCCCAAGGCGGGCGTACCTTTTCCTAAAATCAATATGGATGGACCGGGCGGTTCGTCAAATGTGGTTGAAGTCATCGGGAATCCTCTGACTGCAAGCGGTTTTGTCATGAATTACGGCACATGGAACTGGGGAAACGGCGGGGCAATTCATACGGTAGCGAGCCTTCGGTCGACTATGCCCTCTGCAATCATGGATTTCGGAAACAGTACGGTCAGGGTAATGGATTCGGTGTATTTGGGCTGCAATATCACGTACTCGTCCGGCGGAATAATCGATCTTGTCAAGGGACCCGGTACACAGTGTATATACGGATGGGACACGTTGCCAGAAGTCCGGCACGCTCATCAGGGAACTGTCAAGCTCATCCAGGGCAATTTGAAATGCGAATCGTACGAACAAGATTCGGGCTCCATTGTTCTCAACGGGTATAACATGTCAACTAACGGCGACATGTTATTCAATTCCGGCAGCGCAACGATCTCGGATCTTCCGGGCCACAAGCTGACCGCCCGAGGCAGGTTGGATCTGAACGGGATTGCGGGCGATTCCATAATCGTCAATGGCGGCGTCCCTAAATGCACACTTTCCGTCAGTGGTCAATTGGATGCCAATTATGCCGTGCTCAGCAATTGCGTCGCATGGGGATTAGGCGGGTATGCCGGACATTCACGAGACGCAGGGAACAATACTAACTGGACGTTTATCTCGAACGGGATCAAGAAATGGGCTGCAGGCGCGGGTAACACGAGTTGGAGCCTGGCAAGCAACTGGATGCCGTCAGGCGTGCCTACTGCGATGGACAGCGTGGTGTTCGACGCGACCTCGAGCCAGATGTGCATGCTTGATGCGAATGGGATAGCAAGAGCATTGACATTTGCGTCAGGATTCACCGGTACGTTTGACTTCTATGGCAATACGCTGAATCTCTATGGTAGCGCAGATTTCAGCGGACCTGGGAATGTGATGGGGTACAACGGCACGCTCTCATTCAATGGCAATTCACAAAGCGTGCTTATGCCTCCGGCGTCTGGTTCCATGCCTTCGATTGTCCGGGCAACCGGAAGTGGCACCTTGACCATAGTCAATTCTCCGATCAACGCGGTCGAGGCAGGCATTTCTGTCCTGTCGGGCACATTGAACCTGGGAACCGGTCTCGCCCATTCGGTGAAGACAGTCTCGGGGAGTGCCGGCGCGAACTTGATTTTCGGTAGTAATTCCAGCCTTACTGTTTCGGGAGATGCAACGCTTGCCCCGCTCACCGTAACGGCCCAGCCCGGGGATTCACTCATTTTCAACGGCTATTTCGGCCAACGGTTTTCATTTCCTTCCGCCTTGGCAAACCTCACGATTGTTGTACAAAAAAATGACACATTGAAATTGTCCCCGTCCAACTTTCAATGCGACCAGCTCGTCATGTACAGCGGGACGTTGAACCTGGGCTCCGGCCTTTCCCACTCTGTAAATGCTATCCATGTGTACGGCGGCGTGCTTGATTTCAATGGCTCAGCCTTGACTGTGAACGGTGTTGCCGACTTTTCCGGAGCACAGGACATCGTTCCCGGGACAGGCACACTCATGTTTGCTGCAGCTGCAGGCGGCCATACGCTCGTTCCGCAGTCCCCCGATACGATGCCCGCAATCGTCCATGCCGGAATGATGAACCTGGAAATAGCGAACAATCCGCTGGTCTGCAAAAGCTTCACCGAAAATTGCGGATTATTAACGCTTGTCGAATCGAGCATAACAACAATCGGTGATTTCACCGTTACAAATGGCCAATCGATTTCAGGCCTTGACAACAGGACAATAGCGGTCGGCGGCAACGCGTCGATCGCGGGAAAGACCGGTTCCTTGCTCAACCTGAATCCCTCGCTTCCCTGGTTTCTCTCGGTCGCGGGAAATTGTCTCATCACCAATGCAACGATAGGCAAATGCTCGGCCGCAGGGTGTGCGCACTGGCCTTCGCTTGCCAATTGCTTTGACGGTGGCGGAAACACAAAATTCGACTTTGCACCCCCGGGTGCAGCCATCACGACGCCGGCGAACGGGGCATTCCTAACTTCGCTATCGTCAATTTCGGGAACCGCGGCAGATGCAGGTTCCGGCGTTTCAAACGTCATGGTCAGCGTAAAACGGCTCGTGGACCTCCTTTACTGGAACGGTACACTTTGGACCGCACAGCCCAAAATGCTTCCAGCAACCGGGACAACAGCCTGGTCGTTCCAAGCCACGGGCATTTCGATGAGCGACGGGGGTTACGCGATCCAGGCGCAGGCCACCGACAGCGCTGCCAATAGAGGGTCAATAGTCAACGACTCGTTCTTCATCAAGACCACGGTCCCGAGCGCGCCAGGAATGTCTATTGTCAACAACAACGGTTTCACCAATTTGGCGGCAATCCAACTGGCCTTGTCCGTCGTCGGCGCGGACAGTATGCGGTTCCAGTTGAATGCCGCAGGGTGGACGGCATGGGAAGGATTTGCCGGGTCCAAATCGTTCAGCATCGTTGCTGGTGGCGAGGGGATGAAAAAAATATATGCGATATACAAAGACAAGGCGGGAAACGCTACCGGCATCGTGTCAGACAGCGTCGTGTATGATTTCACGCCACCCCAGTCTCCTTCGATTACCATCATCGACAACAACGGGTATACCGGCAGCCCCACGCCACAGCTCGCACTTTCCGCGACCGGAGCAGATAGCATGCGTTTCATGGTGAACGGCGTCGCATGGAGCACATGGGAGCCCTATGCAACAGTAAAAAATACGCTCGACATAAGCCTGGGCGGCAACGGATCCAAAGTGGTTGCCGTTACCTATAAGGACAAGGCGGGCAACATATGCGTCATGACGCACGACAGCACAGTTTACGATTCCCGGCTGCCGGCAGTCACTGCCGTTACGATCCTTGACAGCAACGGCTACATCAATACGGCCAGGCCTAGGGTACAAATCGCTGCTGTCAATGCAGACAGCATGCGAATCGCTCTTTCCACGGACACGGCGGCCGCTGCCTGGAAGCTGTTTTCATCGCTTGACAGCGTAACCGTGGCCAATGGTTCCGAGGGTTTGAAGCGAGTCTTCGTACAGGTGAAAACGACCGCAAACGCGCGTTCGGTCTGGATTTCCGACTCAACGGTGTATGACGCGACACCGCCGCAATCACCCTCGATTGTCATCGTTGACAACAATGGCTATACGAGCAGCCCAACGCCATCGATCACCCTTTCTGCGGTCGCCGCTGACAGCATGCAGTTTATGGTCAATACCCAGGCATGGACCCTTTGGGAGGCGTATGGTGTCTTGAAAAGCAATCTCAGCGCAAATAGCGGGGGTGACGGCAAGAAAATCATTTCCGTTCGATTCAAGGACAAGGCCGGAAATTTCAGCACAACTGTTTCGGACAGTACGATACTTGATTCCCGAGTGCCCTCCGTGACCACGGTCGCCGTTCTGGACAGCAATGGTTTTTACAATTCGAAGAACCTTTTGGTACGGATCTCGGCCGTCAATGCGGACAGCATGCGGGTGGCATTAACCGTCGATTCCGCCCTGGCCCCGTGGAAGTCGTACGCCACGATTGACACCGTGGACGTGGGCGCCTGCCGCCAGTGCTTTCTGTACGTATGCGCACAGGTAAAGACCGTTGCAGGCACACGATCTGCGTGGGTGGCCGATTCGACCACGGGCGACACGGCGCAGCCAAAAGCAACACTCGTCACCAAAGGTTCGTTCACTCCCCAAAACTGGCCGGGCGTCATTTCTGGCACCATGGCGGATGCCGGTTCTGGGGTGAGGACCGTTTTTCTTAGCATCATGGCAATGTCGGATACGTCATTCTGGAACGGAACCACGTGGACAAAATTGTTTTTCCAGCACGGGATCAATGGGATCTCGAATTGGTCATTTCCTTTGCCGAACCTGAAGACCGGTACGTATCAAGTGGCTTGCCACGCCATTGACAATGCGGGAAACAGGCAGATGGTCCCGGATTCCGGCATTATCTCCATTGTCAGAGACACCATCGCGCCTCTCAACCATTACACCGTTGCAGTGGCGAGTATCGGCGACACCGCCATCAGGGTGTCGTGGACCGTCGATCCGGTCCAGGGCGACGCGGCCTCGATGATGTTCGGCTGCGCGAAGTTCGCCCTGACGCCGCTAACGACCCCATATCCGTACCGCGACACCTCCTTTGTTTTTGGAAATGCCGGATCTCCCGGGCTGTGGCGCGTCATGACCTATCTCATGGACTCCTCCGGCAACACCTCCCCGGCGCGGTTCGATACCATTACCATCAAACCGCAAAATACCTTGCCGGTTCTGTCGAGCTGGATCTTGCAAGATACCGTTGCGGCGGACAGCATGGCAACCGGGCTGCTCGTGGTTTCGGACCCGGACGCAGGTGACAGTATTTCGGTTTCCTGGTCCGTCAAGCCTTCCTGGGTAACGCCGGCTGCTCAAGCGCGGCCCGCGGGTGTGTATGCGTTTACCATGAGCGGCAGGCCGGCGCAAAGCGACACCGGCTGGAACCATTTGACGTTCGCCGTATCGGACCGGTCGGGACCGGCATTCACGTTGTATGATTCCATTTTTGTCAAGGCCGGACCAAAGGTTCCCGTTGTCGTCATCCACAGGGACCAGACGAAATTGCTCAATGCGGCCGCAAGGTTCGTGCTCGGGACACAGAATGCCGGCGATTCGGCGGTCACTTTTAATGTGACCCTGCGCGCCCTCGACGACACCTCATTCATCAAACACGTGTCGTCCATGAACGGCACCGTTGACTTGTACCCGCTGAGCGACGGCAGGTATGAGTTGACCGCCATTGCGGTATCGGCAACGGGAATCAGAGACACGATCGGCGCCAGGGACACGTTTACCATCAAAGGCGCCTCGACGCACCAATTCGCAGGCCAGGCGGATACGACAGTAGCGTCATGGCAGATGGTTTCATTTCCGAGCAGGACGTTCCCTGGAACCACACTTGCCATGCTGAATAATCTTTTGCATTGGGACGAGCAGTACGGTGAACGGGATTTTTACGGATATTACCGCCGCGCATCCGAACTTGGCCAGATCAATCCGGGCATGGGCTATTGGCGCAGGGTCACGGACACCAGCACGGTCGTGATCCCGAGGACCAATATGCTTGATTCCGCCGTGACCATGACACTTTACAAAGGCGCAATCGGGTGGAATCAGATAGCATCACCCTTCCCGTATCCCGTGGCATGGCCCTATCCCGGAACCCTGTGGCTGTGGAACGATAGCACCCATGATTTCCAGGAGGCAAACGGCGTGCTGAACCCCTGGCAGGGCTATTGGGTGATGACGGACTCGACCATGACCATCCGCATCGAGAACAAGCCGATCTTCACCGTTCCCGCAGCGGCAAAGCGCAATGTCGCGGCGTTTTCGGATAAAGCCAATTGGCAGGTGCGCGTGAATCTGTCCACAGGGACGAATTCCGACGCACAGAACGTTCTCGGTTTCAACGCAGGCGCAAGAAACGGATACGACGCATGCGACGCGGCCAAACCCCCGCGTATGTCTGACTATCAATACTTGTTCTTTTCGCATCCCGAATGGAAGCGCGGGTGTACCGAATATGCGCGCGACATTCGAAGAACGCTGTCCGGAGTGGAGGCATTTACAATAGGAATAACGCCGGGAAAAGGGAAACAACCGGCCATGATCAGTTGTGATGGCCTGTCCCAGGTGTCGGATTCAGTCGGATTCTACCTTGCGGATGAAAAGGGTATACAAACGGTAGAGGCAGGGAAATCATATCCTGTCGCCGCGTCGAGCAAGGTCGTGTATAAGACGCTTTTTGTGACGACAGACAAGAACTTCCTCAAGAATTATCCCAGGGCTTTTGCGCTCGGGCTCCCGTATCCGAACCCGACGAGGCGCATGGCACATATTCAGTATAGCCTGCCCTACCATCTGGCCCAGGCCGGGGTAATCGCAACGGATCCTTACAAGGTTAGCATTGCTTTGTACGACATCATGGGCAGGCAGGTGCGCCAGCTTGTGTACTCCATGAAAGATCCGGGAAATTACAGCCTGCCATGGGACGGAAAGAACAATGCGGGACTGTATGTGGCGGCCGGCATGTATTTCTGCAGATTGGATGCGGGGCAGTTCAATAGTGTTAAGAAAATCACTGTTGTCCGGTAGTTATTAAGGCAAAGTGATGTAGCGACGGCGGCATCAATCATGCCGCCGTTTTTTTGTTTATTGGGTCTCCTCGCGATCCCAAATGATCCCAAGACCGCCAAGAATCTCCCCAAAACAGGTATATTCAGCGAGTTGTTTAATCGCTTAAAATAGTCTTGACTAATTCCCCTTTTATGTATAGAATAATGAAGGCTGTGCCTCTGCACCTTTGCTTGTTCGCTCATCCAATTGGCTGAAATATCCTGATATCGGAAACATAAGTGACCCGGGTCACGTGTTTTTTCCGGTTTTCAGGACACAATGGAAAAGGCGCGTCGTTGTGATCGAGATTGACAAAATGGAAGTAACAAGCCGAATACCGTATCTTGTTGCAGCGATTGTCGTTTCAGTTGCTTTGCATTTGTATGGAGCGAACGGGACACCGTATTATTTCGACGTCAACAACACCACTGCTGGGTTTGGATCGCCATCCGGCTCATACAACCAGAATGGCGCTTACTGGAGTACGTCAAGCACAGGAACGGTCGCCACTGCCGCCTTACCGGCAGATGTTCAGTTGACATTTGGCAATACAGGTGCCGACTTTGCGGGTACTACATTTACTATCGTCATGAATTCAAATACGTGGGACGGCCTTCTCGTCAACAGCGCAAGCGCCAACATCACAATGAACGGTACCGCGAACTCTTTTCTCAATGCCAGCCAAACATGGACTGTGGCATCCGGTTCGACTCTTAATGAGGGTCTTACCTGGAGTGACGGCGCCCTGAACTTCAACTCCGAACTCCTTACTCTGGCCGGCGGCGGCACGATCAATTTCACTACGATGTGTGGATATAACAGTAATAATGTGATCACGGAGAATGGTTCAGGATTGGTCGTGAACTTGAACGCCGCCGCGGTCGGTACTCAAGGTACCGAAGAACAGGCAAGCTATACCCTTACGCAGGGCACGCTTAATTTTCACGTATCGACAGCCTTCAACAGAATGCGGTCCGCGGATGCTGCAACATTCACCATCAGCGGCGGTACGATCAATAACACCAGCGGATCGGCAATGACCTTAGACATGTACCAGGGAACATATGCCATCGGCAACAGTTTCACTTTCACCGGAACGAATAGCTTAGACTTCGGCACACAGGCTGTCGCATTGACGACTGCCAACCCGACGATTACCGTAACCAACAACACGCTCACGATAAGCGGCGTCATCAGCGGAGGCACAAATGGAATCACCAAAGCCGGAAACGGCACCCTGGTGTTGAATGGAACAAACACCTACACGGGCACGACGGTCATTTCCGCGGGAAAATTATCCATAGGCAACGGCGGCACGACCGGCAGCATTTCCAGTTCAAGCAATATTACTGATAATTCCGTCCTTCTTTTTAACCGGAGCACCCCCTATACCTACAGCGGAATAATTTCAGGTTCTGGCGCTGTCCTGGATTCCGGGGCATCAGGCGGGTTCACGCTTTCCGGGGCAAACACGTATTCAGGTGGAACAACGATTTACACCAACGATACCGTGTTTGCAACCAACAGTACGGCATTGGGAACCGGACCTGTTGCTCTTACAGCAGGCACCGACGGCCATTTTACAGCTCTCTCGCTTGGAAACGGTGTGACAATGACTAATGCTCTTACCCTGAATTCAAATTCAATCGGTAATCTTCGAGCGTATCTCATCGTGCCTTTGGGCGCCGCGGCAACCTGGAACGGCGCAATTACCCTGGCTGGCGATACTTCCATAGGATTATGGGCCAACGGCACCCTGACTGTCGGGGGAGCCATTGGCAACGGTTCCTTCACCGGTATGTTTCAGCTCCGTGGAGGTCCAAGCGGTGTTGGTACATTAGGCGCGGCTGCAACCGTATCTATCGGGAGCGCTTCATTTTGCAAAACAGATACCGCTACATGGACGATTTCATCAACCGGCAATACCTGGGGAAAGACGGCCATTTCATCAGGCATCCTCAAACTGGGCGTGTCCAACGCTTTTCCATCCGCGACCGTGGTGACCATGGGCCAGACAGGTGCTTATAACGCGATGTGGGACCTGAACGGATACAGCCAGACCATCACTGGATTGACCGAAGTGAGCGGCATCACCGGTACGTATTGCATCGTCACCAATTCCGGCAGCGCGGCAACATTGACAATAAATAATTCGAGCGATTACACATACGATTCCCTCATTTCCGGCCCCATAAGCCTTACAAAAAGCGGCAGCGGCACCCAGACCCTTGCAAAAGCGAACACTTACACCGGCACGACCACGATAAACGGCGGAACTCTTTTTGTCACCAACGTCTCAGGTTCCGGAACAGGAACGGGCGCTGTCTCGGTAGGCAATGGAGGAACGTTCGGCGGAACCGGAGAAGCAACAGGGGCAGTAACCGTGAACAGCGGCGCCACGCTGTCGCCCGGGACAACAGGTCCCGGTCAATTGCAGATCAAGGGCAACCTCTTAATGAACTCCGGTTCCACTTATCATGTGGTATTAGACGGTTTTTCCTCAGGCCAGTATAGCCAGGTGTTCGATACTGGTACGATTAACCTCGGCAGCGCTACCTTATCATTGACTTTGGGATTTGCACCGACGCCAGGCCAGACATTCACGATTATTGACAACGACGGAGCGGATGCGGTGACCGGTACGTTCAACGGCCTGGCTCAAGGCACCACAATCAGCGTGATGTACAGCAGCACCAGCTATTATTTCACCGTCAGCTATGTCGGAGGCACGGGAAACGACATCGTATTAACCAGCGTAGCCATAACAGGAAAACACTGGACCGGCACTGCTGGAAACGGAAACTGGAACACTGCTTCGAACTGGTCCGGGTCTGTCGTGCCATCCACTACAGACACTGTCATATTTGATAATACCTCAACCGCAAATTGTACATTGACAACTGTAAACACATCAATAAAATCAATAGTGTTTAGCAATAATTATACTGGAATGTTCAACTTTAATGGAAAAGGTCTCACACTTAGCGGTGGTGCGGATTTCAGGTCGGGAGGCTCTTTTGCAAAGCAGGGAACCGATTCCATCTATATTTCGGGAACCGGACCTCTAACTTTTTTCCCAAAAACCGGCGGAATAAAATTCCCCAAAATAACAATAGGAGCCTCAGGAACAACGACGGTAAAGCAGGGGGTTCTGTCATCGACCAAAGTAATTGTATTTGGCGGAACACTTGTGATGGACACATCCTTCAGCGTGGATACTGTCAGCGTGATAACAGTCGGCAGTACTTTTGATTTTGGGACAAAACCTGCTGCGAATGACACAATCGTAACCCTAAGCGGAAACGGTGTAATAAATTTTGACCAACCAGTTGTATGTGCGAAAGGCGACCTGAATCTTCAGTCATTTACATCGGTAATTCCGGGCAATAGCGAGATAAAGTTTGTCGGCGCGACACCGCAAAACTTTTATCCCGATCCGGTGATAATTCATGCAGCTATCGGCCAATATGGCGCCGGGGGCACAACGGTTCAGAGCAACAGTTTTTTTGCAACCATGCTTGACCTGAACTCTGGTATGTTGCACTTAGGGACGGGTCTGATTGACAGCATTGGAAACATGAGCGTCGTCTCAGGTGGCCTTGACATGGGGAACAGCACCTTGAAGACCGCTGCAACAACCATGAATTTTGCCGGCTTATCAAGCTTCATCGACACGGGGGCAAGCACACTGGAGTTTGCCGGAAATTCCGGCCAGCAGACTCTGACCCCCAAACCGGGCGTCGGATTTGCTCTTGTCAAGCAAACCGGAACGGGGGGCACCAAAATCACCGGTGCACCCTTCCTGGCGAAGAGGCTGATGGTGAACGCGGCAACGGTGCTTTTTGACACAATGGCGCGGGTGGACACTATTTCGCTGACTACCAGTGGCACCTTAGACTTCGGGACAAAATACTTGGGCTTCAGCGACACGGTCACAACCATAACCGGAAGCGGAACATTGAATTTTGACTCTCCGATAATTTGCGTAAAAGGCGACCTCAGCCTTTCCGCTTTCACATCGGTCATGCAGTCCGGTCCGGGGGAAATAAAGTTTATAAGTGCGACCACACAGAATTTTACACCCTATCCCAATGCGCTTTTGACTGCCATCGGTCTCTATGGTGGCGGCACCACCACCGTCCTCAGCAATGGAATAAAAACGAGCATGCTTGACATGTTTTTGGGCACGTTGAGTTTTGGTTCAACGTTGACTGACAGTATTGGAAACCTGAACGTCGTTTCAGGCAGCATCAACATGGGTTCCAGCATTTTCAAGGTCGGCGGAACAAATATTGATTTTTCCAACATAACGTCCCTTACCCCTGGAACCGGGATTCTTGATTTCACCGGAAACTCCGGGCAGCAGACGTTCACGCCCAAGGCCGGAGTTTCTTTTCCCCTTGTCAGGCAGATGGGTACGGGCGGCACCAAGATAAAGGGCAAGCCTTTTAGTGCGCAGAAATTGATGGTCAACGCATCAGCCGTGGTTTTTGACACTGTGGCAAGAGTTGACACGATCCAGGTAAATGCCGGCGCAACTATGGATTTCGGGACGAAATACATGTTCCCGGGCGACACGGTGACGAACATCAATGGAGCCGGGAACCTATACCTCAACCAACCCACCATATACGTGAAAGGCGATCTGAACCTTTCGACGTTTTCGACGGTAACGCAGTCTGCAACAGGGATAATAAAATTCATGGGTGCGACAGTGCAGAACTTTACGCCAAAGGCTGGAGTAAACCTGGCCTCAATCAGTCAAAATAGCCCCAGCACTACCAATGTCCTTACCAATGGATTTAAAGTCAACTATTTGGATTTGTCCGCAGGGACGCTCAATTTAGGGGCCGGACTTGTCGACAGTGCCGGAGACATCAGCAATACCGCCGGCAACCTCAACCTTGGAACAAGCACCTTGAAACTCAGCGGCACGAATTTGAATTTCAACAATCTGCCAAGCCTTACCGCAAGTCCCGGTTCAGTAGTGGAGTTCACGGGAAATTCCGGTCAACAGACGTTTACGCCCAAAGTTGGAGTGCCTTTGTATATTGTCAACCAGACCGGTTTGGGCGGCACCAAGATCACGGGTAACCCTTTCTATGCGCAGAAGCTTCTGGTTAGCAGCTCCACCATGGTTTTTGACACATCCGCAAAAGTGGACACCATTCAGGTTGCGCCGGGCGCCACCATGGACTTCGGCACGAGATGGGGTCCGGGCCTCAGTGACACGGTGGCATCCCTGCAGGGCAGCGGGTCGGTCAATCTGCACGAACCCGTGGTATGCATCAAAGGGGATCTGAATTTATCGACATTTTCGTCCGTCATGCAGACTGCAAACGGACAACTCAAGTTGGTGGGACCAGGAGCGCAGAACTTCACGCCGAGGCCCAATTCGGTCATGGCTGCGATAAGCCAGTACGGGGCCGGCGGATCAACGATTCTCACCAACGGTCTTAAAGCAAGCGCTTTGAGCCTGTATTCAGGACAATTGAATCTCGGTTCCGGCCTTATCGATAGCATAGGCGCCTTTTCCGCGGTATCAGGAAGCCTCAATATGGGGTCAAGCACGTTAAAGATCGGTGGAACCGGCGCTATCGATTTTAACAACCTCTCGATCTTTACACCTGGCACGGGAACGCTTGAATTCACCGGAACCGGAACCCAGTCCTTTACACCAAGGAATGCGACTTCTCACCCGGCCATCACCCATACCGGCAGCGGCACGTTTCAGCTTTCAACGTATCCGCTGAGTTGTGCGAGTTTAAACAACTCAAACGGTTCTCTGGATTTCAATGGCCAAAATATCACAACCGCAGCAAATGGTAACTTCACAATAACGAATGGCACTAGTTCAACGATCTCCAATCTCGACGGCCGGACCATCACCACGAGCGGCACGGGAAATATCAGCTTCACCGGCCAGAGCGGCAGCTACCTCAATCTGAATCCGAACACAGGCTGGAATGTGAACGCCGGCGGCTCCCTTACCGCCACGTACGCGACCATCAAGAACAGCAACGCCTCGGGTTCGAGCGGCTGGGGTTTGCCTACGAACTGCACTGACGCGACCGGCAACGCACATTGGGATTTTTCGCCACCGGTATCGGCCATCACCAACCCTGCACCGGGTTTTGTGAGTTCATTAGCATCCATTTCCGGCACCTCAAGCGACGCTGGCTCCGGCGTTGCGTCGGTAAAGATCTCGATTTTCTGCCAGACAGACGGCAAGTACTGGAACGGCGGCGCCTGGGTAGTGTCAGATCCCGGCTGGGTACTAAACGCGACCGGCACGACGAGCTGGTCATTCACCCCACCCGCCTGGACAAGCGGAAATACCTATGTGTTGAAATCAAGAGCAACTGATAATATAGGAAATATCGAGACGCCGGGGTCGGGCGTGACCTTTGCCTTTGATGCGACACCCCCGACGTCATTCATCACCAGCCCCACGGCAGGTGCATCCGTCAACTCACTTGCGACCATAGCGGGAACCGCAAACGACGGATCGGGGAGCGGGGTGACGACCGTGCAGCTTTCAATGTACAACCAGACGGACGCTTCCTACTGGGACGGCGGTTCCTGGACAGCCACCGTCACGTGGTTGGCGGCTTCGGGAACCGCAAGCTGGAGTTTTTCCCCGCCGGCGTTGACTGGTGGAAAAACCTACGTAATAAAATCCAAGGCTACGGATGCCGCTGGCAATGTTGAAACGCCAGGTTCCGGCAATACATTCATCTATGATAACAGCGCACCCGTTGTTTCATCGGGCACGCTCACATCGCCTAATGGCGGCGAGGTATTGGGCGGCGGCTCAACCCATCTGATAACCTGGAACAATGCCTCGATTACCGATGCTTTACTGAAGAATAATCCGATAGCATTATGGTATTCGACGGACGGCGGGGCCACGTTTCCGAATTCCATAGCAGGCAACCTGATAAATACCGGCACGTATTCATGGACCCTACCTTCTGTAAACAGCAGCACCGTTCGCGTTCGGCTTGAAGTGCAGGATTCGGCGGGAAACCTATCGGCAGATACGTCTAATGCGAATTTCCTCATCGACAACAGCGCGCCGACAATTTCCTCGAACACCTTCACCGCACCCAACGGCGGGGAAGTGTGGGCCGGCGGATCAGGCCATTCCATAACCTGGGACAACGCGTCCTTTAGCGACGCCTTGCTGAAGAACAATCCGATAGCATTGTGGTATTCGACCGATGGTGGCGTGACGTTTCCCAATTCCATAGCGAGCAACCTTCCCAACAGCGGCACCTATTCCTGGACAGTGCCGCCAATAAACAGCAGCGCGGTCCTGGTCAGAATCGATGTGCAGGACTCGGTTGGCAACGTATCGTCCGACGCGTCGAATGCGAATTTCATCATCGATAATAGTCCGCCGACGATCTCATCAAACACGCTTACCGCGCCAAATGGCGGGGAAGTGTTTGCCGGCGGGTCAAGCCATTCCATAACCTGGAACAACGCTTCCATTACCGATGCTTTACTGAAGAACAATCCGATAGCATTGTGGTATTCGACCGATGGTGGCGTGACGTTTTCGAATTCCATCGCAAGTAACCTTCCGAATACCGGTGCGTTCCTATGGACGGTCCCGGCGATAAACAGTGCTACCGTCCGAGTCCGGATCCTGGTGCAGGATTCGGTCGGTAACATATCGGCCGATACTTCGAACGGGAACTTTGCTATTGATAATGCTCCGCCAGCATCATCAATTGCGGTCCCTGCATACGGAGGCAAACTGACCGCGCTTCCATCGATCACGGGCACGGCGACCGACGGCCAGACAAGCGTTTCGCAAGTTCAGGTCTCGATCCAGAAAGTGTCCGGCGGACAATACTGGACAGGATCGGCATGGGGTAGTCTTACGTGGCTGCCGGCATCCGGCACATCTTCATGGTCATACAACGCGACCGGTATTGGTTTTACGCCCGGATCGTATACGGTACAGTCAAAGGCCACGGACGCGGCGGGTAATAGCGAAACGCCGGCGACCGGAAACAGTTTTATCCTTGATAACAGTCCGCCCGTATCGTCGGTGAGCACGCCCGCAAACAACGGTTGCCTTTCGAACTTGTCCAGCATCATGGGAAGCGCCACCGACGCCGGATGCGGCGTGTGCAGCGTCATGGTGGCGATATACTGCCAGACCGACAACCAGTATTATGATGGCAGCGCTTGGGCCGGCGCAAGTGCAGTGTGGCGCAAGGCGTTCAACGCCACGTCGTGGTGGATTCCGTCCGCACCATGGACAAACGGAAAAACCTACGTTATTACGCCGAAGGCAATAGACTCGGCAGGAAACGTGGAAATGCCCGGCATCGGCAGTTCGTTTGTGTTCGATCAGGCTGCGCCGATCTCCGCAATTGCGTCGCCGTCAGGTACGTTTGCGGATTCTGCATCGCCGCTTAGCGGCACGGCAAACGACGGCGCCGGCTGCGGAATATCGTCTGTAAAGCTATCCATCCATAACCAGACTGACAACACCTATTATAACGGGAGCACGTGGAATGTGACCGACCCGGGCTACGTGTGCGCGACGACCGGGACTTCGGCATGGACCTACGCGGCCCTGCAATGGGCGGGCGGGAAAACCTATGTGATCAAATCGCAGGCCACGGATTTGGCTGGCAACACGGAAACGCCCGGCGCGGGAAAGACGTTTTCAATCGACAATTCGCCGCCTGTTTCGTCAATTACGTTACCCGCCCAAGCAGCCGTTGCGCAATCACTTTCGTCAATCTCCGGCACCGCATCCGACGCGGTGTCAGGCGTATCTCAGGTGCAGATCACCGTTGGGCGAGTTTCGGACTCCAAATATTGGACAGGTTCCGTGTGGGGAGGTATCACCTGGCTCAGCGCGACCGGCACCAGTTCCTGGACGTTCAATGCATCTGGTGTGAGCTTTACCTCAGGGGTATACACGGTCCAGTCGCGCGCCACTGATGCGGCCGGAAATGTCGAGGCACCGGGCACGGGAACCACCTTCACGTATGATAATTCGCCGCCGTGGGTGATGATTACATTCCCGGACAATCGCGGCAGGATAAACGCTGCAAGCAGCTTTGCCGGCACGGCCACGGATTCAGGAACAGGCACGAGCCAGGTAAACGTGACGCTCTTCGATTCCACGGCTGGGCAATACTATACCGGCAGCAGTTGGTCGCCGACCTATCCGGGCTGGGTCCTTTCTGCAACCGGCACAACTTCGTGGAACTATGCCGCCCCGACTTTGACAAACAGCCACATGTATCTGTTTAAGGTTCGCGCAGCGGATATTGCAGGAAACATTTCTGCGGTTTCAGCCAGCTTGTTCACGTTTGACAATGTTATGCCAACGGTTTCCATCAATCAGGCGGCGGGGCAAAGCGATCCCTGTACATCGCTGCCGATTCATTTCACCGCAGTCTTCAGCGAGCCGGTGACCGGGCTTACGACGTCCCGGGTCGTGTTGAGTGGAACGGCGGTCGGCGCAAAGGTTACGGGCGTTACGCAAGTGACGCCGTTTGACGGCACCGTCTTTGACATTACGTGCGACAGTCTCAAAAGCAGTGGGACCATCGTTGCTGTCATTGCTGCGTCTGCGGTAGTTGATCTGGCCGGAAACCCCTGCGCTGCCTCGGCAAGCACGGACGATACCGTCACCTTCGGTTTCAAACCACGCCTTTCAATCGTTCGTGCCGATACCATGCGCATAGCCGGGGATACGGCCGTGTTCAGGGTAAGCGCTGCGGGCACGAGGCCTCTGACCTATCAATGGCAAAAGAACGGCACGGCCATTGCCGGCGCGACGGATTCTTCTTACGCAACCGGCCCTGTTTCCACGCTGGACAGCGGCACGCAGTACCGGTGTATCGCCGCAAACGCGTATGGGAGCGATACGGGCAGGCAGGTGCTTTTGTGTGTGGTGACAAAGGCGAAGATCCTGGTCCAGCCGCATGATACGGTCGTTATTTCGGGCAATCGGGCCGTATTTTCCGTTGGCGGCAGCGGTACGCCTCCGCTGTTGTACCAGTGGCAGAAAAACGGCACTGCTCTTGCCGGCGTCGTAAGCCCGGCGTGTTCAACTGCTGTTTTGACCCAGGCCGACACCGGCGAATGGTATCGATGCATTGTGACCAATGCCTATGGCAACGACACGAGCTGGCAGGCAAAGTTGACTGTCTTGACAAGAGCTAGGATAACTCGCCAGCCGCATGATACCGCGGTCATTGCCGGTGCCCCGGCTTCATTCAGCGTTTCCGCACAGGGGTCTGTGCCGCTTAAGTTCAAATGGATCAGAAACAAGGCGGACAGTGTGGGCGCTGACTCAGTCCTGATGCTTTCCGGCGTCAAGGCAATGGACGGCGGCGCTGTCTTTCAATGCATCGTTTCAAATATCGCGGGCGTGGACACGAGCGTCGCGGCCATGCTTCGCGCGTATGTGACGCCGCACGCCTTGTACGTTGCCACTCCGGTGTCAGGCGCAGCTCCTTTGCAAGTAAATTTCACGGATTCGTCCACAGGAACGATAACGTCATGGCGATGGAATTTTGGCGACGGTTCGACGGATTCGGCAAAATCGCCGGGCCACCGGTATAGCGGCCCCGGCGCCTTTACCGTGAAGCTCATGATTTCGGGGCCTGCGGGAACCGACTCCTGCGTCAAGCTGTCGTATATTTCAGTGGCAGATACGACCCCGCCCTTGCCCGTTATTGCCTTGAAGCTATCCGCTTCTGGGCCGGGTATGACCGTTGCAGGATGGACGCCGTCGGCAAGTAGCGACGCGGAAAGCGTGGCCGTATGCGCATCAGTAAAGTCTCCGGTGCAAGGACGGAACCTTGGCGTCTTTGGCACAATGATGTCGGCTGTTCGGACGTCGGACACGCTTGTCCACCTTCCCGCGGACGGGTCGCGGCTGTATGTCAGCGTCTATGTCAAGGATAGCTCCGGTAACTGGTCCGCGCCGTCCCAGGATTCCGTCATGCTCAACGATACGGTTCCGCCGGCCAACAGGATTACGGTACGCCCGACTAGCATGGGCGATAGCGCCATCGGCGTGACTATTGTAACGGACTCAACGGTCAAGGACGCGGTGAACCTTGAGTTTGGCTACGCGTATGCCGGTGCAGCCTCGATCCCTGCCCTCTTTACGGCAGGCTACAAGGATACTTCATTCACCATCAGAAATATCCGGCATCCCGGCGTATGGCGAATGTCAATAAAAGCTCTTGACGCCGCGGGCAACAAGTCACAGGCAATTATCGACAGCGTGGTGATTGTCAATCTTCCGCCGAGATTCGTGCACGTGTCGGATTCCGCATCGATCAAACAAGATACGACGTGGATCGACAGCGTTGTCGCGCATGACCCGGACAGCGAAGCGGTGCACTATAGCGTCGCGTCCCTTCCCACGGGCATGATATTCGATACGGTACGGGGCGTGGTGTCGTGGAAGCCGGATTACCGTTGCCTGGGAAACTATCAGGTCGTCGTAAGGGCTGCCGACGCGTCGGGCGCGAGCGCGCCGGACACGATCCGCCTGACGGTTTTGGCCACCCCGCCGGTCGTGGTCATGAGAAAAGACCAGACAAAGGTGCTTGGCGCAGCTGCCCGTTTCGTGCTGGGAACCCAGAACGCGACAGACACGGGCGTGACCTACGACGTTTCCGTGAGGGCGCTTGACGACACGACGTACCTGAAGAAATTGTCGTGTACGAACGGGATTGTTGACCTGTATCCGCTTGCTGACGGAAAATACCGTTTGACCGCCGTGGCAACAGACCGCGCTGGCCGCCGCGATACGTTGGGTGTGAAGGACACTTTTGAGATCAAGGGTGCGACGACGAGACAGTTTGCAAAATCTGGTGACACCACAGCACCGTCATGGCAAATGGTCTCGCTGCCGAGTCGGACCATGCTCGTTCCCTCATCGTCTCCTTTGAGCTCCCTGTTTCATTGGGACGAGCAAGCGGGCGAACGGGACATTTACGGCTATTATCACCGGGTTTCGGAAACAGGCCAGATCGTGCCCGGATCAGGCTACTGGCGCCGTGCAACAGACACCGGCACAATTGTGATACCAAGGAGCAATGTGCTTGACTCGGTGGTAACGATTGTCCTGTACAAGGGCGCATTGGGCTGGAACCAGATAGCCTCTCCCTTCCCGTATCCCGTGGCATGGCCCTATCCAGGAATCCTGTGGCAGTGGAATGACAGCACCCATGATTTCCAGGAGGCAAACGGCGTGCTTAACCCGTGGCAGGGCTATTGGGTGATGGCGGACTCGACCATGTCAATCCGCATCGAGAACAAGCCGGTCTTCGTACCGCCTGTCATGGCAAAACGAAACGTGGCAAAGTTTGCAGACAAGAGCAATTGGCAGGTACGGGTGAATCTGTCCACGGGTACGGGCATTGACGCAGAGAACATCCTCGGTTTCAGCGCCGGCGCAAAAAACGGGTATGACGCAAACGATGCGGCCAAACCGCCGCGCATGGCTGACTACCAGTACATGTTTTTTTCGCATCCTGAATGGAAACGCGGATGCACCGAATATGCGCGCGACATCCGGCGGGCGCTTACGGGAGTCGAGGCATTTACAATAGGGATAACGCCCGGAAAAGGAAAGCAGCCGGCAATGATAAGTTGCGACGGTCTGACCAAGGTTGCGGATTCCGTAGGATTTTACCTTGCGGATGAAAAGGGAGTGACTGCCGTTGAAGCCGGGAAATCGTATCCTGTCGCGGCGTCGAGCAACGTGGTGTACAAAACGTTGTTTGTGACGACTGACAAGAATTTCCTCAAGAACTATCCCAGGGCTTTTTCGCTCGGACTTCCGTATCCGAACCCGACGCGACGGATGGCGCACATTCAATACAGCCTGCCCTATCATTTTGCGCAGGCCGGGATAGTGGCAACCGATCCCTATAAGGTCAGCGTGGCGCTGTATGACATCATGGGCAGGCAGGTGCGTCAGCTGGTGTATTCAATGAAAGCGCCGGGGAATTACACGGTGGCGTGGGACGGGAAGAACAATGCGGGTTTGTATGCCGCGACCGGCATGTATTTCTGCAGGATCGAGGCCAATGAGTTCAATAGCGTGAAGAAGATAACGGTCATTCGATAGGAAAAATATTTTCGTGCAGACTTTATTCCTGCCATAGTATGATTTAAGGACAAACGATGCATGCAGGGGGCAGTGTAAAATGTTGAAACTCATACCCGTAAGCCTTGTCATGTTCAGCATGATAGTTATGAATGCCGTGGCGCAAGGCGACGACAACACCCAGAAAGCTTTTATCAAGACAATGGTCGGCACCGTTGAGGTGAGTTCCGTGGCCTCGGCAAAATGGAAACCGGCTCGCGTCGGCATGATGGTAAAAATGGGCTGGAATGTCCGGACGTATATCGAATCGAGCGCTGACATCGAAATGGAGACCGGGACGTTGCTTCGCGTGGGCGAGAACAGCGTGGTCACCCTGTCAAAGATGCTGAACGACAAACAGGCCGGGACGACAAGTTCTAATGTCAAGCTCGGGACTGGCAAAATATGGGCAAACGTCAAGAAATTGACAAACACGAAGTCGGAATTCGAGTTCGAGACGCCCACGGCCGTGGCCTCGATCCGCGGGACCCGTTTGGGGTTGTCGGTCGATAAAGAGGGTACCCAGCTCGACGTGTACGAGGGTCTGGTCATGGTGCGTCCGCGCGGCGGCGCGGGCAAGGAAGTCGCGGTCGGAACACGCGGCCGCGCGACCATCACGGGCGGGAACCACGCGATACAGGTCGTCCAGATGGCCGAGCATGACACGACAAAAGGGAAATCAGCGATGAAAGACCCGTTTGTCGACACGAGTGCGACCAAAAAAATGGATAAACTGCTGGACACCGCGGGGCACAGCGCGGTCGACACCTCGCAGCAGTCGCCAATCGTTCTTGACATCATTCAACCTGCTGCCGGCGCGGTTTCCAAGGATCCGCAGGTACTTGTCAAGGGAAAGACGAGCCTCAATGCAACCGTTGAAGTGGCGGGCAAGGACGTGGTAGTGGATAAACTTGGAAATTTCTCGTCGCTGGTCGATCTCGTGCTCGGCAAGAACAGCATCTCGGTCGTGGCCCGTCGCGGCAGCAACTCCAAAACCGCGGGATGCGACGTTGAATACCATCCCCAGCTCGTGATGAACGTGACGAGTCTTATCGATAATATGGAAGTGACCTCGGCGGATCTGGTGGTGGACGTGGAGGTCAACGACGGTGCGAAGTACTCGGTAAACGGCCGTGAGAACCAATCCAAAGTCTCGTTGTCCGCCGGGAAGAACATCATCACCGTGCGTGCGTGGGACCAATGGAACACGGTTATGGAAAAATCCTATACCGTCAATTATACCAAGACGACCGGGTTCTCGCTCAACGTGGCCTCTCCCAAGGACCAGTCATCCGTGTCCCAACCCATGATTCCGGTAAGCGGATCGACCACGCCTGGAGCAAAGGTGACGGTCAATGGAACGCCAGTGACCGTCACCGCGTCAGGGTTCTTTACGTACACCATGCCGATCCCGGACGAGGCGCAGGAATATACCATCCGCGTTGTCGCGCGAATGGGTGACGATGAGGCCAGCGAGGAACGCAGCGTGTCATACAGCCCGCCCAGGGCGCCCCTGACGCTACTGGTGATTTCGCCGGTAGACGGCCAGATCGTGCGTACCAACATGCTCCACGTCACGGGCAAGACCAGCCCGCGGGCAAAGGTAAACGTCAACAATAGACCAGCGACCGTGTCGTCGCTGGGGACATTCACAAGCGACATAGTCTTGACGGAACGAGACATCGGGGATTATACACTGGACATAGCGGCAGCGGACGATTCGTCCGATATCACGAAACTGTTCAACTTGAAAATCGACAATTCATCTCCCCAGCTCAATACGAGCATTCCGGTGCTTCAGGTACCTATGTTGAATCAAGCGCCTGCGACGCGAATACAGAAAATGCTCGCAAATGTCTATGACAAGACGCCCGACGACCAGATCAACCTGGTGATACAGAACAATGGCGCCAGGGAGGAAATGAACTTTTCCCCAGGAGACCAGCAGTATTTCAATCTCGAGGAAGGCAAGAACTCATTTGTCATTATCGCCTATGACAAAGCAAAGAACCCGTCCAATACGGTACAGGGCACCATTTACTATCTGCCCGGGCCGCTGTCCATCGACCTGATCGAACCGTCGGACAATACCATTTCAATCAACGACCTTCCGCCCATGCCCAAGGGCTATGGCGGGACCAAGATGAATGTGCAGGTGGAAGTGAATGACGGCATCCGCAACGTCCCTGAAACAATTCGGTACGTTCGCATCGCCGACAATAGCGGCAGGACCCTGCAGTTGCTCGATCAGCATAATTACAAATACGCAATCGATGTGCCTCTGTCGAGGGGCTCGAATTCGTACACGGTTACGGTGCAGGATATTGCGGACAACATCGGCACGAAAAAATTTGATGTGAATATCAGATGACAGAAATCATTTTTAGAGCATGAACAATGAAAAAGGCGCGCAACGCGCGCAGGTTTTCGGCGACAACGTCGATGCGATTCTGGCGGACAAGATCGTAGAACACACGAAGAAGAGTTCAGGCAAAACCGCGCGGAGCCCCAAAGCCGCATCCCGGCCGGCAAAGGCAGAATCATCACAACCAACGGATTTTATCTACAAAACCCCTGAGCACAGGAACCGCGTCAAAGGCCTTAGGAAATACGGCGTTGCTGCGCTTGCGCTGCTCGCCGTGCTTGGAATCCTCTCGTATTTCCTGAACAAATTCCGCAACGATTAGAAGCCCTCCATCTCCCCATGGAGCGTTTTTTGGGCGTGCCCCCCTTAGGGGGTTTAGGGGGGATTTTGAACTGCGCATCTAAAGCAGCCGGGCAAATGGTCGTTGACCATGCCCACAGCCTGCATATGCGAATAGCAGATAACGGATCCGACAAAGGAGAACCCGCGCTTGTTAAGGTCGGCGCTCCAGGCGTCGGACAGCGGCGTGCGCGCGGGAATGTCCTTGAAGGTTTTGTACGGCTTCTTGGGAAATATCGTTTTGAAATTTGTAAAGCTCCACATATACTTGTCGAAGGTGCCGAATTCTTTCCTGACTTCCATGAACCGTTTTGCGTTGTTGATCGTTGATTGGATCTTCAACCTATTACGAATGATCGATTCGTCCGCCAGAAGCCGCTTTATGTCCTTGTCCGTGTACCGGGAGATCTTGTTCCAGTCCCAGTTGTCAAACGCTTTCCTGAAATTCTCCCGCCGTTTCAGGATGGTGATCCAGCTCAGGCCTGCCTGAAAACCTTCGAGGATGAGCATTTCGAAAAGCTTCTTGTCTTCGTGGACCGGCGTTCCCCATTCGTTGTCATGGTAATCAAGATAGATCGGGTCTGAGCCTGCCCAGGGACAGCGGATGGGTTGCTTGGATTGTTTTTTCATGATACTAAGATAAAATCCGGGGACCTCGAACGCCTCATTTTAGGGCGAAAAACTTTTCTTCCAAGGAAGATCGCGGTATTCACCCCCCCCTAGGCCAAAACAGTTAATAGTCCAATTGAGTTCCCCCTTTCGTGAATTTTCGGTGACACAATTGTCCCCATTTTTAACCTACAACAAATGGCGAAAGATATGGACTCTTCCCAAATAATCAACACATTGTAAAATAACATGTTACAAATTCTAATTGTGGCTGATTTGGCGCTGATAATAGAAGCGAAAGGTTGTCTTTCTGGGGCTATTTTTGGCATAAAGCATTTTAAAAAAGTCCCCATTTCCAAAATTAGAGTCTATGTTCTAAGGTACCATGAAAGACCTTATCGAATACTTCGACTACCGCCAGTTCCTCAGGGATTTCTACGAAGAAAAGAAGAAATCCAATTATTTTTATTCTTTCCGGTTCATGGCCGAAAAGGTCGGGATAGATCACAGTCTGCTTGTCAAAGTGCTACTTGGCAAACGCCATTTGTCCTCTCACAGCGTCAAGCCAATCGCGCGATTATGCGGGTTCTCAGGACATCAGGAAAAGTATTTTGAGACCCTGTTGAATTTTGACAAGGCGCGTTCCGAATCCCAGAGCAAGGTGTATTTTGAAAAATTGCTTTCCCTGAAGTGGCACACGGCAAAAAGAATCGAAGAAGACCACTACGAGTATTTCAAAAAGTGGCATTATGCGGCCCTGCGGTCGCTGCTCGACATATATGAATTTAGGGGCGATGATTTCAAGGAACTCGGAGAACGGCTCAATCCGCGGATATCTGAACGCGAGGCGCGTGAGGCGGTTGCGCTCTTGGAGAAGCTCGGTTTTGTGGCAAGAGACGCAGATGGCGTTTACCGGGTGCACGAAGCGCATGTTTCTACGGGTGAAAAATGGCGGTCCCTGGCAATCAAGAATTATCAGAAGGAAATCATTGCGCTCTCATTGAATTCGCTGGACAAGGACCCGGCTCAAACCCGCGACATTTCCACGATCACCATGTCCATAACCGAAGACGGATTCAAGGAAATACAGAATCTTACAAAAGAATTCAGGGCTGCGGTCATAAAGCGGGTGGATGAAATGAATATGGAAAAGCGGGACCGCGTTTACCAGCTCAACATGCAGTTGATCCCGCTTTCGCGAATCGATTCCAGGCAAAGCGGTCGGGGGGCCAAATGAGACGGATCCTGCCTCCAAATGTCGGATGGTTTTTCGGCATTTCCGCGATCGTCGCCATGATCTTCACGTCCTGCTCCGTGGGAACGGTCCAGACCGCTGGCGGCACCACAACCGAAACGACCAATGGCGTCATGGCGTCGGTCAGGAGAAGCGACGGATCCTATGCGGCTGACGCAACGGTACGCTTGCGCCGCAATGACTACGTCACCCAGCCGCCGTCGTCATTCACGAAGTCTGCAATATATGTCGCGGATGCATTGACCGATGAAATTGGCAGATTCGAAATCAGTGGGATCGATCCGGGCTCCTACACCATAGAAGTGAACGACCCTTCGACAGGTACCGGGCGCGGCGGCGCAGTTCTCCTTACGTGCACTCTTGACGGTCACGACACGGTGGATCTCGGCATTGACACGCTCCGGCCCTTTGGTACGATCAAGGGCGCGGTAGACACATCCGGAACGTCCGGAAAGCGGCTTTTTGTCCAAGTCGTTGCCCTGGAACGTCTGGCGTCGGTTGATACTGACGGTGGTTTTGAAATCAGGAATCTTCCGCAAGGTCTTTTCGCACTGCGTGTCATCGCAGTTACCGGATCGCAGACAACGGTAATCAGGACTGACGAGGTTATGGTCGTTTCCGGCGATACGCTTGCCGTCACGCTCGCTGGGTGGAAATTCTCCAAGAAGCTGTCGCTCAATACCACTGCAGCCGGCGCCAATGTATCCGGAAACGTTCATGAATTTCCGGTGCTCATCAGATTGACCGCAAACAATTTTGATTTTTCGCAGGCAAGCCCCACTGGTTCCGACATCCGATTTACAAAGCGAGATAATACGCCCCTTTCATATGAAATCGAGCAATGGGATCAGGTGGCGCAATCCGCCGACATCTGGGTGACGGTCGACACGATATTCGGCAACGACAGTTCACAGTATATCACCATGGTCTGGGGCGCTGCGACTGGCGCAGCGACCGTTTCTCTGTCCGCTGCGGCAGCGGTGTTCGACACGATGGCCGGGTTCCAGGGAGTTTGGCACCTGAATGAACCGACAGGCGCAACGGCCTTGGACGCGACCGGCAACCATTATGACGGAACGCCGTTTGGCTCCCTACCCCCAAGCCAGGTCGCCGGAGCAGTTGGCGCGGGCCAACGATTTGACGGCGCAGCAGACTATTTCCAGATGTCAGGGACCGCAAATGGGAAGCTCAATTTCCCGCAAAACGGCACGTACGCGATTTCCGCGTGGGTGTTTGCGGACACGCTTGACGAATACTTCCGTACCATAGCGTCAAAGGGCGATTACCAGTACAATCTTGAAGTTGTTCCTTCAGATGAGTGGCAATTTGCCGAATACAACGACGGTAGGGGTTGGGACATGACCACGTCTGCAGGGCAGAAAAAGACTTGGACGTACCTGACCGGGATACGCCTTGGAAATAAGGAATATCTGTATGTCAACGGTCGTCTCGCGGACAGCAGTATCTTCCTCAACACGTCGACGATCCGGCGATACGCGGGATTTGATTTTATGATCGGGAGAAATAGAAACCCGGCGAATGATACGACAGGATTTTTCTTCAAAGGGATTATCGATGAGGTACGGGTCACCAGCGTTGCGCCGAGCGCGGATTGGGTGAAACTGTGTTATATGAACCAGAAATCCCAGGATGCGCTGGTGGTTGCCAAACAGTAATCCGAAACAAATAGAACAGGCTGTCAGTCGGTTCCTGGCGGGAGTGGCTGACAGCCCGAAGCGAAAAGAGTTTTGCGCCCGATCGTATCGGTCAGCCGTTCCCTTTTCTTTTACAAAAATATGAAACAATCAGGAAACAATCAACAGTTTACGGTTCTTTTTCTTGTACCCTGGTCAAAGCAAACAACAATCTCAAAAGGAGAAATTATGGTCACGAAAAATCGGTTTGGGTTCGGAAAGAGCTCGATAGTCATTTTTCTTGCAATGGTCTTGTCGCTGGGAACGCTTGCGCCGGCAAACGCGGTACTAAAAGCAAAAATCCGGACAACGACGCAAGGCGCTCCGTGGGCCAATGAAGTCGCTGCGCCGATCGTGACCGCCACATCGACAGGGATGACTGTGGCTGTCGATACGACCGTCAAATACCAGACGATTGACGGGTTCGGCGGATGTTTCAATGAAGTCGGATGGAAAGTGCTGAATTTCCTTTCGGCCGCCGGGCGCGATTCGGTTATCAAAGCAATCTTCGACACGGTTACCGGCTGTAAATTCACTATGTGCCGCATGCCCGTCGGCGCGAGCGATTACTCGCTCGGATGGTATTCGCTCAATGAAAACGCAAACGACACACTCATGACGAAAATCAGCGTTGCCCGTGACTCGGGATATCTTTTCCAGTATATCAAGGCGGCGATGAAATACAGGCCGGGCCTGAAAATTTGGGGAAGTCCCTGGAGCCCACCCATCTGGATGAAGACGAACAATTCGTATGTGGGTTCGGGCGGTGGTCATCTGATCTGGACGCCGAAGATATTGAACGCCTATACGCTCTATTTCGAAAAAGCAATTCAACTCTATCGCGCTCAAGGGATTAATTTCTACGCCCTTTCCTTTCAGAACGAGTCGATCCAGGAGCCCATTTTCCCCGGATGCTCGTATAACCAGTCCCAGCATCACGATATCATCGCGAACTATCTTGGACCGAGATTTGCCGCCGATAACCTGAACTGCGAATTGTGGACCGCTACCATGAACAATGGCGACTATACCTATTTTTCGGCCATGCTCGGCGGCGATGGAATGGCTGCAAAGTACATCACTGCCGTCTGTTATCAATACGCCGGCAGGAATTGTATAGCGCAAGTCAATCAGAACTACCCCAACTTCAAGGCGTACGAGACGGAAACGGATGCCGGTGACGGCCAGAACACGTGGAACTATGCCTTCACCCCGACGTTTGACGACATGAGATTCTACTTCGACAATAAGACGTCCGCCTATTTTCAGTGGAACATGGTGCTTGATCCCAAGGGCGCCAGCACCGTGAATTGGCTCCAGAACGCAATGGTAACGATAGACACCGTGACAAAGCAAGTCGTGTACCGGGGCCAGTATTATAATGTGAAGCATTTCGGCTATTATGTAAAGCCCGGCGCAAAAGTGGTGAAACGGTCCGGGACGTTCAGCGACCAGGTATCATTCCAGAATCCGGACGGCTCGATTGTCGTGGTCATGGTGAATAAAGGCAATTCAACGACGTCCGTCGGTGTCACGTTCGGGACGAAAATGATTACTGTTTCCATGCCGCCGAGTTCCTTCAACACCGCTGTCATATATGACTCCCTTCCGCAACAAAGCGCCGTCAATGTATCTCTTCCTGCGCTCCAATCCGCCACGGCAAAGACCCTGTTCAATGTTGCCGGGGGCGAAAGGTTCTCACTCCCCCGGGAATATGCCGGAAAAACATGCGTTTGCTCGGTGTTCGACGTCAATGGAAGATTTGTCCGGGAATTGACAGTGAAGAACAGGGTCCTGGACCTTTCCGGGGAATTCGGAATCCCGCGAGGTTCGTACGTCGTGAAGATAAGGGCCGTTAAATAGATACGCAACACGTTGAAGCTATGTCGCATCAAGACAACAAGGGAGGCACTATCATTTTCCACACATTTCTTAAGAAGCGATTTTTGGCGGCAACCTGGGTCGCTGTTGTTGCCGCGAGTCTGTTTGCCCAGCAGGATACGTCCGCGCCGAACCAGAAAATGGGCAAAACCGACATTTTCGGGTACACCGCTCTTGAATTCGGCGAAATTGAACAAGGACGTTATAGAATAGAGCCGAATGGCATCAACCATAATTGGATCGGGAGCGGGTATCTTAGCCTTTCAGTCAAGAGTTCCATCAGTGAGCATCTTGCGACGCTTGGAACCGTTGAGCTTCACGTGGGGTATGAGACCAGCCCCTTGAACGAAATCTTTGACCCGACACAGGCGCCCCCGTCGAAAATTGTCTATATTACGGTTCCCAATGCCGAAGGAATTTTTTCGTTCGGCACTAAGGGGGCAGCCTTGTTCTCCCTCGGCGTCGGCTTGTTTGAATACAAGTACAATCCGCAAGCGCAGAATTTGGGAGAATATCTCTTCCGAACCGGGACATATCCGGCATACGTACTCACCTCGTTCGATCTTCCGTTGGCGCGGCTTGCCGGCGCAGTCGCCTCGTGCAAAATCGGTGATTTCCTGCGACAGGACCTTTTATTGACCACCATGAACGACATCAAGCCGTGCATGGATTTTTCACTGACGTATATCGTTGACGCGTCAATAGGCCCGGCACTTGACATAGGCGCCGGTGTTTCATTTGCAAATTTGATTTCAGTAATGTCCGACCAGACCTCGGTGAGGAATTATCTGGGAAACGGCTACCTTAAGGCCCCTGGAGATACTGCGTACTACACCTTTCAGGGGACAAAATTGATGGGTCGTGTCATGTTTGATCCCAAGAAATTTCTTGATGCGCCGTTTTTCGGAAAAGAGGACGGCAAACTGTATGTCGAGGCTGCTGTTCTTGGTCTGGAAAGTTATCCGGCCAGTGACGCAATTGATCCGTCCAACCAGTCGAACACAAGGGGGTACGATCATCTCGATCAGAAGATACCTGTCATGATGGGTTTTAACATCCCGACATTTAAGGTGCTCGATAGAGCCGCATTGGAAGCCGAATGGTACGGCTGCAGATATCCCATCGGTTCCGGCGAAGTCGTAAGCAACGGATATTCGGTACCCAGTCAGCCAAGCAATGATGGATATACCTGGGGCGATTATGCGAGTGACGACTGGAAATGGTCGATCAATGTTGAAAAGACCATCCTTAACAGAGTGTCGTTGATATTCCAGGCTGCCCGCGATCATTTGAAGCTTGAAACGACAATAAAGAAAGATGCGGATTACGATGATGCTCTGGCGAAGAACAAGCATTGGTACTGGATGGGGAAGATAAAATTCAATTTCTAGGAATGAAGCCAATCCCAACGTCACGAATCGCCTTATCACAAAAGAAAGAAGACCGCCATGAAGCTTTTACCGGCGAAATTGATGTGTTATGTGCTGTCAATGTTTCTTCTGTTCCAGGCAATGGGCTTGCACAATGCGCCTGCTTTTGCCGCGGCAGTGCCGATCGATGGAACCACCGGCATCCCGATGGGCGGAGTCGGAGCAGGAGCAATTAAGTTTTCCGCATGGCAAGGCGCTTTTTACAGCGCGGACTCCACTCCGGTCGCATATTCCGACTGGAACTTCGTTCACTTCAGCTTTGCGTTGGTTCCGAATACGCTCTTTCAGTTCTTCTCCAAACGAGGGACAACCATAGCCAATGTAAACAGACTGTCCGCATCCAAGGATGCAAACGGAAAGTACGTCGATGATGCGGTTTATCCCCTGCAAACGGCAAACATGGGCACAACAAACGGCGTTGCAATAAATCTGACGGCATTTTCACCGTTTAATACATCGGCCCTCAAAACAATGACGTATCCATATGGCTTTTTTGATTTCAAATTGACAAATACGGCAGCTTCCGCGTGTACCGTCGCCTGCGCACTGCAATGCACGACGTCCACGAGGCCGATCGCTGTTGGCGGAAAGGGGTTCAGAAACAGCAATTCTACCGGTTGGGAGAGGGCGATTTATGCAAAAAGCAGCGATGCCGCCGCCATCATAACCGTCGGCAGCGACAACGGCCTTTTTACCAACGGCCAATGCAACAACGCCATAAACGGCACCTTAAACAAGACAGCGGTAAAACTTGTATTGGGGCCGAATGAAACCAAGAACATCAAGTTTGTGTTTTCATGGTATTGCAATGACGCCCCGACGATGAGCCGGTACTATTATCGCAACAATGCCCCGGATGCCGGCGCAGTCGCCGATTCGGGCCTGGCTTTCTTTGAGACGCTGGAACAGAGCGCCATTGCCTTTGTCGACAGAATGCGAGGTTCCAACTTCCCGGAATGGTTCAAGAATGACCTATTGGCGACCCTGTGCACTTTTACGACGAACAGTTACTACACGATGGACGGCCGGTACGCACACGCCGAAGGCATGTGGAACCTGATCGGCACCGGGGACCAGATGTGGCATGCCCGGCAATTGATCACCATGATGGCGCCGGACCTCGTCTTTCAGGAACTTTCGTGGTGGGCGCGGACGCAGAGGCCGGCCACCGACGCACAAGCCGCCGGTCAAATCCATCATGATTTCGAGCCCCGAAAGGACGGCGGGGAATGCCCTTGGGACCAATGGGATCACCCTTGCTATGTGGGGAACGGTTGTTTCAACTGGCCCGACCTGAATTGCGGATTCATTATTTCCACGTATGAGTATTTTATCGCGACCGATAACCAGCAAAACCTCACCTCCTTATGGCCACATGTAAAATTGGCCGCGCAGCGCATTCTGAATCAAATGAACCAATTTGCAACCGCTGCGTACCCGAAAACATTTACCGGCAGCAGCAGTTCCTATGATATCGGCCAACAGACAAGCGACATTTACAATTCGGGCCTTGTGCTGGCTGCGTTCAAGGCATACTTGAAGCTCTGCGACTATCAGAATGACACCGCAACGAAGGCGACTTTTCAAACGACATATGCAACGACGCAGGCTTCCTGTATAAAACGGTTTTTGACAAATAATTATCCTACCGGATATTTGTCGGAATCCGGCATTGCAGGACCATGGATCTCCTACTTCCTGAAGTTTGGCGATGTTTTTCCCCAATCGAATATCGATTACGCGCTCGGTGTATTGAACACGACATATAACCCGGTGGCCGGAATGGGGGCCCCCACGTCATCGACGAGGCATGAATGGGGCGTTTATGTTCTCTCACATTATGCCGGTCTCCTGCTTGAAACAGGGCATTTGAATGAATGGAAAGGGCTTCAGCTGGATTGGTGGAACCGTAATTTCCTCAACAGGAACATGGTTTACAATCAATATCTTGATATTCCCTCACCGCAAACGGTTTATCCTGCAACCGACCCAAAATCCTGGGGCACGTATATCAGTATTCCCGCGATCTGGCGCAACTACTACACCGCCATGGGCTATTTCCGCAACAAACATACCGGCGAACTATGGGTCGAGCCCATTGTGCCGGATTCAAGCATGAACCACACGATAACCAGCGCGCCGTTCTTTTCTCCTGAAGGTGCGGGGACAATTGATTATGTTGACAGCGGCGTTGTCCAGAACATAACCATAAAGAGCGATAACCCGATACAGGTATCCTGCCTGTACGTGAGAGACAAATTCGGATCGACTGATTCGGGCGTTGCTGTCAATAATGTCAAGCAACCATATACGAGGATAGGAACGGGGTATGCCAAAGAGCTCAAGATAAACTGGACCGGGACGGTCACTTCAACGGGAATAGCGATCAGAGTGGGAAAGTTGCCGTCCACCGTGGTCAGGGCTAATAATCCGGCCGCGGTTTTCAAGGCGCAGGCCCCCTATCTTACCCTTTCCGTGACAGGCGTCAAGACCGCGCTTCCGAAATCACTCAAAGGGACATCGTCCTCGTTTACCGTGTACGATATCTTCGGAAGAGTTGTAGGGAAAACAACCGCAAGAGATGGTACTATTGATCTAAAGAAGGGGTGCGGAATAACGGCGGGTATTTATGTGTTGAAAGCACAATTGTAACGGAGGCCTTATGCGATTAGAACGTATGTCGAGATGGGTACTTTTGGTGTATTGCGCCGTGTTTCTTGCCGCCGGCGCAGAGCTGTATGTTGCGCCGCCGCCGACCGGAAACGACGCAGCAGCGGGCACGATCACTGCGCCGCTTGCGACGCTTGCGGCCGCCC